>Ga0307513_10011099_pt1 | contig 11230 bp, 8 predicted proteins | sample 15_EM_MG_FD_202174 | JGI IMG/M metagenome (GOLD analysis project Ga0307513, IMG submission 202174) | Populus trichocarpa ectomycorrhiza microbial communities from riparian zone in the Pacific Northwest, United States - 15_EM | ecosystem: Host-associated > Plants > Roots > Unclassified | place... | reverse complement strand
GCCCCCCCCCCCCCCTAATCCAAAGGAGGGAATCATAGACCTCTCTTAGCGTGAGGTCCAAATCACTCCAGTTTTTACGGTATTATGTGCAAGTATATACATACTCCCCCCACTCCACCAATCCCCACAAAACGGCCAGAAATTCAACCACCCCGACCACCTTGAACGTCTATCCCGCGTCCTGGGGTGTAGCCATACGTAACGGCGCTAACTCCTGCTTGAACGAACCGGCGTGCTGAATCGAGGCATGGTCATACTGGTACCCCCCATCTATCGACATTTTCATCGATGGCTTGGTCTACCCCACTCCACCTGATGCTCCACTCTCATGGCGATGCCTCGGTTAAGGAAGACTTTGAATACATGGCGTGATGCCGGCCCTAGGCCTTCGAAATTTCTTCTACCATTCTCGCTTGGGTGAGCTGGGTTGAGACGGCCGGGAGCGGACTATGCTATTATGTCTTTTGATATCGGGGAGGAGGGTGGAGGAGGGGTGAGCGGGGCTTGGTAATAGATGAATGGGTAAATAAATAACTAGGGGCAACTTCAAGTTCGATTTCCAGCTCCCAGAGCCACTGGCGGTTGTTCGGTTTTCTTATCGTGCTGTGGGCTGTAGTGATGGTCTTTCGGTGTTGTGCTCACAGGGGAAGATTATCATCATTTCCTCCTACTTCTACTTTCCAATTAAATTTTGAGAAAGGGAGATTCTAGTGCCCCTCCTCTATTTATTTATCTATTGTGGACTGCGGTACTATCACCTCCCACTCTCCAACCCCGCCGGACGGGGCTTCTTTTCGCCTAATTATATAAGATATTGATGCGCCTTTTTATTCTCCCTACGGGGGCTAACGCTCCCCAAGCCCGTACATACGCCACCGCTCACAGCGCTCGCTCCGGGTAGGTAGGGTATCTGGTCTGATCACAAACAATCACTCGAAAAGCTTTCTTCCTCCTGAGGGTATGGCATTGACATTATCATAACGGGGCGGAATTCACCATGGGCAGGATGGGAAGAGGTTGTTAGAAACATCGCTATCCATCTCATGTCTTGGGAAAAAAAAGGGAAGAAGAAGAAAAACCGGGGGGGCATGACTTTGGTTTTTTGGAGGGGAGAGGAGGGGGATAGTTGCTGTTATCGCATATTTTAATAGTATTTTTTCGCCCGAGTTTTTCTTTTTTTAGTGAGTGGGAGGATGGAATCTTCTCGGAGGTCTTGCACTTCCTGACATTGAAAGTAGTTTTTCATATTCAAGTAGTTTTGCCTGTCCTATCCCACCTGACATGTCGTGCACTACCTCCCTCTATCATCACTATCACCATCACTATCGGCCTCGCCCAACAAAACCTCATTATTCGGCATAAAAAGAAACAAAACCATAACACATACTGTATCCGGTATTTCATTTATTCTATGGGAAAAAAAAAGGGGCTTAATCTAGCTTCTAAACTATTCGCCTAACAAAGCCGCCGGCGTTTATACGATGCATGAGTGAATTGCGTTTGCCTATGCTATGAACAGGAAGTAAGGGATATTGTGTGACCGAAAGAAGGAAAGAGGGAAAGAGATAGGGAAGGAGGGAAAAGGGAAAAGGGAAAAGCGGGGGGTGATAACAATGTGTGTCCGTCGAAGGAACTTGAATTGTCTTGTTGGGGTCCGTGCATAAATCTATGGTGATGGTTGCGCGGAAGTTTCTGCGTTCGCTGGGATATCTTGGAGAGCAGCTGGAGCTTCAGCTGTGCTTGGAGCTACCTCTCCTGGGGTGGAGACGTTACCCTCCGTAATTGCTGTTACAGCTACAACTGCCTCCGCAGCGGCTGTTAGTTCCTCACTGGCCGTTGCTTCTCCGGATGGTTCAGCGGCTGCGACGGGCTCGTCGGGGGTGGTTCCCTCGGCGATCACGGCCCCCTCTCCGGCGGCTCCCTCTGTAACTGTGATAGTCTCCTCGCTTGCAGTCACCTCCCCATTGGTAGCACCCTCTCCGCTTGTGCCCCCCTCACCATTCCTGGCCTCCTCCCCATCCCCGGCCGCGGCCCCACCATCCCCTGCCTCTCCACCTTCAGCCTTGTCTTCCACTTTTTCCTCCAACTTCCCCGTCTTCTCCCTCAGCAACTTAACACACACATCATGCCCTCTCTCAATCGCCAAATCCAACGGAGTCTTACCCCCCTTATCTTTGCTCTCCGCCTCAACCCTCTCGTCCGCGAGCAACAGCTTCAAAACTCCATCCTGAGCATAAGAAACCGCAAGGTGCAGCGGTGTGCATTCATCGCCATCGGGGTTCGCAGCGTTAACGTCGACTCTTGGATCTTCCAGAAGGAATTTCACAATACTCTCATACCCGTCTCTTGCTGCAATATGTAATAAGGTGGGGTCAGAGCCGGAGAGGCACTTCATGTCAACGCGGGGATCGGCAAGCAATATTTTCACGGCTTCGTCTTTACCGCGTCTCGCGGCGCGGCCGATTGGGGTTAGGCCACGCTTGTCGGCAATGTTGGGGTTTATTTTTGGGTGCTCTAGGAGTGGTTTTATTGCTGCATGGTTTCCCCAGGTTGCTCGGTGGAGCGGGGTATACCCGCCGTTATCCTTCGGGTTGACGTCAATCGTGGGTTGCTCCAGGAGGGCGAGGACGGTCGATGGGTTTGGTGCGCGGCTGGCTTTGTGTAGTGGCGTTGCCAGGGATTTGTCTGGGCAGTTGATGTCTATTCTACCATCCATTAGGAGAAGGCGGAGGGCGGCCTCGTGGCCCCCGTGGCTGGCGTAGTGGAGGGCTGTGGACCCATTATTGTCAAGCGCTTTTATGTCGAAGCGGTCGCTTGATATGAGGAGCTGTAAGAGGTCTGTGCTGCCGGAGTGTGCAGTCATGTGCAATGGTGTATTCCCGTCCTCGTCGACTTTGCTCACGTTGACTCGGCTGTCGTCTAAAAAGAGTTGGACGATTTCTTTATGACCCATTTTAGCAGCGTGGGACAAGGGAGTTATTCCCTTTCCATCGCCGGTGTTAACCTCCACCCTTGTATCCTCCAATAGCGCCTTTACGCACCCGAGATGTCCTTCGATCGCCGCGACGTGCAATGGCGTTTGATCATCGTGCCCCTTAGCATTAACCTCCACCTTCGGGTCGCTCAACAACGTCCGGATAACCTCCTCGTGCTGCCCGTAAACCGCCAGATGCAATGGCGTCTTGTTGTAATAATCATGGGCGTTCACGTCTACATCGTCTCGTCCCACAAGCAGTTTCACAGCCTCGACACGCCCATATTCGGCCGCCAGTGACAGCGGCGTCCTGCCCCGTCGCTCCTCGCGAACTGGGGTGATTCCACACTCCAGCAGCGTACGCACCACTCTCCCGCTCTCCGTTACCGTCGCGTGACTAATCAACACTTGATTCTCTACGGCATTGAGAATACCCCTATCTAGCAGCCTTTTCACTTTGATTTTATCTTCAAGGTCGGCAACGCAATATAGTGCTCGAACAGCATGTTTGTGATGGCGAGTGCGGAAAAGGGTATCGATGAGGACATGGTTTAGGAGAACTGCTAGTCGGCGGTTTGTTCGGAGGAGGGCGTTTAAGTCTGGGAACTCAAGATCATGCTGGCAAATTTGAAGGATTATCTCATTTGGAAGATCGAGGAAGGACATTGTTTGTTTGGTTCTTCGGGCGTTAGAGATGGAGGAGAGTGTTTGCGATGAGAATCGTGGGGTTGTGTCACTGTTGTGTGGGGTTGAGGTTGTGGGTCGGTGATGGTGAGACTGGTGCTGGTAGGGGCCAAGACTTAGGCAGCCACAACAAGTTGGTGCATCACGTGATTTTCAGCTGTCGCTGAGTATGAGGAGTGAGGCAGTTGTGACTACCAATTGTCAAAATTGATGCCTAATACATCCCGCAGAGGTAGAGTGACAGGGCCGGGGGAGGGGCACTGCCCACCGTGCATGTACTAGTACAAGTGGCTTTCGCAGTCAATTAATTTTCCTTCATTCCGGGCTGAAGGTGCCATTTCTAATTGTTGCCTACCATACCGGTACTCGAATAAAACAGTCTATGGTCGGTTTTGAGAGGCAATAATCACCGAATAGCATTATTTACTCAATGGAGTGGGTAGGTGTTATTGCAGTAACTTGGACGAGTTATTTTATATGATAACACGTGGGAAAACCTAGTATTGTCGAGATAGCCGGTGGGTAAGTTTTTAGTCGATAGTCACCCCACCCCCGGACCCGAGAGCTATAAACAGCTTGTAACTGTAGTAAATGTGAAACATCTGGAACGATTTCCTTTTATAGGCCGTGTTTATATTTCCAATTGACTCTTCCAAAAACCCGTTCGCCGAAACAGTAGAACATTATAAACATATCCATACCCAGGAGCATGCGGGGCGAGCAAGCTCCCATAGCCACAAATATCAATACAAGGCACCGGCAGCGCCCCAACCGCGATCAAATCCTCAGTCAAAAATGTCGAATCCACCATCATAAAGCGACTCAATAAGCTCGTGATCCATGGGATCAACCAGCGCACTGGGCCGCACCAAACCAAACCCATCTCGCACCACGGGATTAACTCTCCTATCACTCAACAATAACTGCACAGCTTCGGGGTGCTCGAGCCGGGCCGCACAATCCTAGGCTGTTGGGTTTCTAGGCGTCACCGCGTTGCGGTCTGTATCGCTCTGCTCTAGCATAGTCCTGAGACCGTTTGATCCCTGGTTCGCGCGGATGGCTTTTAATAGGATCTCCCCCATCTCCCCTAGCTCCTTGAGGGTGATGATGATCTTCGGCCGCTTTTTGCCCAACGGGCCGTATATGTCGAGGCTCGGGATCCGCATGTGGGTTCTACCCTTGGGGCGCCTCCCCATTTCAAAATGCATCGACACTGTGTACTCCATTGGTGTACTAGATGAAAAATCTCTTGCGTTGGGATCAACTCTAATATCCTGCAGCAGGAGGTTGACTATATTCACGTGTCCGCTTTGGACTGCTGCGATCAATGGGGTAGTGGAGCCGCCGGGGCACAGGTTGACTTCCGGGGTTTTGTCAAGCAGGATTTTCACCATCCCCTCGTGACCCATATGGGCTGCCATAGCTAAGGGTGTAACTCCCCGATAGTTGCAAATCAAAAGGTCAGTCCCAGGGTTTCCCAAGAGAAGGCAGGCAATCTTTTCATCCCCAAGCGCAGCGGCCACGAACAGTGGTGGTCCTTCCTGGGCATCGCATGCATTGACATTAACTTCGGGCTGAGCTAGCAGCAGCTCCACCACCTCCACAAGCCCATACCTGACCGCTAGCAGCAATGGCGTCTGCCGGTGAAGGTTCCTTGAATCCGCGTTGACGCCACACTCCAGGAGTGTACGAACTGCCCTTACGCTCTGGGTTACAACCGCGTCGTGGAGAATTGGTGTAGACGGTGAAAAGTCTAGGATGCCTCTATCGAGGAGCTTTTTGACCGTGAAATAGTCCCCGCGATCAGCGGCGTAACAGAGCAATCGCTTGCCGGGCTCCCAGGATCTGGCGCGGAACAGGGCCTCGGTAGGAGCATTCTGCAAAAGAGATGCAAGCCGGCGGTTTGTCCTTACTAGGGAGTTTAGGTCGGAAACACTAAGGCTAGGCTCCTCAGAAATATGGAGGATAATCTCGTTTGGTAGACCAAGAAATGACATGAGGGGCCCTTCGTTGCTTTCCATGAGTGATGGGTGGGGGGTTTGAGGGGTGATAGCTGAAGTGTTGCTGAACTTGAGTCATAGGCAGCCAAGACCGGGCACCAGTATATCCACAAGTGCAAGTGCTGGTATTGCCAGGGTAAACCATATTATCTTTGAATTTTCTCGGGACGTCTGGGTTTCCTACCGGTATTTCGATGGGGACCGGAGAAAATGACTACAGTACGAAACAAAACGCCGCCTTACTTAGAAGGGATATTTAGACGACCCGAGACATTCTCTACTCGAGTATTAGGAGGGGTAGCAGTTTACAAGTACTCGAGTACGGTGTCGGTACGGCGATGTGCAGTGCTAAAATTACTTACTCTATAAAATTTTGTCACGGTGCTAGCACGGGTTCTAGAACCTTTGGAACAAGGCCGAACTCGTACAGCGCACCGTAGTGCCCATCATGGTAATGTAAGTTACTACACTTACAATAATCCACTACTATTCCTAATGGCCAGGGAGCAAGTTTGCCGAGGCCCACTGCCACCCGACGACTAACCCAAGTTGTAATTCGGTAAGTCGTTGAATATTCTGAGGGGTTGTCTTCCATCAGAGCCTAGGATACACTAACACAGGGCCTAGCACTCACCACTAAACCAACTAACCGGGACAACACAATAAATACCCACTACTCGGGCGCAAATTAAAGATCCGGAAAGAGTGACCTCGATATCTATGTTGCAACCAGACATTTTGTTTGTCACTTCTTCCGGATATTTAATTTGCGCCCGAGTAAACAATTCTGAAATCCGCCACTACGTAGCCCTACTCCACAAAATAAGCAGAACTACTATAGTTAGTGTAGTATATTATATTATATGTGAACAAAAAATTATCTCTGCTTTAGCACGCCTATAAACACTACAGTCTCATCATTGTGCAGGTAACTTAATTTTCACACCTGATTCCTCGGTTGTTGAAGAACGACATCACAGACCGTCACTCGCGTAACTTTGGTGTTCAATGTTGAGAATAATAGATGCGGAGGTAATGATCGGCGGTGAGGGTTTCACTTAGCGGAGTGGAGCCGCTCAAGTGAAGACATAGACTTTTTATTAAGCAGTGGGGGAGTTCATGATTTCTTCTACAGAGAATGTAGAAAGGAGAGTTGTGAAGAAAGTTAAGGACAGAACGGAAGACTTTGACGAGGAGAGGACAAGGAGGGGAAAACAAATAAGGAAAACCTTTCTAACTTTATAGCTTGCGTGTCACTTCGCCAGTGAATACACTACACGTACCACTGCAGCCTCAGAGCGCAGGCATTTCTCATACCTAGTCCAGCTGTTGCAAGTGTTGAAACTCTGTTTGCATAACGTACCATACACTCAGTGTTCCCAGGAGGCTAGGCCAAGGCCGGCCACCCTGGAAAATTGCCTAGGCCGATATAGGCTAAATTCAGGTTTCCTGTGGAAGCCTATCAGGTCTGATAGGCGCCTATGCCGTCTAATTAGCATGGAGAACACATCGCTTTAAGAGTATCTTGATTTCCCCCCTCCTTCAAATTCCCCTCCGTTTATTTTAATTAATTAATCTACTATCTCTAGTATCTTTTAGTATTATTTGCTAATGAAGCGAGATTGTTCCTGTATTTGTAATGTTATTTGGTCGTTGGGAAACGCTTATCGTGAATTTTTCCCGCTGACACTGGATTGCCGCTCGCTAAGAGTGGGCGGGCCTATCTGGATTAGCCTTACTGTAGCTTGGCCTATCTGGCCCATTGGGAATTGTGGATCTGGGGTTGTATGCTACTGGTATTGTTCTTCCAGCTGTGAGCAACTTGAAGAAGACTTTCCAAAAAGCCGCTGAGGCCGATCTACAGTACATTAGAATCACTCCTCCTTGGGGGGGAAATAATTAGATAATTCATGCCGGGGCGGATAATATTAGCGCAGGGCTCGCGGAGCCATGGTCTCCGTAGGTCTCCCTCCGTTTCAACCGAAATATTCTTGACCGTCCGCCAAAGGATTACCATCAAGGGAGCCTAAGTTGGCAACAGCCACAACACCAAAGCAATCGACTTCTTCGCCCACGGTCTTATTAAAGCTCCCTTCAAAGTAGGAAAGCCCTCTGAGCTCACTCCAACTCATGAAGGAAGGAAGGCAAAATTGGTGGACGCTATGTTCTTGGTACAAGCGGAAGTTAGATCGACTAACACTATACCTAGGCCGATTTTCCGATCCAACATCTCTCCGTGCATGTGCAGATAAATAAGGGAAAACAAAACAAAACCAAGGTTTTCCCGCGTAGGTAGGATACATTGTGCTAGACATTGTGCTAGTGAAATAGTAAGCTTCGGCGGCTGAATGGCGGACGACGGAGGACGAAACGGCGGGGCGGTAGCTAGGAAATGAAACGCCAAGAGTCACGGCCAACCAAAAGGCAGATCTCCAACGCACAACAGTGGGGAATTCCTCCTCATTCAACTGCTTGCTCGCTCACGCTCAAGACTGTTGGATGAGTGGGCGTGGTGGATGTCGGGGAAAACTTGTTCATTTTCTGATACGCGCCGCTGCTGTGATAACTAAGTAGAACTAACATGCAACCAGTAGTTTACCCTCAACGCTGTCCTATGCTCTAACTGGGGTGGTTGGCCGTACCCTACTACACTCAACAAGGCACTCACAACACCATAACCAACTAGCTAGCTAACTATTGCGCTTGGACAAAATTAACCGATAACCCGGGTAAGGGTGGCAGCCCATCGCTTTCGGGCCCCACAAAAATCATTTCCACTTAATAGGCACCTCATAATACCTTCTCTTTGTTTTATCAAGGCTGATGGATGGTATAGTAAGTACTGATTAGTGCCATGTATTGAAATTATTCTTAATTGTTTTTCTTGGCTGGGTTGAATCAAGGAGGTTGACGACATCACGGCGAAAATTAGGCACGTTCGTTGATTGATTAATTTTGTCCAGGCACAATAACAAACTAACTAACTAACTAACTTAGCTAGATAGCTAGCTAGCGAGTTAACTAGTAACTAACTAACTTAGCTAGATACCTAGCTGGCGAGTTAACAAACTAACTAAATAAGTAACTTAGCTAGATGGCCAGCTAGCGGGTGAGCTAACTAACTTAGCTAGATGGCCAGCTAGTGAGTGAACCAACTAACTTAGGTAGATAGCTAGTGAGTGAGTAAATCAACAAGCTAAGTTAGCTAGATAGCTAACTACTAACGACCTAAGTTAGCTGAATAGCTAGCTAGTGAGGTAACTAACGAACTAACTTGGCTGGATAGCTAGCTAGTGAGTTAACTGACTAAATAAATAACTAACTTAGCTAGATAGCTAACTAACTAACTAAATAACTAACTGGCCTAGATAGCTAACTAACTAAAAAAATAACTAAATGAGCCAGACAGCTAGTATTACCCTAGCAGGAATAGATTACCTAATAATAATTAAGAGCGAGGTATATGGCTTCGTAGGATGACCATATATCCGAACCGATGCTCCCAAAGTTATGAGCTTCTCAGAGGCATCTGGAAGATGACTCGGAACACTGAATGAGAGCACATTTCAAGATATGTTTAGCTGATGGGAATGATGTTTAGAGAACACTAGTCCTCTCATTTTCTAGTTGCATATGCAGTAGCTGCATAATAATTTGATAGTTGGATATCAAAACTGATTACTACATATTCCATATTACAATTGGTATGTAGGCATTTGAACCACATATTCATATATAGTCTATCATGATGAAGAGATTGAAGACTGTCTACTAGTGGAGTGGGAACACTCTCAGATGAAATAGCAGTTTGAAAGATTCTCTGAGTTGAGCTGGGCAAGATTTCAGGGTCAAACAGTGTTCGCACTTGGTTCTGACAAACTGAATTGTTCAGAAAATACCTCCTAACTAACGAAGTTCAAGTTGAAGTAGCATGAACATTTGTATAAATGGTAGGCCTCTCCCTCTGTGGTTGAAGAATCATTAAGCAACAGAGAAGAGACCTTAAGAATAGCACAAGTTAAGCAAGTTAGATTTTAGCTCTTTGATATTTAACTACGCTTTATTAATTTACTTTTACCAAACAATTACCTACGAGCCTTCCTGACCGTGACTAGTAATCTGTTGTCTCAAATATCCTTAGCCTAGTTAGCATGGAATCCAACTTTGTTAGCTCTCACGTAACAGCTGGCTAGCTAACGAACCAACCAACTTACTAATAAAATAACTAACCTCACTAGATAGATAGCTAGCTAACTAAATAGCTAACTTCGCTAGATAGATAGCTATCTAACTAAATAACTAACTAATAAACTAAATAACCAACTTAGCCAGATAGCTAACTAACTAACTGAATAACTAACCTAGCTAGCTAGCTAACAAACTAACTGAATAACTAACTTAGCTAGCTAACTAACTAACTAACTAAGTAATTTGGCCAGATAGCTAGTAAGCTAACTAACTAACTAACTAACTAACAAAATAACTAACTTAGCTAGATAGCTAGCTAGTCAGTTAAAAAACTAACTTAGCTAGATAGCTAGCTAGTCAGTTAACAAACTAACTTAGCTAGATAGCTAGCTAGTCAGTTAACAAACTAACTTAGCTAGATAGCTAGCTAGTCAGTTAACAAACTAACTTAGCTAGATAGTGTAACATGTGTACATGTTCCGGTAACGGTACACAGGAGCGGGCAGTTGTAACAGGTTTATTCCTGTCTAACGAAAATACAATAGGACCGGCGATAGACCTGCTAGCGCTGGTGCTAAGGGAGGCTTCAAGGGACCGGTAGCTAGAAGGATAATAGTTGAAGGACAAATTGGACTCAGGGACTCAGAGATTGCCGTTCAACCAAGTGTATTCTTAGACTAAAGGTCTGTCGAAGTCTGCTGTCTCCTGCTAGCCAGGAGACTGGTTTAAATACAAGACCCAAGAGCGATAGCCTTCCTGCAATCACGATCATTACCAGTAGCTGCGCACATACCGGAATCGTGTAATCCTGCAAGACCAAAGAAAGAAACAAACAAACAGTGCTCAGCCTTCCCCAGTGTTACATGACCATTCCATACCCGGAATCCTAAATATAAACTTCCAACAAAGCAAACTAAACATAGCTATACGATAGCATAGGCTATCTGACTCAGAGACAGTGGTGGAGCTGAAATCAAATCAAATAAACCAAATATAAATCAATTAAACATAGGAGATCCTGCACTGCCCGCTCCTGTGTACTGTTACGGGAACATGTATACATGTTACAGCAGTGCAGGATCTCCTATGTTTAGTTGATTTATATTTGGTTTATTTGATTTGATTTCAGCTCTGCCACTGTCTCTGAGTCAGATAGGCTATGCTATCGTATTGCTATGTTTAGTTTGCTTTGCTGGAAGTTCATATTTAGGATTCTGGGTATGGAATGGTCAGGTAGCACTGGTGGAGGCTGAGCTATGTTTCTTTCTTTGGTCTTGCAGAATTACAGGATTCCGGTATGTGCGCAGCTACTGGTAATGATCGTGATTGCAGGAAGGCTATCGCTCTTGGGTTTTGTATTTAAACCAGTCTCCTGGCTAGCAGG
>Ga0307513_10011098_pt1 | contig 11231 bp, 8 predicted proteins | sample 15_EM_MG_FD_202174 | JGI IMG/M metagenome (GOLD analysis project Ga0307513, IMG submission 202174) | Populus trichocarpa ectomycorrhiza microbial communities from riparian zone in the Pacific Northwest, United States - 15_EM | ecosystem: Host-associated > Plants > Roots > Unclassified | place... | reverse complement strand
CTAGTCGAATAAGGAAGGGTTGACGACGGCGGCGGTTTTTTTGGTCGCGCGTTTCTTCGTCTTGGGGGGTGCGCCGGGATGGTGCGCGAGGTGTTCGGCGTTGAGGCCGAGTTCGCGCAGAGAGGCGGCAAACTTCGGCTCGCCGTGCATCGTGATGATGCGTCCCGCGCCGGACTCGCGCGCGAGGCGGACGAGGTCGTCGTAGTCGGCGTGGTCGGAGAGCGGAAGTATCAGGTCAACGCCCTTGTACATGTAGGGCGCGCTGCGGTTCAACGCCCAGCCCGTGAGCATGATGAGATAGCGGCGTTCGATGTTGAGCAGCATCGGCTGCTTGCGACAACCCGGCGGCGCGATCAGCACGCGCCCTTTCAAGTGCTCGCGGTCATACTTTTCATAACGCCCTGAGAACTCCACGCCGCACTCGCGATAAATCTCCGCCACGTTCCACACCGAGCCGTGCAGCGTCACGCGATAACCGCGACGCAGGAGCAACTCCAAAGCCTCTTGACTCTTCCCCAAAGCGTAAGCGAGGACGACGGGCACGCGGTCGTCCGAGAAAGCGCGTTCGACTCCGGCGTAGAGCCGGTCGAAGGTCGCCACGTCGGGCGGGAAGCGATAATGCGGGTCGCCGAAAGTTGACTCCATGACGAGCGTGTCGCACGGCACGATGACCGCCGACTCCGCCGCAACGTTCGGGCGCAACTTGATGTCGCCCGTATAGACGAGCCGCTCGCCGTCGGCCTCGACGAGAATCTGCGCCGAGCCGAGACAGTGTCCCGCCGGGTAAAAGGTCAGGGCATAACGCCCGTAGTCGCGCCGCTCGCCGTAAACCTGCGTCGTCACTTCGGCCTCGCCGCGTCGGTGCTGAAAGATGCGCGCCGTCTCGGGCGTCGCCACAATCGAACGATGTTCCGCGATGTGATCCGAGTGCGCGTGTGAGATGACGCAATGCTCGCGCGGCCCGTCGGCGTCGAGCCACAGATCGAGATCGGGCAGGTACAACCCTTCTTTGTATTCGACTCTGAGCAAAGCAAACGTCCTTTCCGTATCGCGCCGTCAGTGAAAATTAGATGCTCGCACGCCGTCAGGCGATTGCTCGCGGGTTCGTTTGCGGCGCGGGCTAAAGGGTATTATAAAACACTCGAAGCTGACGCTGCCGACAGACCATCGACGCCGACCGAAGAGCGAAACATGGAAGAAGCCCAGAGCGAGCAATTACCCGTGGAGAGCGCGCGCCGGAGACTGTTGCGCCGCGTCGCCGCGTGGCGTCTGTGGCGCGCACAGGTGCGTTACGGCATCGGGCTGCTGGCCTTCGCCGTCCTCGCCTTCTACGCGCGCGCCAACGCCTACTTCGCATGGGACAGAGCCGTCGCGCACTGGATTCAAAGTTTCCGCACGCCCGCGCTCGACGCGTTGATGTACTTCGTCTCCTACGTCGGCTATGGCGTCATCCCCTACGCGATTGCCGCCGCGACCTTCTTCGCCTTCCTCGCCGCGCGCCGCCGCAGCGAAGCCTACGCGCTCCTGTTGAGCACGGCGGGCAGCGGTCTGCTCAACCGCACGATCAAGATGCTCATCGCGCGACCGCGCCCGGCGGCCCCGGACGTGAACGTCTTCCGCCTGCACGGCGGGCAGAGTTTTCCTTCGGGACACGTCACCTTCTACGTCTGCTATTTCGGCTTCCTCTTCTTCGTCGCCTACGTGTTGCTGCCGAAACGCTCGCTCGCGCGCCGACTCGCGCTCACGCTCACGTCGCTGATGATCGCCCTCGTCGGCCTCTCGCGCGTCTATCTCGGCGCACACTGGCCGAGCGACACCATCGGCGCATACTTCCTCGGCGGCCTCTGGCTCGGCCTCTCGCTCTACATGTACGGGCGCTGGAAAGAACGCTCGACCTTCCATCAAGAAGAAACGATGAAGGCGGAACGATGAACGATGAATGATGAACGATGAATGATGAACGGAAGCATTCAATAGATTAAACGCTTTCTTATTCATCGTTCATCGTTCATCATTCCGCCTTGCTTTTCAGTGTTCGATGCGGACGCTCGTGCCCATCGGGAGGGCGTCGAAGAGTTCCTTGATGTCTGCGTTTGCGAGCGCGACGCAGCCCCAGGTCCAGTCGCCGTCAGTCCCGCCGCCGTGTATGAAAATCTCGCCGCCGAGCGCGGTGTCCCACGGCGGTCGCCGCTTATTTTGAATCGCGCGGACAATCGAATCGCGTTGCGCGCGGGTGATGAGTTTGTCGCGCAGGCCGCGTTCGGCGTCCTCTGCGTTCGGGTAGCTGAGGCCGAGCGAGAGGTAAAAATTGCTGCGCGCGTTTTTGACGCAGATGTAGAAGTCGCCCTCCGGCGTCGCGCGGTCGCCCTGCCGCACTTTATCGTCAACCGGGTTTGTGCCGAGCGCGATCTTGTACGTCCGCACGACCGCCCCGCCCGCGTACAGCAGCAGTTGACGCTTACTTTTCGAGACGACGATGCGCGGGTTGACGAGCGGCAGTTTGAGCGGCGACTGCGACGCGGCTTCCGGCAATGGCGCGCTGACAGCCGTCGATGTCTCGCCCGGTTTCGTCTCGCCCGGTTTCGTCTCCTCCGGCTTCGTCGCCGCGTTCGCGTAGGCTTCGGTTAGCATCGGATTTTCGCCCGCCAGCTTCGCAGGACCTCGCGCCACGCCGAACGCGAGCGCGAGGCTCAAAGCGACGAGTGCTGCGGCTGCGTTGAAAGTTTTCATGCTCAAGTGGGATGCGGCCATTGCGTCTCTCAGTTGGTCAACAGACGCCAGTTGTTCGTCGGCTCTGCGGGCACGCGCTTGTTTCGCTCAACCCAATCGATGATCAGTTCGCGAATCTCCGTGCTCGAACGATAAACTTCGGGCGCGCCCCTGAACATCGTGTAGCCGCCGCCGCCGTTGACGCGGTAGTTGTTCGTCGCGAGTTTGAGTTTCTGCGCCGGGTCGAGCGGCTGGCCGCGAAAGCGCAGGTTGCGGACGCGCGCGCCCGCAGGCTTCGTGAGATCGAGATCGTAGGTAACGCCCTCTGCGATGTCGAAATTGTAGGCCGGAATTTTTTCGTCCACGAGTTCGGCGGGCGGGCGCCCCGCCTCGTAAGCGCGGAAATACTTCGCCGAGTGTTCGAGCGCATCCTTCAACACCCGCCCCCTCACTTCGAGGACGACGAGCGTGTTCTCGTAAATGTACAGCCCGGCGATGTCGCGCACCGTCACCGCGCCGCGCGGCAGACGCGCCTGCGGGTTGAAACTCGCCACCATCGAAACGTCTGCGCGCCCTGCGTCCAACTGCACGCGCTGGATCAAATCGAGGATGGCCGTATCGCGAAAGCGCGCGTCGGCGGCGGTCAACTCCGCCGCCGATTCGCCGATGACGCGCGCGAGCCAGCTTTGCGTCTCGCGGTCGTAAGGCTCTACGAGCCGCGCGACTTCAACGTCCGTCTCCGTCCCCTCGCCAACCGCGACGGTGCGAGCGGCCTTCGCCGCGACGCGCCAACGCCCGCCCTTGCCCCGCTCCAGATACACGTCGGCGCGCGCCAGATGCCGCCCCCAGAAACTCGCCTGCGTGAGCAACACGTTATTGATCGTCAGAGACGGCACTTCGCGATGCGTGTGCCCCATCAGGATGAGATCGATTCCCTGCACTTCGCGCGCGAGCCGCGCCGCGACGTTCTCGTTCGCCACCTGTCCCGGCGTCGTCTCGCCCGTGCGCAAGTCCTCTTCGAGTCCCATGTGCATCGCGATGACGACCAGATCGACGCGCTCTCTATCGCGCAGCACGGCGACCCACTTGCGCGCCTCCGCGACGGGTTCACGAAACTCAAGCCCAGCGAAATTCTCGCGGTTCTCCCAGAAGGGCACGCCCGGCGTCGTCAGCCCGAGCAGGCCGACGCGCACGCCGTTTAATTCTTTGACGACGTAAGGCCGGTAATAAGTCTCGTCCGTTCCCTTCCGGTAGGTGTTGGCCGAAAGCCACGGGAAACTCGCCTCTCGACGCGCCTTCTCAAGCACGCCGAGTCCGAAGTTGTACTCGTGATTGCCGACGGCGAGCGCGTCGAACTTGAGCGCGTTCATCGCGAGCATCAACGGGTCGGGCGGCGCGTTGTTCTTCTTGTTGTGAAAATATTCGAGCGGCGTGCCCTGAATCGTGTCGCCCGAATCGAGCAGGAGCGTCCCCGTCGGATTTTCCCCGCGCGCCTGCCGGATGAGCGTCGCCACCTTCGCCAGCCCGCGCGCGTCCGGCTTGTTCGTGTAGTAATCGACGGGCAGGACGTTGCCGTGCAAGTCCGTGGTTGACAGGATCGTGATCCACGCACGCTGCGCCGCATTGTCCGGCTGTGCCCATACGGAACTGTGTGCCAGCACCAGCGCGAGCAACAACCCGAGACATCGCGACCGTTTCCTCGCTGCTAAAAGTTTCTTCATCCGGCTGTCGTTTTACTTTGCGTCTTCGCGCCTTTGCGTGAGACTAATTTCTCGGCAAGGCGCAAAGAAGAAATTAAGTTTCATTTCAACTCATACACTTCGACCGCGCTGACGCCGCCGACGAATCCTTCGTAAACTTTCCGGCCACGCGCGCGCGTCTCATTCATCTTCTCACGGTTCTCGAAATAGGTGCGGCCACGTTGGAGGATGATGTAGGCGGGGCGCGGTGCGTCGTCGAGTCGGAAGTTGGCGGCGGAGAGCACGCGCGAGTCGAGGTCTGTGCGGTTGAACTTTTGCAGGTAGTAGCGCGTGACGCCGGGCGTCTCGTGGAGGAGGGCCGCACGCTCCGGCGCGCGTTCGGCGACGTACCTGATCGCCTCGCGCAGCCCGTCGTCGTAAAACTCGTCGTGCGGGAAGTAGTAGCCAGCGCGTCCCGCGCCGAGAGCGTTCGTATAAGTCGCGTAATGCGGCGAGGCGGCGTAGGCAAACCACGCGGGCAGCACGACGAAGAAGAGGAAGACGAGCGCGCGCACGATTCGCAGCGGCGCAAACTTTCCGCCGCGCTCGATGCCGGACGCGCCGAGGCGGAGCAGCCACATGATGCCGACCGCCGCGAACATATAGATGAGCGGCAGGAGCGAGTGCGCGTAGCGCAGCCACTTCGCGCCCGCGAGCGAGTAGGGCACGATCCAGAGCACGAACATCAACAGCAGAAACGCCTCGCCCGGACGACGCCAACGCCGGACGCAGGCCACCAACCCGACGACGAACGCGATGAGCAGCGGAAGCGGCATCTTGATGGCGAGAAACAGCAGGTAGAAATAGACGGGCGTGCCGAAGGGCGTGCTTGACATCTGGTTCGGGTAGAGCATCTCGCCCATCAGGTAGCCGTGGTGCGTGAGCAGCCCCTCGCTCGAATAGGCGGAGAGGTAACGCCACGTCTGCGGCAGCAGGACGGCGGGGTTGGCGACGAGAAACGTGATGAAGACTAACGGGTAAAAGATGGCGGGCGTGCGACCGCGCGGCTCGCCGGGTTCGCGTTCGCGCTGTGCGACGAGGTGATGGTAGAGCATGTTCAGGCCGAAGTAGTGCGGGAAGTATTTCGACGCGAACATCAGCCCGAACGAGACGGCACTGCTGAGATAAAATTTCTTCTTGGCACGCGGTTCGTAGCCGCTCGTCTGTTTGGCGCGCAGGTAAAAGTAGAAGGCGAAGAGCATGAAGAAGACGAGCAGCGTGTCTTCTTTGGCGACGCGGTTGTAAGTGATCGCGTTGACGCCGAACGCCCAGAGCAGCGCGCTGATGAGGCCGGTGCGCTGGCCGAAGAAGGCGGCGGTCAGCAGGTAGAGCGGGATGACTGTGAGCGCGCCGAAGACGACGTTCGGCAGACGCACCGCCGCCTCTTCGCTGATCTGCCGCGCCGCGCCCGCCCCCGCGTTCCACGCCTGCGACGCCTTGAGCGAGACGAAGATCAAAGTCTTCATCAGCATCGGGTGTTCGGCGTTCGGCGTGATGTCGCCGCGCCCGTAGGCACGCGCGGCTTCGAGTTTGTTGATCTCGTCTTCGGCGAAACCGGCTTTCGCGATGCCGTGAGCGCGCAAGGCGAACCCGAGCAGGACGAGCAGGACGAGGACGAGCGCGACGCCGCGATCCAGCGTCCACACGCGCTCGCCCTGCGCCTCGGGCGTGGCCGCGACGGGCGAAAGATTCGCGCCCGCCGTCTCTTCGGGAGCTAATTCGAGAGATCGTTCCAAGTAAAACTCCGACCGCGAAACTCTTCAGCGAGGAGCGATGAGTTCTTGTTCACTGACCACGCCGCCGTTGCCGTCGCTGCTGCGGCTGTCGCCGCGAACGTCGCCCGTCGTTGTTGTTGTCGTCGTCGCCACACGCTTCCGCTCGATTTCGGTCGCGGCGGCGACGCTGGCGGCGGCCTCACGCGCCTCGCGCGCCATGCTCCGCACGGACAGCCCGTGTCGCACCAGCACGGCGACGCCGATGGCCGTCCAGACGATGACGCGCGCCTTGCGGATGATGGCGAGCGTGACGCCGACGGTCGTCCCGAATTTTAAGACTTTGGTGAACAGCCCCGTGCCCGCTTCGTCGATCCCGACGCGCATCGGCACGAACTTAAAAATTACGTTGATGACGCGGTTGACGGATTCGAGGACGAAGGCGGCGAGCGCGAGTTCGTTGAAGGCGGGCGGCTGGTCGAGGATGAAGTAGAGCGTGGCGTAAACTTCGGCCACGCCCGCGAGGTGGAAGCAGCCTTCGAGCGCGAGGATGGGGATGAAGCGCGCGCGATTGTTTTCATAAAACCCGTAGATGCGCGCTTCGACGGCGCGCACGCGCTCGCCACGCGCCGCGACGAACCTGCGCGCGACGCCCCGCCGCTCAAACGCTTCGAGCGCGCCGCTCAGGAATCGCCACTGCCGTCGCACCACCAGGTAGCCGGTGAACACGACAACGGTGATGACAGCGAGAGTCGCGTAACTCGCGAATCGCAGTTTGGAGTTGAGCGGAAAACTCAGGAGCAACGCCGCCGTGCCCGCGAAGATGAAGAGCGCGACGGAAAGCATGTAGAAAAGATTCTCGACGGCGAGCGCGGAGATACTGGCGACGATGGGCACGCGGTCGCGCACGAAGGCGGCTTTGGCCGGTTCGCTCACGACCATGCCGAGCGGCGTCAGGCTGCCGAGCGCATCGCCCGCGAGATAAGCCTTGACCGCGTCGCGCACGCGCAAACGCACGTCGCCCTCGAAGCAGCGCGTCCACGCCACGGCGCGCACGAACGGTCGCACGGCAGAGATGAGCAGCACGACGACGAAGCCCGCGCCCAGTTGCGTGATGTTCTGCCAGATGCCCTGCGGCCCGGCCTTCCACACGTAGTAGGCGAAGAGCAGCAGGCCGCCCACGGCGAAGATGATCCCCGCCAGCCTGCCGGACGCGCTGCCGCGTCGCTCTTCCTGCTTGCTCTCAGTCATCCGCTTGTCCCGTTAGAAAAAAGTCGCTGCTCGCCGCGAAGGTTGCTGTCCGTATAGCCGTGTAGGAATTAGCAAGATACGTTATTGCGCCGTCAGTCTCAACATCGCGCCGCCAGTCTCAACTACCAGCCGCGCGCGAACAACACCCCGCGCCCCGACGCTTCCGGCACACAGCAACTCGCGCGCCACCCCTCGCAGGAGAACCGCACGCGCCCGAAACCGCGCGCATCCGTCCGCGCGAAGCCAAACGGCGCACGCCTCCCCTGTCGTAAAAATGCGACAGGCGAAAGGAACGGAAGAAAGTAAATCTTTAAAAGCCGTAAATCGTGAATCGCAAATCGGGAATAGATTAAGACAGGCTTTTTCTATTTACGATTTACGATTCACGATTTACGGCTTTTGAGGGTTGACCGGAGGCTTATTGATCGGCGATGCTTACGGTTACAATCGTCTGCTATAAAATTTAATCTAACCAAAGAAGGTCTGTAGAGAGCGATGAGCAAAGCAGCAACCGAACTTTTGAGCGGCGCGCCTTTAACCGTCTATTCGGAAGACGAAAACATGTTTCGCGCCAGCGTGCGCGAGTTTGCCGAGGGCGAGATCAAGCCCCGGCGCGAAGAGATGGACGAGCACGCCAAAATGGACGCCTCGATCATCAAACACCTCTTCGATCTCGGGCTGATGAGCATCGAGACGCCGGAAGAGTTCGGCGGCGCGGGCGCGTCGTTCTTCTCGGCCATCATCGGCGTCGAAGAACTCTCGCGCGTCGATCCTTCGGTCGGCGTCCTGATGGACGTGCAGAACACGCTCGTCAACAACGCCATCATCCGCTGGGGCAATGTCGAACAGAAGAAGAAGTATCTGCCGCAGCTCGCCGCGAACAAGATCGGCGCGTATTGTCTGAGCGAAGCCAGTTCCGGCTCGGACGCCTTCGCCATGCAGACCAAAGCCGTAGACCGTGGCGATCATTATTTACTGAACGGCCAGAAACTCTGGATCACGAACGGCGTCGAGGCCGAAATCTTCGTCGTCTTCGCCAACGCCAAACCTGAAGAGGGCTATCGCGGCGTCACCGCCTTCATCGTCGAGAAAGGTTTTGAAGGGATCAGCGTCGGCAAGAAGGAGAACAAACTCGGCATCCGCGCCTCTTCCACCACCGAGATCATCTTCGACAACTGCCGCGTGCCGAAAGAAAATCTGCTCGGCGAGTTTGGCAAGGGCTACAAAGTCTCCATCGAGACTCTGAACGAAGGGCGCATCGGCATCGGCGCGCAGATGATCGGTCTGGCACGCGGCGCGCTCGAAGCCGCGCTCGCCTACACGTCGGAGCGACAACAGTTTGGCCGCGCCATCAACGCGTTTCAGGGCGTGCAATTCCAACTCGCCGAACTCGCCACCGAACTCGAAGCCGCGCGCCTGCTCGTCTACAATGCCGCGCGACTGAAAGACGCTGGTCTGCCCTTCGTCAAAGAGGCTGCGATGGCGAAACTCTACTCCTCGCGCGCCGCCGAGCACATCGCCTCGAAAGCCATCGAACTTTACGGCGGCTACGGCTTCGTCAAAGACTATCCCGTCGAAAAATTCTGGCGCGACTCCAAGATCGGCGCGATCTACGAGGGCACTTCCAACATGCAACTGCAAACCATCGCCAAGCTGATGATTGACAACCGGCAGCCGAAAGTACAATAGGAAGGTAGATCGTAAATCGTGGACAGAGACACCTCGTCTCCTCCTATTCACGATTTCACGATTGACGAATTATGTCTTCACGCATAGAAGTCTTCGAGCAGATGCTTGAGAGCGATCCCGACAATACGATGGTGTTGTTCGGGCTGGCAAAAGAATACGAGAAGGCGGGGCGGCACGCTGACGTAGTCGCGTCGCTGACGAAATACCTCCAACTCTTCAACGACGAGGGCAACGCTTACGGCATGCTCGCGCAGGCGCACGAACGCCTCGGCAACCGCGATGCCGCCCGCACCGCCTACCAACGCGGCATCGAAGTCGCCACGGCGCACGGCCACCCCTCGATGGCGGAAGACTACCGGATGACACTTGAGAACGAATACGAGGATTAAAGCGGAAATTTTAGATTGAGGTATTGAAGAAAATGGCGACCGAATTGAAGGCGCGTGAGTATCGCGGGCTGGATCGAGAGCAGATGCTCGGCATCTACCGGACGATGTACACGTCGCGGCGCGTTGACGACAAAGAGATTCAACTCAAAGGTCAAAATAAAATCTTTTTCCAGATCAGCGGCGCGGGGCACGAGGCCGTGTTGACGGCGGCAGGCATCGCTTTGAAGCCCGGCTACGACTGGTTTTATCCCTACTACCGCGACCGCGCGCTCTGTCTGCAACTCGGCATGACGCCGCTCGAACAACTGCTCTCCGCCGTCGGCGCGGAGGCCGACCCCAACTCGCACGGGCGGCAGATGCCTTCGCACTGGGGTCATAAACAACTCAACATCGTCTCGCAATCGTCGCCGACGGGCACGCAGTTCTTGCAGGCGGTCGGCTGCGCGGAGGCGGGCTATCGCTTCGGGCTGATCGAAGACTTGAAGGGACGTATCGAGAATTTTCACGCCGACGAGGTGGTCTACGTTTCGACCGGCGACGGCACGACGAGTCAGGGCGAGTTTTGGGAAGCTCTGAACACGGCGAGCAACTTGAAACTGCCGGTGCTGTTCCTCGTCGAGGATAACGGCTACGCGATCAGCGTGCCGGTCGAAGTGCAGACGGCGGGCGGCGACGTGTCGCGCCTCGTCGCAGGCTTCCCCGATCTCTACTTGCAGAAGTGCGACGGCACAGACCCGGTCGAGTCTCTGGAGACGCTCAAACGCGCCGTCGAATATTGTCGCGCGCGCAGAGGCCCGGCGCTCGTCCACGCGAAAGTGATCCGCCCCTATTCGCACTCGCTCTCCGACGACGAAAAACTCTACCGCCCCGACGAGGAGCGCACGTCCGACGCCGAACGCGACCCCGTCAAACGCTTCGGCGCGCTGCTCGTAGAGGAAGGCTTCGTGACGCAGGAAGAGTTGCAGAAGTTGAAAGACGAGGTTGACGCCATCGTGAACGAGGCGGCAGACCTCGCGCTCCAGAGTCCGCAGCCCGCGCCCGACACGGCGACGCGGTTCGTCTATTCGCCCGACGTTGATCCGGCTTCGAAGGAGTTCGACACGGAGGCGGGCGCGGAGTTGTCCGGCAACACGGGCACGATGGTTGATAACATCAACCGCTGCCTGCACGAAGAGATGGCGCGCGATCCGCGCATCGTCGTCTTCGGCGAGGACGTGGCCGACGTGTCGCGCGAAGAAAATCTCGACAAGGTGAAGGGCAAGGGCGGCGTCTTCAAAGTGACGGCCAACTTGCAGCGCAACTTCGGCTCGGCGCGTGTCTTCAACTCGCCTTTAGCCGAGGCCAACATCGTCGGACGCGCCATCGGGATGGCGACGCGCGGCTTCAAGCCCGTCGTCGAGATACAGTTCTTCGACTACATCTGGCCTGCCTATCACCAGATCAGAAACGAACTCGCACTGATGCGCTGGCGTTCCGCAAACGACTTCAAAGCGCCCATCGTCATCCGCTGCCCCGTCGGCGGCTACCTGAAAGGCGGCGCGGTCTACCACTCGCAATCGGGCGACACGCTCTTCACACACATCCCCGGCCTGCGCGTCGTCTACCCCTCGAACGCGCTCGACGCCAACGGTCTACTGCGCACGGCGATCCGCTCCGACGACCCCGTGCTCTTTCTCGAACATAAACATCTCTACCGTCAGGCGTACAACAAATCGCAGTACCCGCCCGACAATTTCCTGATC
>Ga0307513_10011097_pt1 | contig 11231 bp, 15 predicted proteins | sample 15_EM_MG_FD_202174 | JGI IMG/M metagenome (GOLD analysis project Ga0307513, IMG submission 202174) | Populus trichocarpa ectomycorrhiza microbial communities from riparian zone in the Pacific Northwest, United States - 15_EM | ecosystem: Host-associated > Plants > Roots > Unclassified | place... | reverse complement strand
CTAAGAAGAGCCTTGAATGGCGCTTGCAGTCACCTAAGAGGTGGATTGAAGCACTCATGCTATTGAGTTGATGACTCCTCACCCATTATCGGTCGAGTGGCCTGGCAGTTAGGGTTCTGCTGCTGAGACCGTGGTTCGACTACCCTGATGGGGCATCTTTTCTCTTCCAACAATACAGAATCTATTGGTCACGATGCGGTTCGTTCGCCCGTCCCACTGTCAGTACATCCAATCTGTCCTACAGTCAGGAAATTCAATCTGTCACACGGAATGAACTCCAGATGCTGTGGTGCGACCGATCACCTGAAGTCGAGGTGGGTCCAAATGCAGACACAACCTATTTAAGTCTGGGAACGCTGCGGCGTCTCCCTTCCCGCGCCGATGACCCCGTTGGCAATGCCTTTCTTCAACTTCCTTTCAGCACTAGCGAGTACGCCCTTGTCGCTCCAACTGGTGCGCTCTAAATCGTTTGGCTGCGGCCCCGACCTAACCTGACTCACTTCTTTCGCACTCGATATATCGTAGCGGAAATAATATACTCGTCATCGCTCGCTAGTAAATCCTACGACTATGTAGTTGTCGGTGCGCCTTTTCACCCCTTTGAAACATCTTGACACCAGTGCTCATTAACTGAGCATCAGGTGCGGGCACTGCTGGCCTAACCGTCGCTGCAAGGTAGAATACATCCGCTGCAATGACTAGACCCATATGACACTGCAACCAGGCTTGCAGAAGATACCCGTGTCACTGTTGACGTGATCGAGGCAGGACAATACTTCCTAAATGATCCTCTCATCGATATACCAAGTACGCATAGTGCCCACCAGCTGCCCTTCAACGCATCTAATGCACCCTCAGAGAACTTTGGTCGGAATACCGGCCAACCAAAGTACGACTGGATGTATTCGACAACTCCCCAGCCCGCGTACGAATTCTTCCCAGCTGTTCTTGTGGAGCCTCTTTGATCTCCTTTGCTATAAACAGCTTGGGAAACTGAAGCGTCACTCACCCCAGGGGTAAGGTGGTGGGAGGTTCGAGTGCATTGAATTTCCTCCTATTCAATCGCGCATCAAAGCCCGAATACGATGCCTGGAACGAGTTTGGAAATCAAGGGTGGGGTTGGGGTGGCTTGCTCGACGGCTTCAAGGCCTCCTCCACTACACCGGGCACAGGCTTGGTCTCACTCGTCCAGAGTGCGCCTCCCAGGCGCTGGCACGCGACCGCCGTTCAGCAGGACGCGTTCATCGCCCCCACGCCAACAGCGAGGACGACCCTGGTCCGTAAATATTGGTCCAAGCAGGAAATCAGAAGCGTATACGATACACCACTACTACACCTCGTGTTTAGAGCCGCTACAGTACACAGAGCCCACAACGATCCCAATAAAATCCAGCTTTGCACCCTCATGAATATCAAAAGTACGCGTTTCTCCACCGCCCGTCCCTTCCGAACTAATACACGTATCCAGCTGGTGGCTGCTCAGAAGATTGTATGACTGTTCATTGTCCTTGGCCTCCACCACTCATCTCAGCGACAGGTTCCTACTGTTCGCAATGATACGCCCACCAAGGCCTCCCGTCTCCTTAGTCTAGAGCCGGTCCTGGAAGCCGCGAGAAAAGCCAAGGAAAAGTAAGCTGGCTCTCCTTCGTTCCTGGATCGGCGAGGTGTTCGACTTACCGAATCAAACCGGCAGTGGCTCGACGCGATTCTGCATGGGGGCGGCCTGGAGGACCGCTACAGGACGACCTCGATCTTTTAAGAACATCTTGGAGATGGTTCGGGAGATTCGGAATATGGGAATGGAGGTAAGGATGCAATCGGAATCCAAGCATTGACACTCACCGGAAGACAAGGTCTGCACAACTCTTGGGATGTTGACGGCGGAAGAGGCCAAGCAACTCAAAGAAGCGGGGCTCACCGCCTATAACCATAATTTGGATACTAGTAGAGAGTTCTATCCAGAGGTCAGCACAGTCTGGCACCTGCAATGTGGCGTACTTACGGCATGGCAGGTAATTACCACTCGCACGTACGATGACCATCTTGCGACCATAGATGCTATTCGGGCAGCCGGGATTAGCGTTTGTAGTGGTGGCATCTTGGGTCTTGGTGAGACAGACGAAGATCGTGTCAGCTTGATTTGGGAAGTCTCCAAATGAGATCTAATCGATTGCGTGTGACCATCGCTATGGTCAATTCTGACTATCTCCAGCTTCGAGGAGCACCCCGAGTCCTTTCCAATGAACGCGTTGGTGCCAATCCCTGGCACGCCGCTTGGGGACAACCCTGTGTGTACCAAACCCGTTGAATGGTTACCCCTAACTTCTCCTAGCCTATCCCAGTTCATACTATCTTGAGAACCATCGCCACTGCGCGTATTATCCTGCCGGATACCATTATTCGACTATCCGCTGGACGGCAAACGTTGAATGAGACAGAACAGGTAAGAAACTTCGTCCTCCTCATCTCCTGCTTGATTGGAGCTCTTCAGGCGATGTGTTTTATGGCGGGCGCCAATGCCATCTTCACTGGTTAAGCGATGTTAACGACCCCATGCTCGCCGTGGGACGAGGTATAATGGTTGCTACGTATTATTCTCAACATTGACCTTGTTCAGGACAAAATGATGATGGAACGCTGGGGTTTGGAAGGGATGCGAAGTTTTGAACAAAAGGGTGTGAAAGCCAAAGAACGTGAGCGTGGTACAATCCCAGACGAGGTTTCAAGCGTATACGTGGCTGCCGGCACCACAGCCTCGGTAGCTGAAGTGTAGAAGAAGAGCAAATCACACGGCCATACAGTACCCGGTGGACCGAAAGGACATTGCTTGAACCATCCCTCCATTTTGGACTTTCTGGAACCTTTTGTAGCTTTAAAGAAACATGGAAGATGAGACGATTGGGTCCGAACACCGATTCATCGGGACGAGTTTAGAAGTAGAGCAGCTCGACACGGACCTGTGCGTATCGGAAGCAACACCACGAAACCTCTAATAAGGTCTCAAAGAAATGTTTAGGTTTAGATCGAAAACACTCTATTTGCCTACTAACCAAAAAGGCGTGTTAGGTACCCCGAACACACGTCATCTGGGATGAAGTTCGCACTCTGATAACACAAATAGGTAATATCGCAGGCACTGGTATCTGCGACCAACTGTGTAGATCCTGATTATAGAATGCATGTAAGCCTGGCATGCTTTGCTTCGCTGTGGACGTCAAACTGACACAAATAATCTAGTCTATGCACGCAAGTCGTCCGTGTCTATAGCCAACGCCTAAAACCTTATCCACCTGCTAGTGCTATTTCCTGCTCTCTGCTTCTCCGGCTGTTCCGGTCCTTTATTATGTCGAAAGGTCGCGGGAAGGTCGCACCTATTCGACCCGTTCAGTCAAGGCAAAGCAACAGTAAGCCATTTATGCGCTACTATTACAATGTCTATGATGGATTCATCGATGCCCCTTGTAGCGGCCAGATCATACTCGTTCTGATGTGTAGCTTCCAGAAGCCAGAGTTTAACCAACCCCAGCACTATTTCAAGATGCTTCGCTCCATCAAACAGCCAGACGAGCTCCCGTTTGATGAGGAGGTCATGGAACAGAGACTAAAGAATTGGACACACACCAGTGATGAAAATAGAGCGATATTCAAGAGAATGATTGAAGTACGTGAATTTAAACAGAATGGATACCATCTTCTCTACGTCGCAATGCTATGAAGGAGTTAATCCTAAGTGTGTTTGCTCTGTCCCCTAACACTGATGATAAATGATAATAGGAACGAAAGGCAAGCCCAATAGCCATCAAGCAGAGCCCACATTTTGTTTCAGAATCTGGCGAGTTGACAGCGTTCTTGTGGATGAAAGCCAAAGCCATCCCTCGCCACTCACCGCCATTCCAAAAGGTGAGCGATATGGCGCACTGGCTCTTCCAGGGACCCTCGAATGAGTTTCAATTCTACAGTCTTACATGTCCGACTACCGTTTGTAAGTCGTCTTTCTCCGAGCGATGGGTCACGGGTTCTAAGCCACTCGTAGCCTTGGAATAGCTGCTACACAGCTAGGCCTATCAAGGGGAAAGCCAGGGAAGAAGGCGCTTGGGATGTTGTCGACTTTGGATCATTCCATCTTCTTCTATGAGTACGTTCTTGGCGCAACACCTGACAAGTCGCGGGCAATAACACCGGTTTAGTGATGACTTCCACTGTGGTGAATGGATGCTCCATGCAATTCGAGCACCTGCAGCAGCAAACGGGCGGGCCGTTGTCGTTGGTCATGTGAGTCTCTTTGGGTTGCACTCCGGAGTTTTATTGATGACCGTATGACAGTGGTACACGCAAGCCGGCAAACTAGTTGCCATGTGCACTCAAGAGGGAGTCATGCGGGCAGCACGTCCCGTTGAATCCGCAGCTAAAACAGTTACCAAGGCAGTAAAGGCTAAACTTTAGTACGACACAATCCACCTTGATTCGCTCTCACGTTGGTTATAGACTCTGCGCTTCTATTTATTCAATACTCTGCTGATCTTCACTTGCTGGAAGTTGGGTCCGCTCGTAACTAAGAAGAGCCTTGAATGGCATTTGCCGTCGCCTAAGAGGTGGATTGGGGCACTGATGCTATTGATTTGATGATTCCTCACCCGTTATTGGTCGAGTGGCCCAGCGGTTCGGGCGCTTGCTGCTGGGCCCACAGAGACCGAGGTCCGATTCCCTGATGGGTCGTATTTTCTCTTCCAACAATACAGAATCTATTGGTCACGATGCGGTTCGTTCGCCCGTCCCACTGTCAGTACATTCAATCTGTCCTACAGTCAGGAAATTCAATCTGTCACACGGAATGAACTCCGGATGCTGCGGTGCGACCGATCACCTGAAGTCGAGGTAGGTCTAAATGCAGACACAACCTATTTAAGTCTGGGAACGCTGCGGCGTCTCCCTTCCCGCGCCGATGGCCCCGTTGGCAATGCCTTTCTTCAACTTCCTTTCAGCACTAGCGAGTACGCTTCCAGCAGCGTACGCCCTTGTCGCTCCAACTGGTGCGCTCTAAATCGTTTGGCTGCGGCCCCGACCTAACCTGACTCACTTCTTTCGCACTCGATATATCGTAGCGGAAATAATAGACCCGTCATTGTTCGCTAGTAAATCCTACGACTATGTAGTTGTCGGTGCGCCTTTTCACCCCTTTGAAACATCTTGACACCAGTGCTCATTAACTGAGCATCAGGTGCGGGCACTGCTGGCCTAACCGTCGCTGCAAGGTATAATACATCCGCTGCAATGACTAGACCCATATGACACTGCAACCAGGCTTGCAGAAGATACCCGTGTCACTGTTGGCGTGATCGAGGCAGGACAATACCTCCCAAATGATCCTCTCATCGATATACCAAGTACGCATAGTGCCCATCACCTGCACCTCAGCGCTTTAATGTCCCCTTAGAGAACTTTGGTCGGAATACCGGCCAACCAAAGTACGACTGGATGTATTCGACAACTCCCCAGCCCGCGTACGAATTCTTCCCAGCTGTTCCTGTGGGGCTTCTTTGATCTCCTTTGCTATAAACAGCTTGGGAAACCGAAGCGTCACTCACCCCAGGGGTAAGGTGGTGGGAGGTTCGAGTGCATTGAACTTCCTCCTGTTCAACCGCGCATCAAAGCCCGAATACGATGCCTGGAACGAGTTTGGAAATCAAGGGTGGGGTTGGGATGCCTTGCTCGACGGCTTCAAGGCCTCCTCCAACTACACCCCAGCGACAGACGCGCAGATGTTCCCCGGCGCGGGGAGCGCCGCTGACGCTAATTCGCAAGAAAAAGTACGCTCTCTTGGTCTTCCGCTGCGCCTCACCCTGACACTTGATGCAGCCATTCTTTGGGACGGCAGGTGGAATAGATGTACCATCCCCTCTCTGTTCCCTCTAGCGCTCAAGCTCACGGGTGCCATCAGGTCACTTATAACTCATTTTACTCGGACTTACTCCGACCTTTTGTGCAAACTCTGACATCTCTCGGCGTTTTACTTAACGCATCTCCTGTCAGTGTCGACTTCTGTTCGGCATCAGTGTCGGTCTGACACCAGCATACAGGACACTGGTAACCAAACAGGTCTTTACAACTGCCCACGCTCTGTTGATAACGTCACTGGAAAGCGAAGCTACGCCGGGTCAACCTATTATGCCGATCACATTACACAGGACAACTTCTCAGTACTCACGGGTGCACAAGCCACTAAAGTCAATTTTGGAGACTCGAAAGAACACGGCAATCTCGTTGCCCACAGTGTCACTTTTGTCGTCAATGGGACCATCTATACTGTCTCTGCTAAGAGAGAAATCATCCTCTCGGCAGGCGCATTCCAGTCACCGCAATTGCTCGAGCTCAGCGGCATTGGAAACATGACATTGTTAAAGTCTCTTGGCATATCACCTTTAATTGATTTGCCAGGAGTCGGCGAGAATCTCCAAGATCATGCGTCGTTGGCTCAAATGTTCCAAGTTCAACCCGGCGTAGTGACCTGGGACCAGCTTCGTATCAACCAAACGTTTGCTGCTGCTGCTGCTGCTCAATAGTGAGCCATTGATAATACTCGAGAGATCAGAGTTAACCCTGTTCTAGCAACACCACCCATGATGGGCCTCTGTCATCCACCATCTCGGCCCTTGCATTTCTCCCATTGCAAGACATCATGAGCAACGATACTCAGCTCCCCTCGATGCAATACAACCTCGACAAGTGGCTCGGTTCGGCTAACCCCACTGCGTTCCATTCAAAACAGTACGATATCCAGAAGGAGTGGATATGCAAGGCTTCCGTTCCTATGGTCGAGTGAGTCAGGTTATATAGTCGCGAGTCCTTACGTTTCCTGACCAGAATGCCTCCTATAGATTGATTATGGTCCCCATGGGTGGCCTGACCCAATCCCCACCTGCCAACGATACCAGTTACGTTACAATCACCGCTGTGAACCAGCATCCGTTTGCTCGTGGGAGTGTGGTACGTCTCAACCAGGGCACCTCCAAACCAACCTTGACCTCGTAGCAGCATATCAATACCACCGACCCTTTGGCCCCCCCTCTCATCAACCCAAACTATCTCAACAATCCCTTCGACACCCAGGTCTTGGTACAGAGTATGGGATACATCAATAAGATTGCGACCTCGGCACCCTTTGCAAATGTCATCGCGCAGAGAATCGACCCCCCTACGAACTTTACTACTGAAGCGCACTTCGAAAGGTCAGTGGAGCGTATGAATCGATAGTGTCCGGGGCGCTCATCGTCAGTTGTTCGATAGCCACGTTCGAGCATCGTTACAGGTTTGTAAATTACAGCTTCCTTTCGATTATGCAAGTTAAACTAAAGCCCCTGACAGAACCTGAGGCATCCTGTCGGTACATGCGCGATGGCGGAGCGGGATCTCCATGGAGTCGTCGACTCTTCTCTGAAGGTCTACGGTACTACAAACCTTCGGGTAGTTGACGCGTCTATTATCCCGATACAGCTGGCGGCCCATACGCAGTCCACTACGTACGCAATTGGCGAGAAGGTGAGCCGGTCTGCCCAAAGTTGACCAGAGTTGTGTGCTAACAATGGGGCCACAGGCTGCTGTCATCATTAAGAACAGCTCGACGTTGCCCAGCTCTGGCTACAATCTAGCGCGGGCCACCTAGAATGGACCGTCTTCATAGCTGGGTCCCTCGGTATTCATTTCGCTGCGTTGGTTGCAGGTTTGAGGCGCTGGAAAAAATGTATGGTGGACTACCGTCCTAACCTGCCCGAGACGATCGCACTAGCATGAATCCCGTGGGATATATTGTAAATCGGGATATGTTATACGGTGTAGTGTGTGATGAACAAAGGCAGATGCGAATGCGGAAGATAAAAGCGCTCAAAAGCTGATCTGCTTATCATCATACCCTGGCTTGGCCCTGCAGAGGCGCTGAAGGTGTGCCTCAGGAGCGCAATACTCACCACAAAGAGAGGAAACTACGAGAAGCAGCGAAGCCAGGTCCGCGTGCAAACCTTTTCATATCAAGGCATAGGGTTAATTGGGGATGTCTTAAAGCCTTGCGTAAAGGTGATATTAGACGTGATGCCGGCTACTATTACGCCACCGGATGCCTCATCGGCTGGACCTTGGTCTCTCGCAATTGGATGAGCCCTCTCAGTCAGGGGTTTCGGCGAATGCTTTTATCTCAGTTTATTTCTTCTCATTCTTCTCTCCTTTTTTCTTGTCACATGACAGAGAATTCACGTACCGCCTTTCTTGATGGACAGGTACCACTGTCACGGCGCCGCTCACCGGCCCTAGAGTTCCCTGCTATTCAGCCGTTAGCCTCCCTAAAAGCTGTTCGTATACTCTACCGACTTTTCTCGTTTACATCCTCTTCTCTCTCGTCCTCTCAAACCAGTTTGCAGGGCAAGCAAGATGGTTGACTACACAACTAGAGTCAGTCCTTGACCTTGGGGAACGAACGCATCTGACGCTCTCTTTAGGACCAGTTAATAAGATTGACAAACTATCGCAATGCCCAGGTGCGCAAGATTCCCTTCGGTTTGAGGTGGAATACTGAACACCCCGCAGTCGCTTGTGCTCGTCGGTATCGTCTTTTGGGAGAGTACGTTGCGTCTCGATGTATTGCATTCCTTTTACTCATACAACCTCGTAGTCATACTTACTCTTCCATTCGACTGGAGTTTTGTGAGTGGGAAGCGACGGGTACGTTGGCCCATGATCCCTTATGTGATAGCGAGGGTACGTCATACAATGAAACGCCAAGATTGGGTACCTCACGGCATTCCCGCAGGTTTCTATGGTTCTCCATGTTCTTGCTTTGACCATCAATTCGCACGGCCGGGAAATTACTTCTTGCGACGCCCAAGTATGGGTTTTGAAGATCACCGATGCCACCGGTATCTGGGCATCTGTAAGTAAGCCTTGTGTCGTCCCTCGTTTTTAGCTTACCCTCACCTCAGTCACTGCTGCTTGCCTTGCGAACAAGTAAGTTCGTGTGAATTCTCTTTAGCGATTGCCACCTGAACTTCCCAGTCACTGTATGGTCGTGGGACAGAAAGGTCGTCGTCTTTATCACGGCCCTGTATGCAGGGTTGATCGTAGTCTATTGCTTGAGTACGGTCATTGTCAAGCACGGCCGATTCCTGCTGACATTTGGCAGCATGGCAAAAATCCACAACCTTGTTCAATGGCTTGGGCTGCGTGGTCCTCAAGTCTGCACCATATAGCATCCTTCTGATAGAGTTCGCCTACAGTAAGTGATAGACCCACTTGTCAAGAAGGTGCTGACAAATAAATAGCTATGATTTTTGACTTCCTTGTTACGCTGCTTGCCGTGGTTAAGCTCTGGGCTTGGCGCAAACAGGGAGGTCTTAGCCAAATGATGCTTGAAAATGGTATTGGCTACTTCATCTTTGCCAGCTGCGGCAACCTGGTCCAGGCAGTCCTCGCCGCTCTCAACCTTAGCGGCCTAATGAATGTTCTGTTTTTACCAGTGGCTATGTGTATATCTGTAATTGGTACGTTGCCCTGTCATGAATTCATGCTCTTCAAGCTCACGGGGTGGTTGATTTTTAGCATCGACACGAATCTTCATCCGACTCCTTAGTCATGCCGATCCTCATAACACCTACACTTCCCAAACAGGCAACTCTCACTTAGTTGGGACTCCAAACCACTACCAACCCTCGCGCTTGGGGCAGGAATCACATCTCCCCCCGATTAGCGCAACTTCAAACACCAACATATTCCCTATTGCCCCAAGGTTCGATCAACCGTACAGTCTCAACACTATGAAGGAGTGGGTATCTTGATTGTCGAGCTCTCCACGACTACCATTCCCTTACGTCCTGTCGGGTCGTCACGCGTCTCAACTTCTCCACAAGGTCATGTTGCCTTTGGATCCCCAAAACTCGTGAAACTTACCCCAAATGAGATCTCGCAGACATTGATATATACTTCTCTAGCTCCCGTCATCGCATTACCATTCAAACTCACACTGCAGTCGTGGAAGGTTTAAGCGCAATGTCGCACCTCGAATATGGACGCAAAAGACAGATGGAAGACGATGGCTCAATCGCCTAAGACTTCAGTTCGACGTGTTAAGTTCCCGTGAATAAATAAGGCGCAGCTACCACAATTCTCCCTTGGTTTCTCTGAGTTAGTAACTCGTGTAGTAGAATATGCTCTCAACATGTTTTGTAACCGTCTGTCATGTACTGTCAAGATGGCTGGACTGTACAAATGTCTTGGAATGGAGGACTGATTGAAGATGAAGTCTCATGGATTTTGAATTGTCTTGACAGATGCCTTCTCTGCATATGGTTCATTGGAATTTAGGCCCCAGATATGTCTGGACATAGCCACCGTTGAACAGGTCACGATTTCATGCTTTCATGGCCATCGGTCAGACATTTTTCCGATGGCCCGCTCGCTCGCCCCTTTGCTGACTTTAAGGATTCTGACTTGTTTAACATTTTTGTGTGTATATCCTCCCTATATCCTCCCAGTATGCCTCGGTCGGTCGCGACATGAAGTAGAGACGGAAAACGCCGAAGCTTGGTTCAATGATGAACTGTTCACCTTTCCAGCTTACGTGCCGAACCAATATCTGCGCTTACCGTACAAAATAAGCTCATTGACACCCGCTAATCGTTGAATACTAAGTACAGAAGTGAATTTATAAGATAAGCCGAACAAAACCCGAAGACTTGAGGCGGACCCATCCGCCGTCACAATAGACATGTCAAAGATAATCGACACGGAGCCCGGGGAACAGATCAGGGCGACGGCCCCTGGCCAAAAGCCGCTCAAGAAGAATTGGATCATCATAGACTCCAGCCCCGATCGCCCCGACCTAAACCACCGCTCCGACAACCCCTACGACTTCATGTCGGCGGCCAAACTGGACAAGCTCATTCGTTACTGGAAGGGCTGTAGCGAAGCGGCGGACGGCCTCACCAGGGCCGAGCAAGACTTCCTAGCCAACACGAAGATGAAGAAGATGCTAGCGATGGTAGTGAGCACCAGCTCCACTCCCTTAGAAGAAAGCAGGAAGAACCAGTGGATATGTTCGGCCATCATCTCGGTCGTGGCCCAGCGCGATCCTACAACCTGCGACTTCCCCAAATCAAGGCTCGCCATCAACCCTGTGAAACTCGGCTACTCCTGGATCATCATACCAGTGAAAGCTGCCATCTTCGCCGTCCTCCAGAACGTACGCGGAG
>Ga0307513_10011096_pt1 | contig 11231 bp, 7 predicted proteins | sample 15_EM_MG_FD_202174 | JGI IMG/M metagenome (GOLD analysis project Ga0307513, IMG submission 202174) | Populus trichocarpa ectomycorrhiza microbial communities from riparian zone in the Pacific Northwest, United States - 15_EM | ecosystem: Host-associated > Plants > Roots > Unclassified | place... | reverse complement strand
AATTGAGATAACCTTTGAGAGCGCTGAAGACTCTCACATCTTGCCCTTAACCTTGAGACCTCTTGGTATAAGGTCTGCAATTGACCAACAAAAAGAGAACAAATTAATGCATTTAAAATAAGAAATTCAAGAACCCTTCTTATTATCTAGCACATGATGAACTTATAAATTGTAAAAATAAAAATAAATTTGAAATCAGTCAGGAGGGCTAATAATTTTATGAACAAGGAAATTTATTCAAATGGGAATCAAGCTATATTTATCAGGAAACTAGAAATATCGATTTAATTAGTTTAAGAACTTAATTAAGATAACTAAAAACAAAACCTGTGACCCTTCCTCAGGAATATTGGTGCCTTCTGTGCTGTAGCAACATTGCTGGTACCGCTGGAGGGTCTTGTTAATGCTGATTAAGAGAAAGAAATAATAAAATATTAAATTAAATTATAATAATAAAAACGACATCTAAAAATATTAAAGAGAAACATCACCCGCAAATCCTCTTCCATTTCTTTTCTTCTCTAGGGTTTTTACGACATATATCATTATGCTAAATTGATACTAAAATGCCAGTGACTTCTATTTTTCAGCTTAATTAAATAGAGAGGCATTAATTTTTTCCCCTCGTCAAGGACTTTCATTTAATTTTTTTATAGGAAAAAACTTACAGCCAACTATTTAACAAATTAATTAACACAAGGCATATATGATCACAAGATTCAACACAATCAAGAACAACACTAGGGTATTTATAAGATTCTTTAATCTCTATTCCAAATTGATTGTACTTTGTATTACTATGGTGACAATCATTTATTTTTAATGAATAAGATTAAAAAAATATCATGAAGGTGAAAAAATATACAAGATTAATATGTAAGTATATATAACGATTAATGGTCATAAACACCAAAACCCGATATTATACTCTCCTTTTTCTTTGTTTTGAACTCTTTAATGAACTGTTCGTTTTGAATCTACCTGGACATGTCTAAGAGGAGTAAAAAAGACAGATAAAAACCCTAGATATCCCCCCATAAATTAAACTGTCAGTCTGAGTTGACCCAAAGATCGGTAGAGGGATTATTAAAAAATAATAAAAAACACCAATCGTGTCAAGATCACATTGGAATTAAGTACACTCCTCAAAAACCGCAATTCAAGAATTAAAGGGAAAAAAGGAGGTAGAAGAAGAAGAAGAAGCTCGTCTCACTTTCTTACTTCCTTTCTCCCAAATAATGGTGCTTAAATTTGGTAAACGAATTTATGGAAAAGATGTTGAATATTTGAAGCAAGAATGGCTAGGACGTACGAGAGAAGGAGACACACACGCCCACATATATAGATTAATGCAAGAAGGAAAAGGAAAGAGAGAATGAAAAGGGTGGTAATTAGCTTACTCAGTGCTGCTACAAAACTCAAAAAGCTTGCCACGGCTAGAGAAGATGATAAGAGCAACCTCAGCATCACAAAGAAGAGAGAGTTCATAAGCTTTTTTGAGCAAACCATTTCTTCTTTTGGAGAAAGTTACTTGACGACTGATCTTGTTTTCAATCCTCTCCAGGACCACCTTTCCTCTCCCCATTTGTTTGCCCTCTTGAAGAAGAAAACCTAACAATACAAGAAACAAAGTCAAGAATGAAAGGACGACTCTCTCTTGATGATCTTTCTCTTTTACTATATCTCTAAATACATCCCTGCCTAGCTAGTACTAAACAAGTTCAGACTATTACTACCTATGTTACTCACACACGCGTATATATATACATACACATACAGTGGGGGCTTAAAAATTAAATATTGTGAGTAAAAAGAAAAAAGAAAACCTTTCTGTAAATGGGCTGTTTCTCCATAAGTGGAATACCGAGTTGTGTTTTAGCTCTCTGTGTAACAAAATAGGATGAAGACATCATTGTGTGTGGGTGATTGGAAACCTTAACGTATGGAAATATTAAATTTGTCATAATATTTGTCTGAGTTGTCAGTTTCATTTCCTTCTTATAGAATATAAATGGAGACAAAAAGTTAAACTAAGATTATTATTTGTTAGGTTGATCATTGTTTTGGTACACATTAAATTCATCTTTGAAATAATTTTAGTTTTTTCTATAAAAAAAATAATCTAAACGCTACCTTATAACTATTTAATTTATTGAATTTAATAAAATAATGAAAAAATAGAATAATAATAATTAACCCTAGTTTTTACCAGCAAGCTAGACTAGTTGAAAGAAACCTAGCTAGTGTGACTTTTTAATGGAGGCTGTATGGCAAACCCCATATGGTCTTCTCTTCTTCTCTGTCTCTCTGGCTCTTGTAAATAGTGTGCTTTTTTTAACTGTTTTTTAAGGGTGTACTGTTTTTATTTTTATTTTTATTTTTATTTTTATTTTGTGGAGATGGGTTGTCGGGTCTTTTTATGACAACTGTGGAAAATGAAATATGAAGGATGCGTGTCGAGCTGTGTATGGTGGTGCTTCTATGATTAACAAGGATTGTAGGCATGCGTGTCTTGTCCCAATTGGTATGGAAGCTATATACAGGAGTTGGGTAAACTTTATTTATTTTTTACTAAATTACTTTTCAAACAATCTTAAAAACATTATCAACTTATTTTTACCCTTTTAGGCACTGTGCCTATGACCTTAACGATGTGAATGCAACAGGAGACCCCTTATGACCTTTTTACCTTATTTAAAAATAAAAAAAAAACAAACTATGACAGCTAGAAAATAGTTAATAAAAATATTTCTCATAAAAATTATTTTAAACTCATTCTCACTAAAAAAAAAAAAAACACCTAAATAAAATCACTAAAACATATATAAAAAAAGTCATCTCTCATCCCAAAAAACACAAAAAAATTGCTTGAAAACACCAAATTAAATCGGGTAAGATTTTTTTTCTCGATCTAGTTCTATTTTTCATATAACATTGAGACTCAAAACAACTACTATCGAATTTTTTCTGTCAGATGAAACTTGTTAACACCAAGTTCTATCTTTTTCGTAATCGAAATCGATGTCAATCATAATTTTCTCTCTCTTTAGCTAAAATTCAAAAACTTCCTCTTTTCTTTGCTCTTTCTAATGTATGAGACTGAAAAATAAAATAAAAAAAGGTTTTGTACTAAAAGCAGATTTTAAAAATGTATAGGGACCAAAAATGTACAAATGAGAAAGTAGAAGGATCAAAATTAACTTTTTTCGCAAACTTTTAAACCACCACCCATTTTCTTTATTTTTTTCACTTTGCTCCTTTGCCTTTTGATTTCATCCTCCATTAACAATCTCACTTAAATTGGTCATTGATTCAGTCCATAAAGAGCTAATAGAAACAAAAAAAGTATATTAATATAAAAAAACAAACACTATAAACAATGAGTCAATAATATTTTATAAAAAAATCCACGAGTAGTTTTGCACAATGAATTTTCCATGTATTTTAAAGTATTGTTAACATCTTTTTATATAAAAATATTAATGCAATTAAATGTAGTCTCAACAACATGAGTTTAATACTATATATGATCATAATTTAATAACTAGCAATGCTCTGGAAGGTTTTTTTTCCTTGAAGGATGCACTTCCAATTGGGCATGCTCCACCGTGGTCGAGATGGGAACTCGAGGGCTTTTTCAAGAATGGTGAGAATGCTATCATTTTACATTTGACTCATATTTTTCAAGACTCGTACATGTTGCATCTTTGATATATTCAATCATACATTATTTGGAAATTGCGACCGCAAATAGAAAGGACAAAACCTTGTTTCCTTTTTGCCTAGTGGGATTTGGACTCTACCGAAACAAAGAAAAAAAAATTGAATTCAATAGAATATACCTTAAATATTTAGTTTGTATAAAAAAATTAAGGTATTAAAAAAACCTAAACCCCACAGAAAATATATTTGAATGGGTAGACAAAAACAAATAAATAACAATCTAAAATGAATTTTTATTGTTATAAAATAAGAAAAATAAGAGAACATGCTTCTTTTGTCTTAACTCTTTCTATATGTTCTTTCTCGAAAAAATACTATATCATAAAAATTATTGGAGACAACTCGGATAGTAAATTAAACTTGAATAATTATATTTTCTCTTTATAAACCTGCAGGATATTGTTTAAAAGAGTATTATCATGTTAAACAAGGGTTAGACCCACTTTGTGCAAGTTGGATTAACACGAGACCTCACTCTTCCATAAATCAACAAAACAAAAACTCTTGTTTAATCATAATATAGGCAAAATAAATGAGGTATGACAATGACAAGAAAAAAAAAAGAAAAAAAAAGAGAAGAAATAATTTGTTTGAAAGATGGAAAAGAGAAAATAAAAACAAGGGGAGGGAAAAAAAAGAAGGAAGTTCACATGATATGCTGTGTGTGTACTGTGTAGCGGTAGGACTAGGAAGGAAGTAAAGATAAGTCTTTTAAAAGTACGGCAGCAGTCATGGATTTCTTCAACTCTTCTTCTTCTTTTTGACTCGCATCCCAAAATCTCTCCCTGCAGTGATCACTGCATAGTAACATTTACAAGAGAAGAATACATTGAGGGAAAGGAATAAAAACTTCCCTTTTCTTTTATTATCAATCCTCCAGAAGCAATAAAAATGGCTTCTTGTTGTTGTCTGAGGCTTGAAAATGTGATCTTTTCATCAACTTTTAGAAAACTGGGGCAAACTAGTGCAAATGGCAGTGTCCTCCTCTCTTCTCCTATCTCTTCTTTCTCTCTTTTATCATCATCTTCTGCTTTATTTTCTCCAATCTTAAAAACTTCACATTCGCTTAGCTCTTCTCTTTCTGTGAAAGCTTCCTCTTCTACTGCCATTGCTGAACCTGAAGGCATCAAGGTTTTTTTTTCGTTTTTTTTTCTGTAATTTCTGCAGAGACAAGTATGTATGTTTTATATGGAAATAATAACAAATGGGGATTTGATTTTTTGTGTTTTTGCAGATTAATTCAGTGCCGACAAAGCCAATTGAGGGTCAGAAGACAGGGACAAGTGGTCTGCGAAAGAAGGTAATTTTCTGCTTCTTTTGGATGTTTGGATGCCGAGAAAGTTTAGGAAAGTGAATTAAAATTCTGGTTTTATGTGTTTCGATGAATAAAAATCAAGTATTTGGTGGAAGTTGATAGTTTGATTTTTTTTTTTTTTTTTATGATAATGATGGGAACAGGTGATTTATTCTGGTTTCAAATTTGTGTTCTTATAGGTTAAGGTTTTCACTGAGGAAAACTACCTTGCAAATTGGATTCAGGTTTGATTGTTTCCTTTTCATGTTTTGTGGCCTTGAGTTCTGTGTTATGTTATGGTTTAGGGGGCATTTGATAAGGTTTTTTTGGTAAAGCTTGAGTTTTTTGTATGTGTAGGCATTGTTTAATTCATTGCCACCAGAGGATTACAAGAATGGAGTGCTGGTCTTGGGAGGGGACGGTCGTTACTTCAATCGAGAAGCTTCACAGGTGATTGCTGTTCCTTAATCAACCTTTTACGTGTTTAATTCTGTGATTCCTTCTCTCATTATTGGAGTTGTTTGGATTTAAAATGCAGACAATCATCAAAATTGCTGCAGGGAATGGTGTTGGCAAAATCCTTGTCGGCAAGTAAGTACAGTGATTGATCCTTTTGTTGTCATATGGAGGAAATGCTAATGTGCAAATGAAGATCGATGTAATAGATGAGTGCTGAATGCTAAGACTAATTGTTTGAGACTATTTCTTGCGAACTGTGATAGCTGCTTTTGACTGATAGAACCAAACATTGAGTTGATTAGAAATTGGTTTTTTAAGTTAATTTAACTCCAAAAACCCAGGAAGTTTAACTGAGAAACGTTGGCAGTCATTTGGGCAGTTTTAATAGTCAAAAGTAAGGTTTGGACATCAATAAAATTGATTTTTAAGTTTGCTAACTTCATTTTCTCCTCAGAAGTCTCTCTTTTATCAGACGGTTTGCTTGAGAATCATTCTGGAAAACTTTAAAGAATTGCATATTTTTCCATCTTGAGTTATTTATGTGTGATACCTTTTGGAATCTTGAATGCCAAAATCATTTTTATGCAATTTGGGTATGTTTTATGGTGCTAATGTTCCACCATTCCAGGGAAGGTATTATGTCCACGCCAGCTGTTTCTGCCGTGATCCGAAAGAGGAAGGCAAGGACATACTTCTCATCTATACTTTGAGCAAGATTCAGAAACTAATTTCAAATCTTTAATAAAATTGCCCCCTTTCCTGCTTAACCAAACAAATATTTCTGCAGGCCAACGGTGGATTTATAATGAGTGCAAGTCATAATCCTGGAGGGCCTGAATATGATTGGGGTATCAAGGTGAATTGTTAACGCTCACCTCATACTCCTGTTTAACTACAGTTTCATCTCAACAGTCAACTCTAAACCCGAGTCCTACCCTTTTTATAAGCTGTATAAAAACATGAAGCATGATGGGCTGATATGCATACTGCAGTTTGCTACCATACTACTGGCAGTTGTCAGTTCTTTTTCTTCTTGCATTTATCATACCTGTTGATGATTTAAACCATCCTGAAATGTTCTGATTTGCAATTTAGTACCTGGTTAAAAGATATTTTTTTTCCCATCACAAATTAGTGGGTAGTTGAATGAACCGACACTGTTGAGTTACCTTCAAGTAAGCCAGTTGATGTGAATTCTTTTATTTTTTCTTTGCATTTACCAGTTTAATTACAGCAGTGGGCAACCTGCACCTGAATCCATCACTGACAAGATATATGGAAACACCCTTTCTGTAAGTATCTGGCTGTTTATGTATGAAAAAAAGTTTTTGTTTGTTTACTTGCAATTCTTTTTGTTCTGTCATTCTTCTTTCTTCAGTATGGTCATGTTCTTCTTGTTTTCATGTCCTCTTTGAAGAGTTAGACTGTAATCATGTTCTTCTAGTTTTCATGTCCTCTTTGAAGAATTAGACTGTAATCTTTGCATATTTGTACCCTTGTACACTAGTTTCTTATGCAATTGTTAAGAATGTTCTCTGCTGTGCTATATGATTCTATGTGAAGAGTAAATGCTATAGATGAAATATTTATTTTCTTCCTAAAGTAGACACTGACATTGGCAATTCTGAGCACTACCACTTGTGAGTGGTTTTTTCTTCGAGTGAGTGAAAAATCTGAATTTTTAAAGTTATAAACCTGTACCAATGCTCAACCTTTGTGAAGTTTTTGTGATTTCTTCTCTAGGTCAGTTAAGCTACATAAAACTGAAAGCACAAGCATGGCAGTAGGTTGGCTGGTGCAGGCTAGTTACTTTATAAGCATTTTTACTGTTCTTATTCATCTATTATTAACTTCTTACGTGGGTTAATATCCATCTTTTCTTGTTTGCTAAAAAATGCAATATACTTATAATCTCCATAAGTAAAGATTTTGGGTTGCCACTTGACATCATCTAACGGCCATAATTATTTGAATGGCTTGCTTGATTTTTTTTTTGGAGAATTGCTTGCTTGATTATTTAACTTCCTATAATTTGGTAGTTCCTGCATGAATCTGAAATTTTGTAAATGCTGTGCAGATATCTGAGATTAAGATGGCGGACATTCCTGATGTCGACCTTTCTAGCCTCGGAGTCACAGAATATGGAAACTTCATTGTCGAAGTAGTAGACCCAGTTTCGGATTATTTGGAACTAATGGAGGTTAGAAACAAATTGTGCATATTTGGGTGACCATTCGTTTGGGTTGTGTCAGTAATTGTATGGATTATTTTGCAGAATGTATTTGATCTCGAGCTCATCAAAAGTCTCCTTTCACGGTCAGATTTCAGGTACATTGGTTCTCTGCCAAGTGAAATTAATAGTTTCGAACATGTTTGTTCATGCATATGATAAATGGAGAAGATTCTCTATTCCCTTTGGCTATCTTATGCTATTGATATTCCTCCAAGTGTTGACTTATGGATGGATTAATCTGCATTGAAATCCATATCTTATCTCAACTTGGCTCAACAAAGATTCCCCTGAACTGTTTGCAGTAGTCATCTATGTAAAAGCCTGTTCCCTAGACCACTATCTCTGTGGCTGTTTTCACAGATATCGTTTTTCTTTTCCTTCTAATATGAAAAGTTCATAGCTTGAATATTGTGTTTTCCATCTTAATCATATATACTTTATATCATTTATTTTTCCTGTACAGAAGCATGTCCAATTGTTTTGTGTTTCAGGTTTGTATTCGATGCCATGCATGCTGTTACTGGTGCTTACGCAAAACCCATCTTTGTGGACAAGCTTGGGGCCAGTCCGGTATTTTCTGGATGACACATTTTGAAAATAGTTTTCAACTATAGTATAATTTCTGTAACAGATGTTAGTTCGGCATGTAGGATTCAATTTCAAATGGGGTACCTCTGGAGGATTTTGGTCACGGCCATCCAGATCCTAATCTTACGTAAGATGGCTAATAACTTCTAGACCATATAGTGAATTGCAATTATTTGATAGCAATTCAACTGTATCTTTTACTCAAACAGATATGCCAAGGATTTGGTCAACATCATGTATGGTGAGAATGGACCAGATTTTGGAGCTGCAAGTGATGGTATGTCACATGACTTTTGAAGAAACATACCCCCCCTCATTTTTCAAGTGTTTGATGTGTTATTAATTCCTTGAATGTATGCATTGATTCATTGGCAGGTTAGGCTGCACTGAGTAATTCCCTTTAGGTTTTGAGCTGAATTTTGCACTGAAAGTTTGGCGTTCCACTTTGTGGCATGGACTAAATAAAGTTTCAATTGCAATGGACTTTAGGTTGTGGCCATAGTTTTTATTGATTGACAAGATATGGAATGATGAGCTCAGTGGTTTTACCAACAAATAAACTTTACCCTTTTATCAGGCTAGAAGTATTGACCATGTAAATAATGAATATTTGAACTATCAAGAGCTATAAATTGAATTTAGTCTCAAACATTGATGGAAGATATAACTAAGTTTTTAATTCAAAGATGAATAGCTAATAGCATAAACTGAAATTGAATTTGGATCATTTTGGAGAAACACCCAATTACAGAGCCACAAGTGTGTTTTTAATTAATAAGTCCAACTGAATTACTCTAAGCTTGGTCTGTTATGCTTACGTATCAGGAGCACTTTGTCAGTAAATGTTGGTACCAATAGTGAAATTACTCTATTTAATCAATCTGCAACATGCGTTTAGATCTGGATTATATATATTGTATGCATTTGTTGTTTTCACACTTTTTCACTGATAGACGAGCCAATTTGAAATCAACCCTCAAGTTACATTGCTTAACACAATGGTACCATACACAACAAGATCGTTGAGTCTGAAATTTGTTGTTTCAGCAGTTTTCACTGCTGGATCCCTAGAAAAACCAGTCAAATAGGAAGGAAGAAATTTTGTAAAGTTTTGGAAGGGCTGGTGCAAATCTTGAATGAAGTGATTTGGGTGGCAAACCATCTCATATAGCATTTATGCCAAGCTTGGGAAACATAAAACCTGCGAAGGCCAACCTTGATAAGGATAGTTGAATTTAAATCAAGGTTTGATCTGCACTTTAGTTCACTGTAGGATGGATTTTGATTAAAATAAGCTAGGTTGATTTGACCAACCAATATTTGGTTTGCTTATTTTGCTGCTATATGCTAGAGCAAAAGAAGATTTATGTTAAAGCACTTTAAATCCTTAGAATGAATAGGAATACCATGATCTATAATTCCAGGGCATGAACTTTGTTTTAGTCCTTGAAGTTTTGATAAGAGTGTTTGACAAGAGCAGGGGCAGTTAGATTGAAAAAGGTGAAATGGAAATTTAGGCTGCCAGATGTCTTTCTAAAACGCAATGTGGCGTATTGCTTGTATCAGTTGAATGAGTAATTGGTGTTTCTTATTGAATCATTTGGTTCTACTTTTAGCTCCGTATGATGACTAATCTTGATGTCATTAGTATCTCTTTTTCACAATTAGCTTCTCTTACCATTATCAGGAGATGGGGACAGAAACATGATCCTAGGTAGAGGGTTTTTTGTCACTCCTTCAGATTCGGTTGCTATCATTGCTGCCAATGCACAGGAAGCCATTCCATACTTTATGAGTGGCCCTAAGGTAGAAAATTCTGCAGGTTTTCCTCAACCTTTTGATGTCTAATGAAACGAAAAATAAATGTCTTCTTCCAATCTTCAGGGTTTAGCTCGTTCCATGCCGACAAGTGGTGCTCTAGATCGTGTGGCTGAAAAATTGAATCTTCCATTTTTTGAGGTTATGAAAATCCTGGACAAAACTCTTAGTTTCATTAAAGGGGGAAAAGATAGAAGGTAGAATAGGGTTTGGGTTGACAGAGATGCTTGTCTTCTGACAATCTTTTTTCTTGTGTTCAGGTCCCTACTGGTTGGAAATTTTTTGGGAATCTTATGGATGCTGGAAAACTGTCAATTTGTGGTGAAGAAAGTTTTGGAACTGGTTCTGATCACATTCGTGAGAAGGATGGCATATGGTAACTATCTGAGATGCATCCAATGAACCTCCCACATATACCAGAATTAAGGCTCTAACCTGCCTATTAGCGTTAACAAAAAACAGCCATATAGCGGTCCAATTGGTAGGGGTAGAAGGCCTGCCAAATAATTGTCCTCGCTTATTCCTTGTGAAAGAGTAGAGGGTCTGATGGAAGGAATAGATTGGCTGTTTTGCTGATGGAACTACAATCTAATTCAAGTGGTTTACAGCTTTAGAGCTGAATTAGAATTTTAATAGTTGTTTAACATTATCTTTGTCGTTTGAATGTCTTACTTTAAATTGATAGCTATTGACATAATCAAAACACAATATTTGTCTCATTGCATGTTTCAAATTTTCCAACACAAGTATATTGTTTGGATTTGCTGTCTATTGTTGTGATTATTGCAAAACCTCATCAGATTCATTTTATGACCTAAGTATTTTGTGAATGTTTGGTGAACCTGATTCAGTGTCGCATCTGTTCCATAAAGTTCTATTTCACTGAATCATGTTCACATTTTCAATGCAAATTTTTGGTTTCTAAGAGTCCCTTTTTAGGAATTTTTTGGCTTGGTTTAACACATCTCACTTCTGTTATGAAAGGCAGTCAAATCCCATATAGAATAACAAATCTATCCAATTGCAGGGCTGTTTTAGCTTGGCTTTCAATTATTGCTTACAGAAACAAAGACAAGAAACCAGGGGAGAAGTTAGTATCTGTTGCTGATGTTGCGA
>Ga0307513_10011095_pt1 | contig 11233 bp, 7 predicted proteins | sample 15_EM_MG_FD_202174 | JGI IMG/M metagenome (GOLD analysis project Ga0307513, IMG submission 202174) | Populus trichocarpa ectomycorrhiza microbial communities from riparian zone in the Pacific Northwest, United States - 15_EM | ecosystem: Host-associated > Plants > Roots > Unclassified | place... | reverse complement strand
CGCGCGCGCTTCATTAGCCAGCGGTCGCGGAACAGCAGACGATGCACTCGCGAGTGAAACTCTTGTCGCGCGCCTCGATGATCGCATTCTCGTGCTCGAGCAGGAGTTCGCAGTCCAGCGCGCAGAACTCTCCCGCTGGGTAGGTGCGAATGCGGGACGTGATTTCGCGGAACTGCCGGTGGATCGCGAACTCGGCGCGGCTCCGCAGGCTTTGATCGAAAACGTTGCGGAGCATCCACCACTCGCGCCCCTCGCCGCGGGTCTCGAAGTGGCGCGCGCCGAAGTCGCTCTGGCGAAGGCCGAGCGGCGTCCGGACTGGTCGGCGGAATTGAGCTACGCGAAGCGTGGGCCCGACTTCTCGGACATGGTGTCGTTGGAGTTCAGGATTGGGCTGCCGCTGTTTGCCGGCCACCGACAGAATCCCGTGATCGCCGCCAAACTCGCGAATGTGCGCGCCGAAGAGGCTTCGCAACAGGCGGAAGTGCGTATGCATCGCGCTGAAATCGAAGGCACTTTGGCGCAATGGCAGTCCGGCCGCATGCGGTTGAAGCAATTCGATTCCCGCCTGCTACCGCTCGCTCACGACCGGGCCAATGCAGTACTCGCGTCATATCGTTCAGGTCGAGGTGAATTGCGACCCATGATCGAGGCGCTGCAGGACGAGATTGACCTGCAACTCGAATACGTCGAACTCGAAGGCGCTGTCGCGAGGGCATGGGTTTTCCTCCATCTGCTACACGGGGGAGCCCAGTCATGAGCCAAGCCACCATGAACGTTCGTGCATGGCTCGCCGCTGCCGCGGCACTGGTGTTGTTAGGTGGCGGTGGGGGCTATTGGTTGGCGAGCTACTCTCATATAGCTAATCCCCGAGCGGCAACGCCGAGCGGCGAGCGCAAGATCCTCTATTGGCACGACCCGATGGTGCCCGCCACCAAGTTCGACAAGCCCGGAAAGTCGCCTTTCATGGACATGCAACTCGTGCCCGTCTACGCCGACGAGGTGGGAGACGAAAACCCAAGCGTACGCGTGTCGGCGAATGTCGCGCAGAGCTTGGGTATTCGCGTCGGAAAGGTGGAGAAGATCACGCAGCAGCAGGCCCTTTCTGCCGTGGGCTCAGTGGCCTTCGACGAGCAATTGCTGGAGGTGGTGCCGTCGCGGGTCGAAGGGTACGTCACCCGCCTATATATAAGAGTGCCTCTGGAGAGAGTGAAGCGAGGGCAGCCGCTGGCCGAGATCCAGGCGCCGGCGTGGCTGGAAGCTCAGCAGGAGTATCTCTCGTTGCTCGATGCGAAGTCAGAAGCTGGGCAGTCGCTGCGAGCTGCCGCACGCGACCGACTGCGCGTTCTCGGCATTCCGGAAGCTACGGTTCGCCGGATTGAATCGCAGCGGCAAACGAGCGCGACGACCACCATCGTCTCGCCCATCGACGGTGTCGTGAGCGAGCTTGGGGTTCGCGAAGGCGCGGCGTTCATGCCCGGAACACCGTTGTTCCGGTTGAACGGCCTGGCCACCATTTGGGTCAACGCACAGCTTCCCGAAGCGCAAGTGTCGATGGTTACAAAGGGCTCGACAGTCATTGCGCACGCGACCGCGTGGCCGGGCGTCGATTTCAAAGGCCGCGTCCTCGCGCTACTGCCGCAGGTCGATGCGGCAACCCGCACGCTGACCGCGCGCGTCGCTCTCGACAACGCAGGCGGAAAGCTTTCGCCCGGGATGTTCGTGAACCTGGCATTCGAAGCACCCGCGGGCGTCGAACAGCTCGTGGTGCCGAGCGAGGCGGTAATTACCACGGGCGAGCGCAGCGTCGTCGTCGTCGCGAATGCCAATGGAGCGTTCGAGGTCGCGACTGTCACTGTGGGTAATGAGCACGCGGGGCGCACGATCATCCTATCGGGGCTCTCCGAGGGTCAGTCAATCGTGGTCTCCGGCCAGTTCCTGATCGATTCCGAGGCGAGCCTCAAATCCACTGTCTCGCGGCTGGAGGGCGCGCCATGATTGCGCGTCTCATCCGCTGGTCGATCGAGAATCGCTTCTTCGTGCTGCTGGCGACCTTGTTAGTCACCGCTTGGGGCATTTGGTCTGTGTCTCGTACACCGGTCGATGCGTTGCCGGATCTCTCCGATGTGCAAGTGATCATTCGCACTCCCTATCCGGGACAGGCGCCGCAGCTCGTCGAGAACCAGGTCACCTATCCGCTGACTACGACGATGCTGTCGGTGCCCGGCGCGAAAACTGTTCGCGGGTATTCGTTCTTCGGCGACTCGTACGTCTATGTGTTGTTCGATGACGGCACCGATCCGTACTGGGCGCGTTCGCGTGTACTGGAATATCTGAGCCAGGTTCAGGCACGCCTTCCCGCGGGTGTGACTCCCGCGCTCGGGCCCGATGCAACCGGTGTTGGCTGGGTCTATGAATACGCGTTGGTCGATCGCACGGGCCGGCACGATCTGTCGCAACTGCGCGCAATCCAGGACTGGTTCCTGAAGTACGAGCTCAAGTCCGTGCCCAATGTGGCCGAGGTGGCAACGCTCGGCGGGGCGGTGCGCGAGTATCAGATCGTTCTGCAGCCGGACCGTATGCGTGCGTACGGCATCACGCATCGCGACATCATCGACGCTGTGAGCGCGTCGAATCAGGAAAGCGGTGGTTCGGTGCTCGAGCTGGCGGAAGCCGAATACATGGTCCGCACGACAGGCTATCTGCACGGCATCGAGGACTTCCAAAAGATCGCGCTGCGCACGGGAGCCGATGGGGTACCCGTGCGGCTCACCGATGTGGCGCGCATTCAGATCGGACCCGAAGCACGGCGCGGGATCGCCGAGCTCGACGGCAAAGGCGAAGTGACCGGCGGAATCATCGTGATGCGCTCGGGCAAGAATGCGCTCGAGACCATTGCCGCCGTGAAAGCCAAGCTCGCGGCGCTCAAGGCGAGTCTACCGGCGGGCCTGGAAGTGGTTGAAACCTACGATCGCTCGCAACTGATCAACCGCGCGGTCGACAATCTCACCGGCAAGCTCATCGAAGAATTCATCGTCGTGGCGTTGGTTTGCTTCGCGTTTCTGCTCCACCTGCGCTCGGCGCTGGTGGCCATCGTCTCACTGCCGCTTGGCGTCCTGATCGCGTTCATCGTGATGCAACGCCAGGGTATCAATGCCAACATCATGTCGTTAGGTGGTATCGCGATCGCGATTGGTGCGATGGTCGATGCCGCGATAGTGATGATCGAGAATGCGCATAAGCACATCGAGCACTGGCACGTTGCAAATCCGGAGCGGGAACTGACGCCGCGCGAACGATGGACCTTGATCGGCGACGCGAGCGCGCAGGTCGGCCCAGCACTCTTCTTCAGCCTGCTGATCATCACGCTATCGTTTATCCCGATCTTTACACTCGAAGCGCAGGAAGGGCGTCTGTTCGCGCCGCTCGCGTACACCAAAACGTACGCCATGGCCGCGGCCGCAGGGCTTGCGGTCACCCTGATCCCGGTGCTTATGGGATATCTGATTCGCGGACGGATTCCATCCGAGGAGAGCAATCCGCTCAATCGTTTGTTGGTGCGCCTTTATCGGCCAATTCTCGAACGCGTACTCGCCTGGCCGCGCGCGACTATAGGTATTGCGCTTGCGCTGCTGGCGCTCACCATCATTCCCGTCTTGCGCCTGGGTGGCGAGTTCATGCCGGCACTCGACGAAGGCGACATTCTGCACATGCCTTCTGCGCTTCCCGGTCTGTCCGCGGGCAAAGCTTCGCAACTCCTGCAGCAAATGGATCGCATGCTGATGACGGTGCCGGAAGTCGATCGAGTCTTCGGCAAGATGGGGCGCGCCGAGACCGCGACCGACCCCGCGCCACTTGAAATGACGGAGACAACCGTGCGCTTCAAGCCGCGCGACCAATGGCGGCCGGGCATGACACCCGAGAAGTTGGTCGAGGAACTGGACCGGAAGCTGCGGATTCCCGGGCTCGCCAACGTATGGGTGCCGCCGATCCGCAACCGCATCGACATGCTGGCGACGGGCATCAAAAGCCCCGTCGGAGTCAAAGTCTCGGGGCCTGATCTTGCAGTCATCGACCGAGTCGCGGCTGACGTCGAGCATGCAGTCAAAGGCGTGCCAGGTGTCAGCTCAGCATTGGCCGAGCGGCTGACGGGCGGGCGATACATTCAGATCGACATCGACCGAGACACTGTCGGTCGTTATGGCCTGCGCGTCGCGGATGTGCAAAGCATCGTGAGCGCGGCGGTAGGAGGCGAGCGCATCGGTGAAACCGTCGAAGGGCGGCAGCGGTTTCCGATCAGCGTGCGTTATCCGCGAGAACTGCGGGATTCGGTTCAAGACCTGCGCGATCTGCCAGTCCTGACCCCGTCAGGTGCAAACATCACTCTGGGCACCGTCGCTCACATCTCGATTGCGGACGGCCCACCGATGTTGCGCAGCGAGAACGCGCGCCTCTCGGGATGGGTGTACGTCGACTTGCGCGGGCGCGATTTGCAGTCCGCTGTCGAAGAGATGCAGGCCGTCGTAGCGAAGGAAGTCAGGTTCCCGGCAGGCTATTCGATCGCCTGGTCGGGTCAGTTCGAGTATCTGGAACGCGCGAAAGCGAAGCTCAAGATCGTCGTGCCGTTCACGTTACTCATCATCTTCGTGCTGTTGTATCTCATCTTCAGGCGCTTCGATGAGGCGCTGCTGGTGCTCGGCACATTACCGTTCGCATTGATTGGCGGCTTTTGGTTCATCTATTTCCTCGGGCATGAGGTGTCGGTGGCGACCGTTGTCGGGTTCATCGCGCTCGCCGGCGTGGCCGCGGAATTCGGTGTCGTCATGCTCATTTATCTCAAGCAGGCATGGGACGCGCGATCGGCCACAGGCGGCAGTCTCGCAACCGAGCTATTGGACGACGCCATTCGGGAGGGGGCAGTGCAACGCGTGCGGCCGAAGGCGATGACCGTATGTGTGATTCTTGCGGGACTGCTGCCGATCATGTGGAGTCACGGTACGGGCTCGGAGGTAATGCAGCGTATTGCCGCGCCAATGATCGGCGGGATGATCACCGCACCGTTGTTGTCGATGCTCGTGGTACCAGCGCTTTATCGGCTGCTTAGGCTTCGCGAACTGCGTAGGACTGCCTTGCGTGCCTGATCCACCGAGTAGCGGACCGTCGCTTGCCATGTTAAAAAAGCAGTCGCCGGGCGGTTGTATTGAGGGTTTTTTTTGGTGGGTATTTCCTGAGGTATGGATGTTCGGGAATATTCGAAAAGCGCTTTATTTCATGCGCTTCGGGAAGCGGTATGAATCTCTCTTCCGCCAATCTTTAGACTTGGCCGCCGTTATTTTCTCACTTGGTCAAAAGCAAGTCAGCGCAAGTTTCGCGCTAAATCCAGTCGATACCTCAGCCAAGTCCGCTGTCTTGGCTCGATTAGATTAAATCGTCGACAGGCCCAGCCAGTCGATGATCGCGTTGTGCAGCGCTTCGGGCGGTAGATAGGCCTCGAGAACCAGCGCGTTCTCGTCGGGATCCGGAAACTCCAGCGCCTCGATCTGGCTCTCGAGCAGACTCACCGGCATGTAGTGATCCCGGCGGGACTGCATCCGGCGGGTCAGCTCGGAAAAGTCGGCCGTGAGCAACACGATCGAGAGCGGCGCGGCGACGGCGGCACGCAGCCGGTCCCGATAACTGCGTTTCAACGCCGAGCAGGAGATGATGGCGATATCGCGCGTTTCGAGCGCGATTCGGGCGGCGCCGCCGAGTTGATCGAGCCAGGGCCGCCGATCGTCGTCGTTCAGGGCTCTCCCGGCTCTCATCTTCTCGATGTTCTGCGCCGGGTGAAAATAATCGCCCTCGAACAACGGGCATCCAAGATTTTTGTGCAGCAGTGTCGCGAGAGTGGATTTCCCACTGCCACTGACGCCCATCACGAGTATTGCGCGCCTGCTTCTTCTGCCTCCACTCATGGCTAAACAGACTCTTGTCAACAAATGGGCACGAGCCTAACAACCGCTCATCGCACCGGCCAGCCGTCGGAAGGTCGTCATCAGATCAGACGACGCCGATCGCAGCGGTCGTTGATGTGAGATTGCGCGACTATCCTCGCAGACGAACATTTGAGGGGAGTCATGATGAAAATTGCACGCGTTTCCCTGGCCGCGCTGTCGGCGGGCACTGCTCTACTGCTTGGGCCTGTGGTGTACGCGCAGGCGGTGCCGGATCCCATCAGTCCGGCCGATCCGGCAGAGAATGCGACGGAAGAAGTCGTCGTCACGGGATCTCGCCTCATCGCCAATGGATACAAGGCGCCGACACCTGTCACCGTGGTCACGACTGCCGAACTGTTGACGAAGGCTCCCGAGAGCATCACCGCCGGCCTGCAGACGCTGCCGCAGTTCAAGATGTCGTCGGGCCCCAACGTCACCAGCAGCCAGGCGCGCGCTACCAATTCCGGCAACTATCTCAACCTCCGCGGTCTCGGTGAGAACGAGACGTTGCTGTTGCTGAATGGGCAACGCCTTCCGCCGACGTCTTATGCGGGGACGACCGACGCCAACATCATTCCCCAGGCGCTGATCCAGCGTGTCGACGTCGTCACGGGAGGCGCATCCGCGGCGTACGGTTCGGACGCGGTCGCGGGCGTGGTCAACTTCATCCTCGATACGAAGTTCGAGGGCGTGAAGGCTTCGGTGCAGACCGGCATCTCGAGCCGCGGCGACAATCATCAGAAGAAGGCCGAGCTCGCCTTCGGCACCCTGATGATGGGTGATCGCCTGCACCTCGAAGGCAGCTTCGATTACTTCTACCAGCCAGGCATCCCGAACAACGGCGAGCGGCCGTACGGCGGCAACTACGACGGCGGCTGGGTGGACGTTGGCGCGAATCCGGGCGCGGGCGCCGCGGGTACACAGGCCAATCCGTTCACGCCCACGTTCAACGTCCGTCTGGCCAACGGCACGTACGGCACGTTGGTGAATTCAGGCCGCAATGCGGCGGGTGCGACGGTTCCGTTCACCCTCAATCTCAACACCTTCGATCCGACTGGCGGCTATCACCGCGCCGATCTCGGCACGCCGACCGGCACGCCAAACTACAACGTCGGCGGCGCAGATACCGCCGTGACATTCGGCACGACGCTGACCAGCTACCTCGAAACCAAGCAGGCGTTCCTGCGCGCCGATCTCGATTTCACCGACAACACGTCTGGTTTCCTCCAGGGGAGCATTACGGATTCGCAGACGCAGTTCGTGACCGTGGGCGCCGGAACCCAGTTCCAGTCCTTCCAGATCTTTTCCGACAATGCCTTCCTGCCGACGACGTTCCGCGATGCGATGGTTGCGGAGGGGGTGAACAGTTTCGTCGGCAGCCGCGTGGAGGCGGACCAGACACCCAAGCGCGCGATCGACGACAACAAGGCGACCACCATTCTCGCGGGGCTCAAGGGTGAGATCGCAAAGTTCAACTGGAACGTGACCGGCTCCTTTGGCGATTCCGACCTCAAGGTCCGCCATGCTGGCAACTTCAACCAGTTGCATTGGTACGCCGCGCTGGATGCCGTGCGCGGCCCGCAGGGAAACATCGTCTGCCGCATCACCGTCACGAACCCGGGGCTGCAGGAAGGTTGCGTGCCCTGGAACCTGTTCGGCGAGGGCTCTCCTTCAAAGGCCTCGTACGCGTACTTCGAGGAGGAGTCGACCTTCCACGTCGAATCCAGACAGACTGACATTGCCGCCAATCTCACCGGCGCCTTGTTCGATCTGCCCGCGGGCCCGGTAAATCTCGCCGTCGGTGCCGAGTATCGGCGTCAATCCCTGGACATGACGAGCAACAACGACCCGGCGACACCGATCGCTCTCACCGGCCTGCGCACCAATGCCGGTCCTTACAACCTGAAGTACAACAGTACGAACCAGGGCAAGGCGCACGGCACGGAGAACATCACGGAAGGCTATGTCGAGATCGCGGTGCCGATCCTGCGCGACAAGCCGTTTTTCAAGAGCCTCGATATCAACGCCGCCGCGCGTTTTACCGACTACAGCGTCAGCGGCGAAGTGTGGGCGTGGAAGGGCGGCCTCAGCTGGTCGCCGCTCGAGCAGCTGCGCTTCCGCGGTACCTTGTCGCAGGATATTCGCGCACCCACCCTGAACGAGTTGTTCGCGGGCGTGTCATCGACTCGCGGCGGGTTCGCCGACGTCCACACCAACGTCAACACCAACACGATCACCCTGTCGCAGGGCAATGCCGACCTCAAGCCGGAGATCGCGCGGACCTTGACCGTCGGTGGCATCTGGGAGCCGTCGTACGTGCCGGGCTTCAGCCTCTCGCTCGACTACTACCGCATCAGCATCGAGGATCAGATCAGCTCGCTATCCAACGTCGATCTCAACCAACGTTGTGAGGACTCGGGTGGCACGGACGCGGTTTGCGCGTTCATCAATCGCCCGTTCCCGTTCTCCGACCGCAGCGCGGCGAATTTCCCGACGAGCATTTCGACGCTGCCCTTCAACCAGGCGTCGGCGGTCATGCGCGGGTACGACTACGAGCTGAACTACCGGCTGCCCCTCGAAAGCTACATGCACGGGTCGGGACGCCTCGACATGCGCTTCATCGGCAACAGTACGCCCTCGTACGTCACGAAGACCAAGCCGACCGCGACGCCGATCCAGCTGGCAGGCGTGGCTTCGGCTTTGCCGAGCCAGAAGTTCACGGCGTCTGCGCAATTGACGGGCGGCCCGCTCAGCTTTGGCGTGGACCTGCGCTACATCGGCCCGATGTACTACACGAAGGTCCCGACGCAGTTCTACACCAACAACCGGCTGCCTAGTGTCGCGTACCTGGGTGCGAACGTGTCATACGAGATCAAGATTGCGGGACATCCGTTCACGATGTACGCGATCGGATCCAATCTGACCGACAAGTTCATGTTCGCGCCCCAGCCGAATTCGCAGCCGACCGAGTTCTATCCGAGCTTCCAGTCGCAGTACGATGTCGTGGGTCGTTACTACGTCGCCGGTTTCCGCACAAACTTCTAGGGTCCGTCCTGAAAAGAGAACCTCTCGCAGTCCGGATCCAGAAGCGCCTGCGCAAGTCGTACCCGCAGCTCACCGCACGCGAACGGCAGGTCTGCGCCGGTACGTTGATGGGCAGGACGGCTGAAGCGATCGGCGCCGATCTCGGCATCGCTTCTTCTACCGTCCTGACCTATCGCCGACGAGCGTATGAGCGATGTGGCATCTCGAGCGCCGTTCAGCTGTTGGAAGGCCTGCTGGATTGAGTTTGTCAGGGCATGAGCCGCTTGCGCCCGCAGGTCAGGTGCCAGCGCATGGCCAATGCCGCGCCTTCCGCGTCCTGCGCGCGAATCGCCTCAACGATGAGTTCGTGCTCGGTCATCATGGCCTGTATGGCTTGGGGCGGGCGCGAGCGCGATATGTCGATGCCCGCCTTCATGATGGAACCCACCTCGCCGTGCAGATGATCGAATGTAGCGAGGAAAGCGGGGTTCGCGGTGGCCTTGGCGATCGCGCGATGCAGGGTCCAGTCCTCGACATGCGCCGAGGCGGAGGAGAGCAGTGAGGTGCGCAGGTTTTCCAACGCGGAGTTGATCTCGGCCATCTGCTTCGGCGAGCGGCGCAACGCTGCCAGTCGCGCGGCCTCCGCCTCGAGCACGAACCGGACTTCATACGTACCGAGCGCCGCGGAGAGTTCCGAAATGGCCATATGCGCGCCCAAGCGTTCCGATGGCCGGTTCTTGACGAAGGATCCGGCTCCGCGGCGTGCCTCGGTTATTCCGTCAGAAGAAAGGCGGACCAACGCCTCACGCACAATCGTGCGGGACATGCCAAACATCTCGGCCAAACGCGATTCCGCCGGCAGTCGATCGCCGATCTGCAGCTGATCCTCGTTGATGATTTGCACGATGCGCGTGTAGGCGCGATCAGCGAGCCTTCCCTCGCTTGGAATGGTGTCCATCGACATTTGTGGCAGCGCCCTTCGTCCGGTTCGAAACAGATAGATGAGGTGTAGCTGGTAGCGCTATCGCCTTTCTTCGTGACCTGTCAGACAGATTTATCAGGATCTGAACAGAAACCTTGTTGACGGAGAATAATCTACGAGATAGTTTCAAACCTGTCCAACTGGTTTGGTTTCCCAAGGTAAGGGCAGTGTATGGGTCTGGTTGCGAAATCAGAGCTTTCGGGATCTTCAGGCGCACACCGTGCGACGCTTGCTGCCATTGCGGGCCTGACGCCGACCCAGATCAAAGTGCTGCAGGGCGTTCACTCCGGATTGCTCAACAAGCAGATCGCCTTCGGTCTCGGCATCACCGAGGCGACGGTGAAGGGACATCTCAGCGCGCTCATGCGCAGACTCAGAGTGCGCAATCGCACTCAAGTGGCCGTTCTCGCCCAGGCGACGACTCTCCTGCAACCCGGCGAGTAGGTAGGCAGCAAGCTCCTGCTGGTTTATTGCCGGATGGAAACCGCTCTCAATCTGCGATCGAGGTTCGGAGAAGTAGCGCGGTGCAAAGGCCGCGCGCCGGCTCTGGTGGCAAATATGGGGAGTTAGGGGGATCGGACGGGGCACCTGAAGCTATGAGACTTAGTAACCTGCTGATTGTGCTCAGCCGCCGCCCCGACTTCTAATCCCTCTCTCTCCGCCAATTACTTTTCTCACGGCATCTCAAGCCGTCTCGTACCTTCTCACGCAGTTTCATTCGCGCGGCGGTACTTCGAGGTTCTGCTGCATTGGCGGTAATGCGGAGAAATTCGTGCCTTTGAAGGCGAACATGAATGACTCGACCAATCGAGTGCGACCCGATCTATCGAGGCCGCAGGTTCCAGACCGAAACCATTGAGCTATGTCTTCGCGGGTACATCACCTACCAGCTGAGCTACCGCGACCTGGCGGCCATGATGGCGGAGCGCGGCAACGCCGTGGCGCACACGACAATCATGCGTGGGGTCCTGCGGTATGGGTCAGGGTGTCTGCGGTAGGTAGCTAGGGGTGTTGCTGCCGTCAATCGTCGCGTCACTCCTCAATTGTCATAGGAAACGCCAGGAGCGAAGAAGCAGGCTCACTTGGAGCTCACGACGACTTTGCCCTTCGCGCGGCCAGCTTCGACGTACGCCAGGGCTTCGTTGGTTGACTCGAATGGAAAGACACGATCGATGACGGGGCGGATGGCCGCCGTCTCGATGAGTCGGGTGATCTCGCGTAGTTGGGGCCCGTTGGCGCGCATGAAGTGGAACGA
>Ga0307513_10011094_pt1 | contig 11233 bp, 8 predicted proteins | sample 15_EM_MG_FD_202174 | JGI IMG/M metagenome (GOLD analysis project Ga0307513, IMG submission 202174) | Populus trichocarpa ectomycorrhiza microbial communities from riparian zone in the Pacific Northwest, United States - 15_EM | ecosystem: Host-associated > Plants > Roots > Unclassified | place... | reverse complement strand
CGCGACCGGCTCCCACGACAGCCCCGCCTGCGTCGCGACATCGCGCAGCGCGAGCAGCACGCCTTCTTCCATCGCCTTCAGCCCGCAGACGAAGAAGTAAGTGTTCGGGTCGGCCAGCAGGGCCCCGAGGTCGGCGGCGCGCTCGCGCATCAGGTCCTGCACGTAGCGCTTGGGTTGGCCTTGTGTGCGCGAGAACGCCAGGTTGGTGTCGATGAAGTCCTTCGGCAGGCTTTGCAGCGGGCCGAAGTACGGCAACTCTTCCTTGGTCCGCGCGCCGAAGAAGAGCATCAGCTTGCCGCCGTCGAATTTGCCGCCAGCGCGCAGCCGGCGCCGCCATTCGGTCATCGCGCGCATCGGGGCGCTGCCGGTGCCGGTGCAGATCATCACGATGTTCGAGCGCGGGTGGTTCGGCATCAGGAAGCTGGCGCCGAAGGGGCCGATGACCTGCACCTTGTCGCCGACCTGCAGGTCGCACAGGTAGTTGCTCGCGACGCCGCGCACCGGCCGGCCAGCGTGGTCTTCGAGAACCCGCTTGATCGTCAGCGAGACGTTGTTGTAGCCCGGCCGTTCGCCGTTGCGGGGGCTGGCGATCGAGTACTGGCGCGGGTGGTGCGGCCGGCCGTTGGCATCGGTGCCCGGCGGCACGATGCCGATCGACTGGCCTTCGAGCACCGGAAACGGCATCGCGCCGAAGTCGAGCACGACGTGGTGGGTGTCGTATTCGCGGCCGACTTCGGTGACGCGCACGTTGCCGGCCACCGTGGCGGTGATCGACTTCTCGGCCGCCTTCGGGCCGTACAGGTTGCAATAGGCATGCGCGGCCGACCACGGCGGCATCGTGGCGCCGTGCTGCATGCCGATGTCGGGTGTAGCTGTCGCGAGCGCTTCGACCGCAGCCTCGACGACGGCCGCCTCGCCGCCGCCGGCTGCCGCCAATTCATCGGCGCTCAGCTCCGCCGGCAACTCGTCCCACGACAGTTGCTCGTCGAGGGCGTAGACCTTGATCCGCGGCATGCTGCGCCAGTTGTCGATCGAGCCGGTGGGGCACGGCGGCACGCAGGCCAGGCACAGGTTGCACTTGCTCGCGTCGACGACGTAGTTGCGCGAATCGTGGCTGATCGCGTCGACCGGGCAGGTGGCCTCGCAGGTGTTGCAGCGGATGCAGATCTCGGGGTCGATCAGGTGCTGCTTGATCAGCCCGGCTTCCGGAGCGCCCATGGTGTGTTCAGCCGAAGCGCACGTATTCGAAGTCCACCGGCTGCCGGTTGATGCCCATCACCGGCGGCGCGATCCAGTTGGCGAACTTGCCCGGTTCGACGACGCGCCCCATCAGGCTGGCGACGAAGGCGCGGTCTTCGCGGCTGGGCAGCCAGCGGTCGACGTTGGCGCTCCATTCGGCTTCGTTGACGACCCGGCCATCGGGCGAAACCTTCACCCCCGACAGCGCGCCGATGTTGCGGTGGAAGGCCTTGTGCGGCACGGTCAGCCGGTGCGGCAGCCCGGCTTTTTCGAGCACCTTGTTCCATCGGCCGACACCGGCCACCGAGTCCTTGATGAAGTCGTCGCGCAGCACTTCGTTCAGCGCGTTCAGCATCGGCACTTCCTTTTCGACGAGCTGCCCGTCCTTGGCTTCGAGCACGCGGTAGGTCTGGCCTTTCAGCACATGGTCGTCGCTGCGCTTGCCTTCTTCGAAGCGGCCCTTGATGCCGGTGCTGTAGAAGGTGGCCGCGTTGCTGGACTGGTCGGCGCCGAAGAGGTCGATCGTCACGCTGTAGTGGAAGTTCAGGTAGCGCTGGATCGTCGGCAGGTCGATCACGCCGGCCGCGCGCAGCTTGCTAGCCTCGTCGGTTTTCAGCTCGTTCATCGCCGCCGCGGTGCGCTGGATCACGCGGCTGACGCCGCTCTCGCCGACGAACATGTGGTGGGCTTCTTCGGTGAGCATGAACTTGGTCGTTCGCGCCAGCGGGTCGAAGCTGCTTTCGGCCAATGCGCAGAGCTGGAACTTGCCGTCGCGGTCGGTGAAGTAGGTGAACATGAAGAAGCTCAGCCAGTCGGGCGTGGCTTCGTTGAACGCGCCGAGGATGCGCGGGTTGTTCTCGTCGCCGCTGCGGCGTTCGAGCAGCGCTTCGGCTTCTTCGCGGCCATCGCGGCCGAAGTGTTTGTGCAGCAGGTAGACCATCGCCCACAAGTGGCGGCCTTCTTCGACGTTGATCTGGAACAGGTTGCGCAGGTCGTACATGCTCGGCGCGGTGAGGCCCAGCGCGCGCTGCTGTTCCACCGACGCCGGCTCGGTGTCGCCTTGCGTCACGATGATGCGGCGCAGGTTGGCGCGGTGCTCGCCGGGCACGTCGGCCCAGGCCTTCTCGCCTTTGTGGTCGCCGAAGTGGATCTTGCGTTCGGCGTCGCCCGGGTTCAGGAAGATACCCCAGCGGTAGTCGCGCATCTTCACGAAGCCGAATTGCGCCCAGCCCTGCGGGTCGACGCTGACCGCCGTGCGCAGGTAGACGTCGTAGTCGGTCGAACCTTCGGGGCCGACGTCGTCCCACCAGTTGATGAAGTTCGGCTGCCACTGTTCGAGCGCGCGCTTCAGCGTGCGGTCATCGCCGAGGCCGACGTTGTTGGGGATCTTCTCGCTGTAGTCGATGTTGCTCATGTGAATTCCTTAGACCCGGTTCCAGTCGAAGACCGCTTTCTCGCCTTTGCCATAGACCTTCAGCGCGCCCTTCTCGCCGACCGCGCTGGGCCGCTGGAAGATCCAGTTCTGCCAGGCGCTCAAGCGGCCGAAGACGCGGGTGAACATGTTTTCCGGGCCGTTGAAGCGCAGGTTGGCTTCCAGGCCGGTCAGCGCGTCGGGCGACATCGCGACACGCTCTTCGATCGCGATGCGCACTTCGTCGGCCCAGTCGATGTCGTCGGGGTTGCTGGTCACCAGGCCGATGGCGAACGCGGCATCGGCATCGAGCGGCTGGCCGATTTGCGCGCGAACCGCGTCGAGCGCGGGGAGCTCGTCGTAGAAGCGGCGCCCCAGCCGGCTCTGGCCGGTGATCATCGGGTAGAGGCTGAAATTGGCATCACTGACCGTGATCTTCGGCGCCCGCGCTTCGTCGTCGGGCAGTGCGAGCTGGTAGCTGCGGTCGCAGGCCAATGCCAGTTCGAGCAGGCTGCCGGCGAAACACGAGCCCGGCTCGATCAGCGCGAACAGGCTGCGCGATGAAACATCGAGCCGGCTGAAGGTGCGGCGCAAGTGGCCGATGGTTTCGCGGACCAGCCAGTGGTTCTTGTTCTGCAGCAGCGTCGTGTCCATCGCCAGCACCGCGCTCGCGTCGCCGGCGGTCTTGATCAGCCAGGTGCCGATGTCGAGCTCGTTGGTCCGCATCGAGAGGATCGCGTCGTCGAGTTCGCGGGCCAGCGCCAGCGGGTACCAGGCGGCGCCCGCCGCTTCGATGCCGGCGATGTCGCTCGGCTGCGCGCCGCTCGGGCCTTTGATCGTCCAGGTGGCGGTGCGCTGCGCGCGATCGATCTCGACCGTGACGTTCGAGTAGCGCAAGGCGTCGGCTTCGATCGAACGCTGGATGCCGGTCAGCGCCACGCCTTTCGCATTCGCCGGCCGGTCGCTTTGTTCGGCAAGCTGAAGCGCGCGTTCCTGCACCTTCTGCGCGAAGACCTGCGGCTTGGCGATCTCGTCGACCAGCCGCCAGTCCTTGGCCTTCTTGCCGCGAACGCCTTCGCTGGTGGTACAGAAGATGTCGGCCAGGTCGTGCCGCACATGGCGCTTGTCGGTCACCCGGGTCAGGCCGCCGGTGCCGGGCAGCACGCCGAGCAGGGGCACTTCGGGCAGGCTGACCGCGCTCGATCGGTCGTCGACCAGGATGATCTCGTCGCAGGCCAGCGCCAGCTCGTACCCGCCGCCGGCGCAAGCGCCGTTGACGGCGGCCAGGAACTTCAGACCGCTGTGCTTGGACGAGTCTTCGAAGCCGTTGCGGGTCTCGTTGGTGAACTTGCAGAAGTTCACCTTCCACGCATGGCTCGAAGTGCCGAGCATGAAGATGTTGGCGCCCGAGCAGAACACCTTGTCCTTCGCGCTGGTCAGCACCACCGCGCGCACTTCCGGGTGTTCGAAGCGGATCCGGTTGATCGCATCGTTCAGCTCGATGTCGACGCCGAGGTCGTAGCTGTTGATCTTCAGCTTGTAGCCGGGGCGCAGGCCGCCGTCTTCATCGAAGTCGGCGGCCAGGGTGGCGACCGGGCCTTCGAAGCGCAGCTTCCAGTGGCGGTATTTGGCAGGTTCGGTCTGGTAGTCGACGCGGGCGGCTGAGCTCATCGGCTGGCTCCTGGAAGCTGAAGTGGGTGTGAACTGAAATGCATCATAGTGCTTATCATCAAACCACGTCAAGCAGTTTGATGCATCAAACTGCAAGCCGCAGCGCTTCCCGGACGAGCTTGCGCAGCGCCAGGAAGGTCGGCTGCAGCGGCTGCGCGCTGGTGTCGAGCCGGAAATCGGCCTTCGAATAAAACGCCGCGCGGCCGGCCAGAATGCCCTTCAGATCGGCCATCGCCTCCTGGCTGGCGGCCATCGGCCGCAGGTCGCCCTGGGCCAGCACGCGCTTCATGTGGTCTTCGGGGTCGGCCTGCAGCCAGACCGTCGTGCAGTGGGCCAGCAACTGGTTGAAAGTGGCCGGGTCCGAGACCAGCCCGCCGGGGGTCGCGATCACCGCCTCCGGGTAGATCTGCACCGCTTCTTCGAGCGCGCGCCGCTCGTAGCGCCGGTAGGCGTTGACGCCGTACAGCGCCTGAATCTCGGCGATGCTGCAGCCGGCGAACTTCTCGATCTCGCGGCTCAGTTCGACGAACGGGAAGCCGAGGTCTTCGGCGAGCATCGGGCCGAGGGTCGACTTGCCGGCACCGCGCAAACCGATCAGCGCAACGCGCGAGCTGCGCGTGCCGCTGGTGTCGCGGCTGGTGCCCCCCGTTCCGAGTAGTTCGCCGACCGCCACCCGCACCCGCCGCAAGGCCGCTTCGTCGCGGCCTTCGAGCAGCTCGCGGATCAGCAGCCACTCGGGCGACGAGGTCGTCACGTCGCCGATCAGCTCGGCCAGCGAGCATTGCAACGCCTGCGCCACCTGCAGCAGGACCAGGATCGACGCGTTGCCGACGCCGTATTCCAGGTTCGCCAAATGGCGCTCGGAAACGTCGGCAGCCAGCGCGACGGCCTTGCGCGTCATCCCCCGCCGCGAACGCAAGGCACGCACCCGTTCGCCGAGCGCGACGAGGAACGGGTTCTTCTCTTCGACCTCGGCGGCCGGCGGCTCCGAATGAACTATAGTGCTTGACATGGCACGCTTGCGGTTCTAGAGTTCATGAAAGCACAATACTGCATCTGAATCGATCGAGCAAGCGCAGCCATGTCACCCACCGAATTTCGCGAGCAGCTCGCCCAGATCACGGCGCAGATCGACGGCCGCCCGCTCGACGCCGATCTCGATGCCTGGCTCAACGCCGAGCACGGCCCCACGAGCACGACCTACAGCCGCCTGAAGCAAGCCTGCGAAGCGGGCGTCGCAGCCGGCTGGCTGTGCGACCGCGAAGGCGGCGGCATCCGCTACGGCCGCGTCTTCAAGCCGGCGGCTGACCTGCACGGCTTCTCGGTCGACGTGGTCGACATGCAGGACATCGCCGGCCCGCACCACGCGCATCCGAACGGCGAGATCGATCTGATCATGCCGATCGAAGGCGACGCGTCGTTCGACGGCCGCCCAGCCGGCTGGCTGGTCTGCCCGCCGGGCAGCGCGCACCGGCCGACGGTCACAGATGGCCGCGCCCTGGTGCTCTACCTGCTGCCGCAAGGCCGCATCGACTTCACCCGCTGATCCCGTGACCAAGGGCTATCCATGAGCGACCTGCTTCCGAACTTCATCTCCGGCCGTTGGCAAGCCGGCAGCGGCAACGGCACCGGCTTGTTCGACCCGGTGCTCGGCAACGAGCTGGTCCGTGTCGATGCAACCGGGCTCGACCTCGCCACTGGCTTCGACTTCGCCCGCGAACAGGGCGGCGCTGCCTTGCGGGCGATGAGCTACGCCGAGCGCGGCGCCATGCTCGCCGCCGTCGGCAAGGTGCTGCAGGCCAACCGCGACGCCTACTACGAGATCGCCACCGCCAACAGCGGCACCGTGAAGAACGACTCGGCGGTCGACATCGACGGCGGCATCTACACGCTGGGTGCCTACGCCAAGCTCGGCGAATCGCTCGGCGAGCGGCGCTTCATGCTCGATGGCGACGCCGCCCGGCTGGCGAAGGACCCGCTGTTCCAGACCCAGCACGTGCTGCTGCCGACCCGCGGTGTCGCGCTGTTCATCAACGCGTTCAACTTCCCGAGTTGGGGCTTGTGGGAGAAGGCCGCGCCGGCGCTGCTATCGGGCGTGCCGGTCATCGTCAAGCCGGCGACTGCGACCGCCTGGCTGACGCAACGCATGGTCCGCGATGTGGTCGACGCGGGCGTGCTGCCGGCCGGCGCGCTGTCGGTCGTCTGCGGCAGCCCGGCCGGGCTGCTGGATGCGCTGCAGCCGTTCGACGTGCTGTCGTTCACCGGCTCGGCCGACACTGCCGCGGCGATCCGCTCGCACGCCGCGGTGGCGCAGCGCTCGGTGCGCGTGAACATCGAAGCCGACAGCATCAACTCGGCCTTGCTGCTGCCGGGTGAAGCGCCCGACGGCGCCGCGTTCGAATTGCTGGCCAAGGAAGTGGCGCGCGAGATGACGGTCAAGTCGGGCCAGAAGTGCACCGCGATCCGGCGCATCTTCGTCCCCGAAACGCTGTACGCGCAGGCCGCCGAAGCCATCAGCGCGCGGCTGGCGAAAACAACGCTCGGCAACCCGCGCAACGAGACGGTGCGGATGGGCTCGCTGGTCAGCCGTGCGCAACTCGTTGCCGTTCGCGAAGGTCTCGCGCTGCTGCAACAGCACACCGAGACGCTGCACGACGGCGCCAAGCACACGCTGATCGATGCCGACCCGGCAGTCGCCAGCTGCGTCGGCCCGACCCTGCTCGGCACGCGCGATGCCGATGGCGCAAGCCTCGTCCACGACACCGAAGTCTTCGGCCCGGTCGCCACCGTGCTGCCCTACCGCGACACCGCCCATGCGCTGGCGCTGGTTCGCCGCGGCCAGGGCTCGCTGGTCGCGTCGCTGTACGGCAGCGACCCGGCCGCGCTGGCCGCCGCCGCGCTGGAACTCGCCGACAGCCATGGCCGCGTGCATGTGATCTCGCCCGATGTCGCCGCACTGCACACGGGGCACGGCAACGTGATGCCGCAGTCGCTGCACGGCGGCCCCGGCCGCGCCGGCGGCGGCGAAGAGCTGGGCGGCGCACGGGCCCTGAATTTCTACCACCGGCGCAGCGCGCTGCAGGCCAGCACGGCGGTCCTGGCCGCGTTGAAATGAGAAGGAGACGAGCTTGAGCACCGAGCCCACCGCAGCGCCCCCCGGCCCGCACTTCAATGTCGCCCAGCACCTGCTCGAGCGCAATGCGCAGCGCGGCGCGAAGACCGCCTACATCGACGATCTCGGCCGCCTGAGCTACGGCGAGCTCACTGAGCGCACGAAGCGCCTGGCCGCGGCACTGCTCGCATCCGGCCTGCGCCGCGAAGAACGCGTGCTGCTGCTGATGCACGACTGCAACGACTGGCCGGTGAGCTTTCTCGGCGCGCTCTATGCCGGCGTCATCCCGGTCGCCGTCAACACCTTGCTGACCGTCGACGACTACGCCTACATGCTGCGCCATTGCCGCGCCCAGGCGGCGCTGGTCTCGGCCGCGTTGCTGCCCGCGCTGCAGGCCGCATTGGCGCAAGGCCCACACGAGGTGAAGACGATCATCGTCTCGCGCCCGCCCACTGGCGCCGCCGGCGACGGCACGCTGGCGCTCGACGCCCTGCTCGACCGCCACGCGCCGCTGGCCGAGCCCGCGCCCACCGGCCCCGACGACCCGGCTTTCTGGCTGTATTCGTCGGGCTCGACCGGCCGCCCGAAAGGCACCGTCCACACCCACGCCAACCCGTACTGGACGGCCGAGCTGTACGGCACACCGGTGCTCGGCCTGACCGAAAGCGACATCTGCTTCTCGGCCGCCAAGCTGTTCTTCGCCTACGGCCTGGGCAACGCGCTGACCTTCCCCTTGAGCGTCGGCGCCACGGTCGTGCTGCTGGCCGAACGGCCGACGCCGGAAGCCACCTTCAGAACCTGGATCGAGCATCAGCCGACCGTCTTCTTCGGCGCGCCGACCGGATTCGCCGGCATGCTGGCATCGCCGAAGCTGCCGGCGCGATCCGAGGTTTCGCTGCGCCTGGCCTCATCGGCCGGCGAAGCGCTGCCGGCCGACATCGGCCAGCGCTTCACCGCGCACTACGGCATCGAGATCATCGATGGCATCGGCTCGACCGAGATGCTGCACATCTTCCTCTCCAACCGGCCCGGCAAGGTGCGCTACGGCACCACCGGATGGCCGGTGCCGGGCTATGAAGTCGAACTGCGCGGTGATGACGGCCGGGCAGTAGCCGACGGCGAAACCGGCGACCTTTTCATCCAGGGTCCGAGCGCGGCGTTGATGTACTGGGGCAACCGCGAGAAGTCGCGCGAAAGCTTCCAGGGCCGCTGGACCAAGAGCGGCGACAAGTACGTGCGCAACGCCGACGGCAGCTATACCTACGCCGGGCGCAGCGACGACATGCTGAAGGTCAGCGGGATCTACGTCTCGCCGTTCGAGGTCGAGGCGACCTTGGTCCAGCACCCGGCGGTGCTCGAAGCCGCGGTCATCGGTGTCACCGACGATGAAGGCCTGACCAAGGCCAAGGCCTTCGTCGTGCTGAAGGCCGGCGCCGAGGTCGGCGAGGCCGAATTGCGCGCCCATGTGAAGGAGCGCCTGGCGCCGTTCAAGTGCCCGCGCGCGATCGAATTCGTCAGCGAGCTGCCGAAGACGGCCACCGGCAAGATCCAGCGCTTCAAGCTGCGCGAACGCGAGACGCCGGCTGCGGGCTGATGAGCGTGGGCTTCGTCGAGCTGGGCCACGAAGGGCCGCGCATCGAATACGAATGGGTCGGCACTGACGATCGATCGGCGCCGCTGATCGTCTTCCTCCACGAAGGCCTGGGCTCGCTGGCGATGTGGAAGGACTTTCCCGCCCGGCTGTGCCAGGCGGCCGGCTGCCGCGGGCTGGTCTATTCGCGGCCGGGTTATGGCCGCTCGACACCGCGCCCGGCCGGCGTTGCGCTCGGCGTGGACTTCATGCACCGGCAGGCCTTCGACGTGCTGCCGGCCTTGCTGCAGGCGCTGGATGTCGACCCGGCCGCCGACCCGCCCTGGCTGTTCGGCCACAGCGACGGCGGCTCGATCGCGCTGCTCTTTGCGGCTCGTTTTCCCGAGCGCACGGCGGGCGCCATCGTGCTGGCGCCGCACATCGTCGTCGAAGACCTGTCGATCGAGAGCATCGCGAAGGCCCGCACCGCCTACCTCGAAACCGATCTTCGGCAGCGCCTGGCGAAGTACCACGACGACCCCGACTCGGCGTTCCGGGGATGGAACGACATCTGGCTGCAGCCGGCCTTTCGCGGCTGGTCGATCGAAGCCGAGATCGAAAGCATTCGCTGCCCGCTGCTCGCGGTGCAGGGGCTGGACGATGAATACGGCACGCTGGAGCAGATCCGCGGCATCGCGCGTCGCGTGCTGCAGACCGAGCTGCTTGAACTCCCTGACTGCGGCCACTCGCCGCAACGCGACCAGCCTGAGGCGCTGATTGCGGCGGCGAGCGGATTCATCGCTCGCCATTCGCGGCGCAGCAACAAGACCTGAGCGCGGTCTGTCCACCGGCTCTGAATGTTCACCTTCGCTTGTCGGCAGGTTGCCGATGCGGAGCGTTCCAAGCAGACACCGCTAGTCGGAACCCACGGGCAGCGGAATACCCGACTCCGCGAAGACTTCTCGCACAACCGCCAAGCCGTTGAGTGCAGCCGGGAACCCCGCGTAGACAGCCATCTGCATCACCACCTCGACGACTTCACCTGGCGAGCAACCGACATGAAGGGCGGCGTGTACGTGCACCCGAAGTTGAGGCCGAGCGTGACCGAGGGCACACAGCGCCGCGACCGTGGCGAGTTCGCGTTCGCGCAGGCCAAGCCCCTTGCGCGCATAGATGTCACCGAACGGGAACTCAACTATGTAGCGCGCGAAATCGGGAAAGGATTTCGCCAGCCCCTCGACAACCGCCAGGCCCGTGGGGCCGTCTACGGCAGCCAGCATGGCGGCGCCGCGTTCGTAGCGGTCGGCGCTCATCGTGCGGCTCCATAGCGATATCGACGCACACTTCCATCGCAGATGGCAGCGAGGCTGCCGGCGGCGATGAGATGTCTGACGGCCATGAGCGGCTCCTGAAATCCGATGCAAGCCACTGTAGGAGCAGGTCACGGCATGTGAAATGACCAAGTTCGTGATACCTTTTCGGTATGTCATCACGCTTGGAATCCCGCTCTCTAGCACTCTTCCTGGCCGTGGCCGACACGTTGAGCTTCCGGCAGGCCGCCGAGACGCTGCACTTGTCCCAACCACCGTTGAGCCGTGCGATTCGTGAACTCGAGGAGCGGCTGGGTGCGCGCCTGTTCGACCGCGGTACTCAGGGTGTGAGCCTCACCGACGCTGGCCGCAAGCTGCTGCCCTATGCGCGAAGCGTCGGGAGATTGCTCCGGGAGGCCGAGGCCAGTCTGGCGCATGAGGGCATGCCGCAGAGTTTGAGGCTCGGCCTTACGAGCGCCGTCGAACCGGCGTGGTTCGGTGGGCTCGCGGAACGGATCCAGGCGAGGCATCCCGACACAGCCGTGTCGGTGGTCGTCGACACTTCCCCCAGACTCGTGCGCCAACTGCGCGCCGGCCGATTGGCGGCAGCTTTCATCGCGCTGCCCACGGAGACCTCCGATCTTGACGTGATGGAGCTTGACCGGGTGCCGATGATGGTGGCGATGCCATCGTCCCACGGCCTGGCCCGGCGCCGAACAGTTCGACTCGCCGACCTCGCCGCAGAGGTCGTCTTCTGGTTCGAGCGTGCGCGTCAGCCTGCGTTCTACGACCACTGCCAGCGTGTTTTCGCCCATCACGGCTTTGCACCGCGGAAGGTCAAGGAGCCGACTGACCATCACGTATTGCTTGCTGATGTGGCGGGTGGGCGCGGCATTGCCTTGCTGCCAAGATCGTTTGCA
>Ga0307513_10011093_pt1 | contig 11233 bp, 5 predicted proteins | sample 15_EM_MG_FD_202174 | JGI IMG/M metagenome (GOLD analysis project Ga0307513, IMG submission 202174) | Populus trichocarpa ectomycorrhiza microbial communities from riparian zone in the Pacific Northwest, United States - 15_EM | ecosystem: Host-associated > Plants > Roots > Unclassified | place... | reverse complement strand
TTAAACTTCAAAATCTTCCAAAACCTAGTAGCCTATATACTCATGTAATTTGAATTAAAAATTGAATTTTTAAAATATATATTAGTCATGAACGAACTGTAAACTCAGGATTAATAATATTACTTCATAATGCATTAACTAAACTAATAAAAACTAAAAAATTATTATGTGAAAAATATTTTATTTAAAAAGTTTTTATTACATCAAATATTTCTTAAAAACACTTCAAAAACAACATCAAATTATAAAAAAAAAATCTTAACAACAAAAAAACAAACACAATCCTACTTTTTAAACATTGCAAACCTCATCATTATGTTTGTAAACATCATCAATAAATGCAGACAAAAAATGATCATCAATAATACCTCAAACAGATCACATGTACTCTACTTTTACGCTATCAAAATTTATATAAAAAAACATATATTATGGCAAGAAAAATACCAAGAGAAGAATGTAGCGCGTAAGTTAGATAAAATGGTTTTAATTAGATTTTTTTTCTTACCCTCATTTATTTAATTACTTTTTGGTTTTTATTAAATAAAAAACATAAAAAGAGTAATATTTTAAAAAAAAAAAGGAAAGAAGGAATTATTATAACCAATCATTTAGTTTCAATGAAGTTTAAATTAGTATTTTTTTAAAACACTTTTATATAATTAAATAAAAAAATAAAATATGTTAATCTCCATTCATTTTTAAATTTATTTACTTAATTTTTCGTTAATATTAAAAAATGTCCTTACCATTTATTAATATCTTTAATCCTCAATTTATTCTGTTAAAATATAACACTTTGAGTTCACGGTAAAAAATTAGTGTAAATTCGTTTTATCATATAGAATTTATTTTTATCCGATGCATAGTATAGTGCGGGCCTTAGACGATTATTACCAAATCGCGCGACCTCCTGACTTTTGTCTGCGTAATTATTCTTAGATAAGGCACTCGGAGACAAGAAATCATATCTTCTGTACAATTTAAGATCTAGCCTAGATTTTGAGACTATGTTCCTCTACCTTCCTTTAGGCCTCAGTTACTTTGCCTTTCGTTTCTTTTCCTTTTTCTTTTCCGTTTTAGGATCCATTTTATATAAAGACATTATTTTATATTCGCTAAATATGCGTTTTAAAGTAATCTAGTCTTAATTACAATTAAGAAAATCCTTATTTTATGTAAAATAAAAACATTTTAACAATAAAAAGTTGTTTTCTCCGATGACATATGGCTGCTCAAGAGTCTTGTATTTTAAATCGGAAGCCTCAAGTTACATTGAAAAAAAATATTTACCCGGCAATCAAGAAAATAAAATACGATAACTAAGTAAGTAATTAATGGTAAAAAGTTTGGGATTAAAATATTTATTTTCTTTATAATTTCAGGTTTGAACTTTGTAGTTGCTAATATGATAGTCACTGGAGGCTTACATAGTCCTTAAATTTATGGCTCATAAAATTAATGGAAGTGCACGCAAGTTGACCTAGACACCCACATTAATAATAATAAAAAAATAAAATATGATATCCTAATTAAAACTCTCATTTGGTTTTTTTTCCCTTTGAAATCATAATAAATAAGGATCCATTTGTATTAAAAAAAATAAATGATATTGTTTTGATGATTAATTTAATTATGTGAGATAACTATAAAAGGTTTAATGGAGATTCAATTGAACTTTTTTTTATGTTTGGTGACCTAATTGATAATCTCATAATATTTAAGGGATCAATATGTCCTATACCCTTGTTTTTAAAACAACTGAGGGGAGAAGAATGAGGTGTTTGGAAATATGATTCTGTTGTTTTTTTAAAGTATTTTTTGTTTTGAAATATATTAAAATAATATTTTTTTAAATTTTTAAAATTATTTTTGATATCAACGTATTAAAACAATTTTAAAAAATAAAAAAATAATTTTAAATAAAAAATTCAAATTTCTATAAAGCCGTTGTAACACACTTAGACCAACTTCTGAGTTCATTTTTCCACCCGTTAGAAATTTTGTTAATTGACTGACTATTCTCGTGTATTTGAATATTTTCTTTGACTAATAACCAAAATCACGTGGCAAATAAACTGCTGGCTGGCGCACTCCAATGCAATACGATCGACTCCATAAGATCACCACCACATGAAAAGAAGCTCACGTTAGCAAAGGCACGGGCGCAGCGCCCAGCCAGCTAGGTAGGGTAGGTTAGCGTGGGACTGAGGATATGATGGGTGGTGGACCCCAGTCTCTTTTCCGTCACATCAACGTCCCTTTTGTCTAATCAAAATCCTGCTTTCAACACCTACCATTCATTCACTTTTAACCGACACGTGGCCAATTCCATTGAATATCGCCCATCTTCTGTTCCAGGTCGTTGAACGAACCAAACCCACCATCTCGGCAATTCTGACTCGCGCTTCTTTGTTGAATATCGTGTGGAATATAATGTTACCCGTCTGTTCGTTCTTACAGTTAAATCTGTCTTTAAAAATGTTTTTTTTATTTTATTTTAAAAACATTATTAAATTAATTTTTTAAGTTTTTTTTTTTAATATTTTGATAAGTTAATGATAAAAATTTTAAAATAAATATTATTTTAATAATTTTTAATTAAAAAATATTTTTATAAACATATACTTTGATCTAGTTTATGTCACGATATATCGTGACATAAACTATAAATATAAAAAATATAGTTTATGTTTTAATACGTTGAATTGAAAAAATATAAATATTTTTATTTTTATTTTTAAAATATTTTTTTAACATAAAATAAAATAATAAAAAAAAAATATGTTATTCATATTCCTATAGCTTTTGTAAATTGTTATTATATGGTCTCCGCCTATTTTTAATTCATGATTCATCATAGGACTCTTGAATCATTAAGACTGTGGTACATGATGTTGATTTTCCATATAATCAAGACAATTGTCAACATAAGAAAAACCCCTAATATAATATTTCTAATAAATATTGTATTGGGTGAAAGAAAATAAAAATATTAAAAACAAATCCCATTTAACTTTAGCTGATCAAATAGAATCTTATTGAAAATCAAATACATCAAAATTACACTAATAAAAATAAAAATAAGATCTCATCTTCCCTTTTCTAACAAAAAAGAAAAAAAAGTAAGACAGAAAGAATTTTTGAAGTTGTGATACCTAACATGGACATTAATTTTATTTCCATAATGATTAAGCTCAACATTTTGCACAATGATACGGTATTTATTTGATATTATAATATAGAGTTTTTTTAAAAAATGTTTTTTAATTAAAAATATATTAAAATAATTTTTTTTAGATTTTTTTTAATTTATGATATCAATACATTAAAATCATTAAAAAAAATACTAAAATAAAACATTAATTTAATATTTTTTTAATATTTTTTAATTCTTTTTTTATTTTAGTGTTTTATTGTTGTCTTCATTTTTAAAACAATTCTTTTATTATTTAATATGCCCATCCTCTGCTCGCAGCAAAATAAAAACACATCAGCATAGTTGTCAATTGTGGTGGAAGGAGGATGATATTTTAACAATTCAAGAGTAAAAGGATTCGTTAATATTAAACTATTTTTTATTTAATCTTAAATTTAATCATAGTTTTAATCAAATATATATTTTTTCAAACCAACCTCAACTAAAATTACTTTTTATAAAATAACTTTTTTCAAACCACAACAGCTACCGCAATACCAAACACACCCGGCTGCGTTTGGCACTACGAAGTGTTTTTGAAAAAATTTAATTTTTTTTTATTTTTTTGCTTTAAATTAATATATTTTTAATATTTAGATCATTTTGATGTATTGATGTCAAAAATAATTTTTAAAAAATAAAAAAAAATATTATTTTAATATGTTTTGGAATGAAAAGCAATTTGAAAAGCAACCGTTACCACACTCCCAACTCTCTATAAAAAATATTCTACCGTGGTCACGTTAATATTAATTACAAGAGCATGGAATTAAATATTAGATTTATGTACAATTTATTTTTGTGGTTTAAAAGTATTTTTTTAAAAAAATAAAATAAAAATTGTTTTGAATTATTTTTTTATTTTTAAATTGTTTTAATATGTTGATATTAAAAATAAATTCTAAAAATTTAATATATATATATATATATATTATTTTAATATAATTTAAAAAAAAATATTTTAAAAACCAACCATTACTATAAAATCAATTGAGTTCTTAATATTTAAACCGGAAAGTAACAAATCGACGATATGCATATACGGAGTTCCATACACAGTAATTTGCGTTGGTTACTTATAGAGTATTTGGTAGTGTGGTTGCGGTTGCTTTTCAAATAACTTTTCGTGCCGAAATGCATGTTAATGATGTTTTTTTTATTTTTTAAAAATCATTTTTAACATCAGCACATAAAAACGATCTAAAATATATAAAACATATTAAATTTTAGTAAAACAAAAAAAATTAAATTTTTCAGGAACGCGGTTTGCACCGCATTCCCAAACGGTTTCTTGGAGAGAAGGAAATTTTAACTTTGAAATTGTGTTCGTAATTAGCTTTCTATTTCTTTTTTATTATTTTCTATTTATATTGAAATTGTGTTCATAATTGGTTTTCATAATTAGCTTTCTATTTATTTTTAATAAAAGCAACCACTTAGTGATTCAATGTATTGGATCTAGATTTTACTCGTTGAAAAGAAAGAAAAAAAAAGAAAAAAAGAAGAGGAATACCACCTTGGATGACTGAACAATTCAAACGAATGACCTAATACGTGAAGTTAGAGAATTGTTTTAGTGGTTAAATTAGATGTATTCCGTCCCAACTTTCAGGTATCAAGGATCCTTTTATTTTAATTCCTAATTACTGCATTTTTAAATAACAAATAGTTAATTTTATTATTTGAATGTGTCAAAGAAGAATAATTTCCATAACATAAGCTATTTTCTATTAATAGCTTTAAAATAATTGCAATTTGGGATGTTAATTTATTTTGAACTTCATAGAATTAACTTCAACCGACCTGAAATATTGATAGGTTTTTTTTACGGATAGTTACAAATGTCTTAGCCAATAAGTAATGAATATGATATAAATATTATCAAACCCGACTAAAAACTCAACCCAACCCTAATCTCGAGATATATATTTATATTGTATAAATATACATGCAGAATATTTATATTTTTTTGAATTCGGTATAACATATACATATCTCAATATTGATATAACACACACACATATATATATAATTTTACCATTTAATACACGCATAAACTTTAAATATATATTACTATATTGCTTTTCTGTTCAACAATATATAGCAATAATGGTTATAAAATTGGTTATAGAAATGACAAAATAATAATGATAATAATAGCAAAAGAAATGGTTTGGGTGATAGTATCCCAATGAAGGATATTGGTAGCCAACTTAATTGTTACTGTTTGTAGTGGTGATAGTTACAACTAAGTTAAAATAGTAGCAACATTAATAAATAAGTCATTGATTAGTGATAGTGGGATTATTGTTGTGATAATGATGATGTTAAAGAGATAATGGTGTAAAGATTGTAATAATAGTTATATTAATGATAAGATGATAATGATAATAATAGTAATAGTGTTTTAAATTGTTGTAATGACAGTTATGACATTGTTAAGAACGGTAGTTGAAGAAGAATAAACATACATATTTATCAATCCATTTAAGGCATAGCACTATAAATATAAATGGATAAGAAACACAAAAGAAAAATTATACTACCAAAGAAAAAATGGAAAAAACATAAAAAAATAATTCATTTTAAAACATACGAGGAGATCACATAATTAGCATGCATAATGGTTATTGAAACTTAATATAAATTAACTATCAGGTTAGTCTAACAAATTTAAAAAATACAATGGTTAACTAAATGAATTGAAATAATACTAGAGTTAACTGACCAAATTGAAAATACATAAATAAAAATTAATAATCGATACACCTAAATAGATAAGTTTAAGAGTTTTTGTTATATTAAATAATTATCTTTCCTCTAAAAATATATTATTTTCCATGTTTGGTTATGTTTTATGCTTACCATGGCTTATGACTAGGTAGAAAAACAAGCATTTATTTTGCAAAATATTTTACATATAAAATGTTTTATATAAAAAAATATATGCTGCTTGACAAGTAATGATATTAGATATATAATAAAATGATAATGATAGTGATTATGGTAACAATGATGGTTGTATAAAGGTAAGAATAGGGGGTGGGGGTGGAGGTGATGGTGGAGTGTGAGGTTATTGTGATAGATGCAGTGATATGGTGTTAGTGTTGGAGTTGGTGTTGGTGTTGGTGTTGGTGATAGAGCAATGAAATTACGGTGATAGATGAAGCGACAACAATGGTGGTGGAGGTCGTGCTAGTAAAGTGATGGTTGAGTAGGAAAAGTTAAATTTATTAGGTGATTTTATAAGAGAATTATTATTTATAAAATATTTTATAAAACTTTATAAACTAAAAATATTTTTTAATAAATTAAATTAAAATTAATTAAAAATACTTTATATTTACCAATTTTATTATAAAATATTTTATGAAAAATAAATATATAAAAATTACAACATAAAATATTTTACTTAAAACAAATTCATCTTAGTGAAAAAACAAGTGCAATGACTTTGTATTCATGAGTAAATTATGATGAGTGTTTTTGGACATGAGCAAAATAAAAAAGATTGGAAAAATATCAAAGTCCAAAAAATATTTATAAAAATAACATGCTTTGGTGTCTCGCAAGCCTCGTAAGCGATATGTGAGTCACTTGTAAAACATGTGACTTGCCCAAAACATATAGCCATAATGGTTTTTCTAGCCTCTCTAACTCCCTGCTAATAAAAACCAACTGGCCCAACACAACTTCACAATTCACTTTCCAACATCACAATTCACAACCCAACCTAATAAAACTTCACAATTCATTTTCTAACATCACAATTCACAACCCAACTTCACAATTCAGAAACACAATTTACAATTCACCTCCCCAACATAATTAAAAAACCAACACACTTTATAATTAATTAAAATTAACAATTCACAACAATTAAACACATTTCACATTTTATTAAATTTAAACTAAATTCATAATTCTTATAACATTAAATCATATAATCTAACTACATTTAAAAATCACCTTAGTGCTTAAATCGACTTGAAGTACTCGTGAACAAGTCTAGAGAGCTCGTGGCGGGCATGAAGTGCTCATAAACAAGCCTACACCCCCCTCAACCAGTCCAACTGAAGGCGTTTACATAATTCGATAAATCGGCATATTTTGGATAAATATCATCTCATATATGTATTTAGACAATTGTTGAATGTCACTTCTTAAATATTCGATCTATATAGGTACTCCAAAGATTTAGGTAAGTTACATGAATCACTAGCCATTTCCCTTCCAAATTACCTTAATGATTGATCGCATGCAACTCATCACCGATATCAATATAATTTGGGATGTGTCGAGATAGGTCAAACTTCCGCATTATATGATTAGAGCAATACATCTTAACTATATCAAAGTAATACAATGGGAACTTTGCTAACCACAAATCAGATCCATCCTAGCATATTGGTGACGTTGATAATCCCTTTCCATAATAGCTTGTATTTTTACAATACTTATACCTATATCATCTTTCATAATTGTCAACATCACCTCAACAATGATATATGAGTCAATCTAATGATGATGTTTTAAAATAAGTGGGTTTGGCATGTGTGTGATCTTTTTAATTTTAAGATCTCTTATGAATCAAATTTCTAGTGATACCCTCACATAAATACCATATACATGTTAGTTTTTAAATGCATCCCAATTGCACATAAGTTTTAGTTGAATGCTGGACCTTGTATTGTAATAAATTTTTAATATGCCATCGCTTCACTACAGTAATACAATTAAACTTGTCTTTGAATTTTTATCCAACTTTCAATTCATCACCTGATAATCATGAATGCTTATGACTTATAACCTAGTCATTGCATACATATTGGGTATACCCACTCACATACTTAAGTTTAGGAGTAAAAAGTGTCATAAGTTGGTTTAGTGGCTTAACAAGCTCAACATCTTCATCCTCCTTATCTTTCTTATCTTCCTTGTCTTTCTTATCTTCCTCAACTCTATTAATATAACAATCATCTTCATCATCACTTGATTATAATTCTCCATAAAAATATGAAGAAAATGTCATACTTAACCGAGCTTTCATATCAATAATTTCATATGCTAATGCTTATATTACCACTTAAACTAGATCGACCAACTACCTGTAATGCTTATGTGATCCTTCAAGTGTAAGTTGGAACTTAAGTGAACTCTATATTATAGGAGTTTCTGTTGTTATAGGATTAAGGTAACTAAAGACCTAATGGGGCTGAATTAGGTGTATCACTAAATTCAATAATTAATGCAAATTACTTCAATGAAATATAATAACCAACAATACAATTAAAGTACTTAAAGTAAAAAGACAAGAGAGAGAATTTACAAACGTGTTTTTTACATGGTTCAGTAAGCCTACATTCACACTTTAAGTATCAAACCATAATTAGTATTCCTTCACTATTCTAAGTTCAAGAGTATAATAGCTATTTGATGAATCCACACCAAGCTTTTTACACCACTTGAAGAAATTCATTCTTCAAGATTTTTTCCACTTGAAGATATGTCATCTTCATGATTTTTTCTTGGTGATATTCCCTCACCAATTCCAGGAGTTTTAACCTAACTCTCAAAGGTAAGAATGAATTTTTTTTTCACAACAACTTTCTTAGCAGAGTGGATAATACAATTTAAGTTCTAATATCCCTATATCTCACAAAATAACACTTATAAGATTTGAAGATGTTTAAGTGTTGTAAAAATGAGATTGAATACTCTTGTGCTAAGATATGAAGGTTTAATAGTACAAATTAAAGTATGATTAAATATTGATGATTTTGTAGTTGTTTTGCTTTTAGAATAGATTTTATATGATATATGTTCGAATTCTCTTGTTAATTTAGCAACTAGAAAAGCTATATATATGTTTTTTTTATATAAAAAATAAGATGTTTATAGCCATTATAATCTCACTGACAGCTCAAACAATCGACCAGTATAGATTGGTCAAGCTAATTAATCTACTGATTCCTGTTCCTAAGTGTTCATCACCGATGAATAAGTGGTCAACCGGTTCATTTTATCACACCAAACGGTCAGTCAGTTCATGGAGAATTTTAGATTTATCAGATTAACTTAGGTGAATTCTTATAACAGTCTATCTTATATTTTACTATCATTCATTTAATGCATGCAGAGTGAAGTTTGTAAGTTCATTTTAATTGTGATATCAAATAAGATATAAAGATTTATATATAAGCACTAAAATGAATACTTAATCTAAGTCTCGATTTTTCTTTCTTCTCGGACTTCCTGATTGATTTCTTCATGAAATCCGTCATGCTTATTGATATGTTCTTCATATAAAACTTGTTTAAAGCTTATTCTTAACCAAGAATATTATTAGTTTATTTTCCATTTTATTATTATCATCAATATATATAAAAACATGAATACGTGACTTTAAATGTCAACAATTCTCCCTATTTTTTTGCAATGCAATATATATGAAACTTTAACAATTTAGCACAATCTAAGCAATGTAATAACATGTGCATTAGATTTCTCCATCTAAATGTCTGCATATATTATTAAGCACATTTTCCTTCTTCTTTTTTTGCAACGGAATGCACACATACAAGTTACATTTCTCTCCCTCTTTGTTATAAAAAAAAAACATATAATGGAGAGGTAATGAAAATAACAAAAATAATAAGAAGTTCATTGTATAATCTTTAAAATAATACATTATCTATTACAAGAAGAAAATTAAAAAAAGGATAAAACATAAAAACACAATGCATATGCTCTAATACACCATCTAGGGTGGTGGATAGTGAGAGAGAAGATTATCCATCATGCTTTTGATGTCCTTTAAGTCACTTACCATTTCCTTTTGAATAGCTAATATATACAATTGAGTATTTATAAGATGATGCATATTCATCTCAAGAAGTGTTAGGAGATTTTCCATCCTAGATGTCCAAATACTCGTAGAAACCTTTTCCGGCGAGGAAGCTGTTAGTGGTGTCTCAAACATCGCTTTAAACTCATTATCACTACTAACATCATGTTCTTATTCATCAACATCATACTCTTTCTCAACTTGTGCTTCTCTATTATCCTTAGGAATCAAAACATCATCCTTATTCAACACATATTTCATATTGATGAGGGATTTATGTTCTATTATATATCTTCATGAGTTTAGAATATAGATTTTCATTTATACCCATTAAAAGAACCCTAAAATGCTTAAATAGAGATAAGGTTATAAATCATTTGGATTCACATCTCCTACATGAAACTTGCGTGTTGTGGATATAATATGAGAATCACGAGTTGTATACGAGACTCATAACTCGTTAAATTGTATTATTTTTTTAATATTTTATATGCTATGTTAATTTTTTTTTACTTCAAAAAAGAAAAGAAAACTCAAATTATGGTCGTTGCTTGAGAAATCACAAATAGAATGACACCCCGTGAAAAACATGGAGTGGTAAGAAAGAGAAAAAATTGTACTTCCAACCACATGCACATCTAACATCAGCAGGACCATGATGGTCACCAAGCGCTCCCATCCCACATCCATGGCAGACAGCGCCCTTGAAGAAAGAGATCAAACCATTCATACATAAAAGTAACCTTAAGTTTGTGCTTTGAACCGAGAGATACAAGTAGGAAATAAATTAAAGATCTCGCCAGCATTTTTTGCTTTCTTGGAAAATTGTGCCTGTTCAAAATATATTTAAAATAAAATTGTGTTTTAAAACTAAAAAAATATGTTTATTAAATAAAAATAATGTTAAAATTAGTTATTGGAATTATTTATTTTAAAAAATTATTCCAAAAAATGTTAAAGACATTAACAATAACCTTTGTCTTTCTAAACTATTTTTTTTTCAATTTTTCTTCTTCTATCAATATTTTTCCTCCTTACCAAGAGTAATTTTTGTAAAAAAATAAATAAACTTAAATAACAATATAACAATTACACTGTAAACATCAAATGGTAAATAATAAATTAATTTAAGATAGTTGGATTGATTCTTACTTTAGTTTAAATCTTAAAATTATTAGATTGTCAAT
>Ga0307513_10011092_pt1 | contig 11234 bp, 15 predicted proteins | sample 15_EM_MG_FD_202174 | JGI IMG/M metagenome (GOLD analysis project Ga0307513, IMG submission 202174) | Populus trichocarpa ectomycorrhiza microbial communities from riparian zone in the Pacific Northwest, United States - 15_EM | ecosystem: Host-associated > Plants > Roots > Unclassified | place... | reverse complement strand
TCATATATATTATACATAAATACATTTCCGATACTAAAGTACACTATCGAACATGGGCCCGGGTCGTTCATCCTGTACGATGACTATGGCCATTTCCCCCCAAAAAATCCACCACGCATCCTCACACCTAGTGCTGAGGAGTATTAGAAAAACCGGCACCTATCGACCTCTCTTCTTGGTCTAGGTAATCTTGCCGCAGCAACTCAAAGCCTTGGAAGCTAGCTTCGCCGCAAAGTAACTCCACGATATCTATCACTTCGTCGATTCGCTTCAAGTCGGGTTAATGAGTGCAGAGTATGAGACCGCTACGAAGGAACTTACGGAGATTAGGCTCGAGAGTGCGACCATAGCTATGAGGAAGGAAGGAGAGAATGGACGGGATGAATACAATATTTCTTACAAGAAAGCAGAGGGGGGAACAACATATACCTGTAGCGTGTGCGGGCAATTGCTCGTCCTAGGAAAACAATTATCAACGAAGCCCGACCAGCGATGATCAAAATGTAGACTTACAAGCAACACATCAAGCGTTAGATCTTCCAGCTCCATCCCTGTACTAGACTCATCCACGATTGCTGGGTCAGCTACGGTCGCATTGCCACCACTGCTCCCCTCCGAGCTCGAGTCCATCTCTGCTACCTGAGCGTGCTCCGTCCCAGTCGAAATGGATGGAGAAAACATGGACCTGATAAGCGACGAATTCATGGAACGTCTTCCAGTGTGGATCTCGTGGTAGACAAGACGTTCTCTCAGTTTCGGCAGACATGCAGGTAGGGCATGGCCCTGCATGAGAGAGTTCGATAGGATATGTAGCGTGGTAAAGACATCAGAGAGCTATTGATTTTCTTCCATTAGTGACAACAGCAAAATGAATAATGGATCAGACACACGAAATTTGGATTTAAGTACGGTGCCTGGTGAAAAGGGACAATTAATATACGATACCCCAATAGGAGAGCGAATGAACTTACCCGCTGAACAAAGGCGCTACACCACTTACTATCGAGTTTGACGAACGAAACGATCAGTAAAGCCAGCGAACCGATCATTCGGATCCTACGAGAGAAGACATTTGGTGACACAAATTTGCTGGAAAATTAGGTACTCACTGCAACACAAACAATTCTTCGTATTTATGATGAGGCCAAGTACCACTATCAACAGGATTAGCCTACTTAATACGACTCTAAAATATGAGAGCACGAGAACACGCACGAGAGCTGTGGTTCGACCTTGGCCGTGGTTATCGTCGGATGAATAAACATTAACCTTGTCTGTAACCAAAGTCCATTCAGAATCGATCTCACCTCTAGCGAAAACAAACGCAAAACATACCGAGACAGCAATAACCCTTTTTGCAATCTTTCTCACTCTCCTCTCCTTCAGCGACACTTTTCCAGAGCTGGCATCTTCCTTATCACCCACGAACTCCACTTTCGTATCATCTGCACGTCGCGCACGGGCTTCCTCCGCAAGGGATGCCTCAACCTCGCCAGCGAAAATACTACCTGTCTCGCCAACGATACCTGCCATGGTTTTGCGGACGAGCACGCGGGAGGAGCGGGGATGAGGGAAGAGCATAACAATGAACTATACGTTGCCACTGTTTGTGAGTGAACTCGAAACGAGAGGTAAAAGGAAGGCGTCTGCGTACAGCTGCTGCAAATCCGATAATGACGAGCACACTATCAAGATCATGTCAGGAAGGATTATTTGATGGACGAGAATTTCAATGGACAAAACACTCACCCCCTCTTCCAACCAATGGTGATGCCCACACCAGGGCTGCCGACGTCACCTGGGTGTCCGTCAACCCAACTATAGCCAACCACTGTCATACAGATAAATTAATTAACGACATACGCGTTAGACGCATACCGAGAGCAACAGTCACAGGTACCATGATCCATAGCGCTAGGTGTGCTGGCGGCCCAGCAATCCTTGCAAAGAAGAAAGGTGCTAAGAAGGCAGTCTAAGAGGGGTAAGTGACAGTACGTGGACAGAGTTATCTGGGTAGCTTACTGTGGCGATAACAATTCCATAAGGGTTTCCATGACCTGACCCAGCTCCCATATACCAAATAGCCGTACCGACTAACAAAACGGATAAGGTAAGAAAAGAGGAGGAAGAAAAGCCAGCTTGACGAACGCAAACAGCCCAGCACCGTCCCAGTAATTCGTTCGAGAAAACTTGCAATCTAGAGTTGGTCAACATGGTGGCCTCTTCGAAAAATGAGGCGGTTCCTACTTGATCACCCGCGTATACAGCAAGGGCAGTCTGAATGGAAATATCACCATAGAACAAAAACTGTAGAAAATGATAAACACACCTGTGCCATAATCAAGCCCCACAACCCTTTGTTACTATAATAGATCCAGGCAGAGCTATGACAAACAGCCGGTACCCATAGCGCGACAGATACCAGCCCCATCCGCAACGCAAATATCCCATTAGCTGATTTGAAGAACTGGAAGAAGGGGGCCAGCTTCAATAAGAACCTTCTGAAAGCCGTTTTGGGCGGAAACGCATCTGGGTTACGTTTTTCTGTTTGGAAAGAGGTTGTAGGGGGGGAAAAGTTACAAAATCGTTCAAAACGCCATGCCAATCCAAACATGCGTACTTGGGGGCTCAGCCAGACTCTTTTCTCTTTCAAACTCCTCGTCGCTGGCATCATCATCGTGCAAAGTCGAGTGAGAGCTATCGAAGAAATCAAAGCTAGCAGGATCTTCAGCGCTGCCCATAGCAATGGGACCCGTGCTTTTGAACTCCCGGTCGGCGATGCGATCCTTGGCGGCTTTTGCTACCCTACCGGGGAACCATATCTTGACCTTCGGTCGCTGGGCATCGATCTCGATGACAACTTTCAGAAATTTAACCATGCGCTCTGCAAAGGCATCGAGAGTGTCGATGAAGACGAAGCAAATGTATAAGGACCTAGATCAGAACGTTAGGTATCAAGGGATTTCCCAACTAAAATACGTGCACAAACCTGGAGGTAAAAATGTCGTCATGTTTGAGGAGCTTTTTCGTTTTTGTGTCGAAAAACTTCTCATATGGTTTGATGAGCTTTACCCTCTCCACCGTCCTAAAATCCTCCAGAGCATCTTCGATTTTTCTTAGCTCCTGCTTCAACTTTCGCTGGCGGTCCGCGATCTGCTCCTTATGAGTGCGCGAGAACAATGCCGACCACCGATGACTGCTGCAATCCTGCAGCCAATTCATGATGCACGTAAGAGCTTCTTCGGATGTAGACCTTAAATTCGCAGATGCCGAGGCGAGGACAGGTACGAGCGTGTCGAGGTCATGGCCGTGTTGTATTTCACGTTGCTTGATCAGTTGTCGGATGGCCTGGTATCGGTTGACAGTGCGAGGGGTTTCGTTCCCGCAAGTTTTCTGGCGCTCTTCCGCTTCCCTGGCTTCCTTTTGACCACGGAGGTTCAAATCATTCACATAGGTCTGGAAAGCATGAAGTCCACTGAAGGGATTCAATCAGTCCTGATACCTTCTTGGCGTGATTGGCAATGTTACCCACCCGGCGCGGAACATGGTCGACTTGAGCTCCGCGTTCACTTTCTTCAGATCGGCTGGTCCGAGACGCCCTATCGACGTGTCCAAATCTATCAACTTGAGTTGCGTCGTAACGGTTTCTAATCCAGTTATCAGCTGCGAGCGAAGCCGGACGCCTCGAGCGTTTATTTCCGCCCATGCCTCGTGATCAGATGGCACGGCCTGGAAGGTCTCTGACTGAAGTCGAAGGAGTTCTAATGTGGGCTAGTGGGACGTTAGTTCTTGAGCAATGTGAAGAGGTAGCTCTGCCCTACAGTCCAGAAAGAGTCCCGAAGTAAGGCACTAATGACCAAAGAATTATGTTTGATTATGCTTGCCACAAGAAAGAAGTAAAAGTGTTACTCACAGCCAGACATGACTTAGACTCTCTGGGAAGATCAGAACCAAACTTGCGACGGCGACTGCAAGATAAAAACACGAAGGTATGATGAACAGCCTTGCGAGAGTGTACTCTGAAGTGGGGAGAACTGCAAATGATCAGCCACACGGGCCAAACGGCTATGTCTGAAGCTCACGGGGTCCTGTGGTACAAATCTATAACACGATTAATATCTTTCCGAATTTTGCGATGGAAATGACAAACCGCATCGAGAACTATTGATCCAGAGATGGTCAGGAGAATAAGTCTGGGAAGTTGGGCCCTGATTGCTCCAAGAGCGTAGGTCCCTATGAATAAAAAGACACCGTATACCGTTGATGAGGCTGGATCCAAAAATATGCCATGGTAAACGTAGTATTCTGTCTGTGGCGCAATCGGTTGGTTTGGATCCAAACTGCATTGGTGTCAGGGCACGTATAGATATGGAAATCAGAAAACGTACGACAACTTAAGCTTCTGCTCTTGTCGAGCCAAAAGTGATGCGCTCCTCACAGACAAGGCCGACGCCATGGCAGCATTTCCCCATGCCCATGCCAACACCATTCCTGAAAATCCGCTCCTTAATAATCAACAATATTTGTATCTAAGGGAGGCTCACCAAAAAATAGTGTAGCCGCAGCCATTGAAAACACAGAGAGAGCGTAGGTTGGTGGTAGAATGGCTGCCACGATCCTATATTTGGAGAGACCCAAATAGGTCCTGATGGGAACTAAACTGGAGAACTTGGACCCACAAACAGAAGAACGACACCCGCCCCATCGTGTCGGATGGTTTCCTCGCCACCATAAGCACCACCGTCGCGGCAAACGCGATGCAACATCGAATCCAGGTCTTCAGTGTCCTCCGAGAACGAAGTGCTGGTATGACCCACGAAAAGGCTCCTGGCCCCTTTTTTTGGACCTTGACTGGGGGCTTCTTCGCGTCCTTCGAAAACATTGTCGGAAGGGAGGAAAAGACAGATCGGTGGCGGAGGATTGAAGAAATACTGCACGTGCGGGCTTGTTTCATATGCATGAAGACCGTTTATTGAAAGTAAAGACTCTATGTCAAGTTTCGAAACTGATTGGTCCGGTGTCAATCCGGTGTTCACTGGAAGATCCCGAGACACTGTAGGGTCAAGTAGGATCAAGTGTGCCGAATCACGCATGTCAAAAAATCCTTTCAGTGGTGAGATCTTGAGACCGTGCTGGAGGGTTATGAGGCTGTCTCTCCCCGGACCACTATGTAATGGATTATAGTTGAACAGCATTGGTGCAATTGGTGGCTGTACGTTTTTTTTGCAGAAACTCTACTCTCCGCTTGAATTCAAATTTCACTCCGCCGTGCGTTTCTTCACATCTCGCCCTCCATTTCCACAAATGAATCCTCCTTCGACGTTGCTCCCGGCTGTGTGTTTTTAGAGCTCCTTATGATTCTCCGAAAGCCGACGCTGATGTCAACGCATGCCCAGGTGCCATTGTAGAGTTCCGTTATTGTCGTGGTTCTTAATCTTCATGTCCTCCTAGTTCTCCCTCCTCCTGTGAGCTCGCCGAAATTCTGCCGGATTTGAAGGTGAATGCGAATCTATGTGACCTTCTGATCTCACTTGAACTACACTTTTGTCAATGGCCTGCTCGCCTGGTATCAAAATCCCACCTTACCATTGGTCTACGCTTTTCGTCCAATCTCCCCAGACAAACAGCGCCGGCAATTATGTCCAGCAAAAGCAGGCCATGCTTGTGCAACACGACTTCGTGAACATCGACGGCAATTCTTTGATCACACTCCTGATATGTTTTCCGAACTTCACTCAGGTGCCGTTTTCGTCGAAACCACCCTCGTAGATACAAATTTCATGGATTTCAAGGTGCCCATCGTGACTAGTCTCTCCTAGACAGACTTCGATATATGTGATGTGCCCAAAGACTCTTCTGTATGAACTAAGTCGGCCTAGATGATTCGGCTTTTATCGTTTATTTATAGGGCTGCCTAATACGGGAGACTAATTAAATTTGCGATTCATTTCTCCGCTGTCATCCTAACGACATTCCCATCTTTGAATGTGACAGGGATGGTAAGGAGGTGGTGAAGAAAAGGTGAAGACAGCTGTGACCATCTTCGAAAATCTGTCCGCAAGCACCGGCACGAGGAGGCGAGATCTCTACCGCTGGCCTCGCTATACTTAAGCACGCCTTGCAGCCTTCTCAGGATGACATAGGTTCTTGAACTAAGCGGTTGCTTCTAGGGTACCGTTAGTATGTAAGTTCTGCTGATAGGTCAAGAAGTTCGTTCCCCTACATGAAAAGTCCCAGAGATCTTAGGAAATTGACGGGCCCTGGTCTTACTATGGTCTTTTGGAAGACGGTCAAAATGCTCATGGCAAGAGGGCCACTGAGTGACAGGCAATGGGATTTTTAGAAGGATGGTCATTCGCGACAATGGTAAACAAGAATGCGAATACGAACACGAATACTGAACGCGAACGCGAACACAAACGCGAACACAAATCATGATGGTGGGGCAAGAGACTCGGACTCGGTTATAAAAGTTACCCGGACAAGAGGTCATAGTGTGTACCATTCGTGATTTCCTTATGCACTCATATGAGCACTCAGTTGGCATGTTTGCTTCAAGACACCTTTGCGAACCTCACCAAACTCATCAACGGGCTGCAGTATAGGATGGAGCAGCACAGGTCCATTCACGATTAGCCAACGCGCTAATTATAATTAGCAAATAATTAGTAATTGACGCGTCAATCACGTGATGATCGAGAAATTCGAAAGTCACTATTTGCTATCCGACTGCTTTGCCACTTTCCTTTTGCTTCAATATTCAATTCTTATTTAAGCCTGCTAAGGTTTTGGCCCCGGATTGCGGAATGAGATCCTTTACCTTCAGCGCTGGCTTTTCTCCCAGTGTTTGCCCAGTGTCGTATGATAAGAACTATTACTACTTACTATCTTGGTAACGTCACGCGAATATTAGTATCTTACTATCAACAATTGTGAAAAAAAGAAGGTTGGGGCTTGAAAAATTTGACAGAGCTTGGTTCGAGTGAGCCCAGAGGAGCGGAGCCGCGCTGCATCAATGCTTCCTGCACCAGCCTGCACCCTTATTCGGCTGGATTTCGGTTCCACACGTGTATATTGCACGTTGGGGATTTCGCCCCTCTGGAACATCTCAACACCCACCGTAAAGCGCAGAGATGTTGGACCTCAGACATCTACTTGATGAGCTGCCACCAGTCATCGTCAACCACCAAGTTCTCGTAGCTGTCGGGACCGTCGCATATTTGCTGATTGCAGGCTATTACAAAGGGCAAAGTCGAAAGGTATGAAATATCCTGACATTTTGAAGTATATCGACAAACACTAAGCAGCCTTTCATCCCCACCCAACTATCGACCGGATTGAACCCCTTAGCTCGCGCATATCCCATCGACTGAGTCGGACGTGCCGCTTTTCTCCTACATCGGAGCCTTCAAGTACTTGTTGGATCCAAGGAAGGTCATTATTGATAGCGTGAAAAAAGTGAGTTCTGCTCCTCTGACTTGCAGTAGGCGATTTTAAGAGAGCTTTCCCAGTGGCCGAATGCAATCTTCAAGGTTCCCGGCATGCTACAGTGGCTCGTCGTCGCCACAGAACCTAGAGTGATTGAAGAAATCCGGAAAGCACCTGAGAGCCTGTTATCTTTCAAGGATGCCGCCGATGAAGTGAGCAGTTTTCGCTCAAGTTCTCGTTCGACTGATGGAAATGTTTCCAGGTATTTCAATCCGAATAGACTTTCGGAGGGCATATCAACATGAATCCATATCACGTCCCTATTATCCGAGCACAACTCACCAAGGCTCTTCCGCAACTCATGCGAGATGTTCACGAGGAAGTTACCGATGCTTTCAACGAATTCATACCTTTGACCAGTGGTAATAATTGAACTTTGTACCATTTACCATATCAACCTGACATCAAAATAGATTGGACCAGTGTTAAAGCGTTAGACACCTTCATGAATGTCGTTTGCCGTGCTAGTAACCGCGTTTTTGTTGGGCGCCCCCTCTGTGAGCCATCATCCATCTCCGATTTTGAGTTATTGTCCGACATGAGCCAACAGGCAGAGACCCAGATTTTGTAGCCCTCAATATTCAATACACACTCGATGTTGTTCAGACCGTCGTTCTTCTTCGTATGGTACCTCATTTCCTTCGACCGTGCGTCATTTTTGGGGGCTTGAGCATATTGGAAAAAAAGCTGATGCTAGATTCAGGCTCGCGAACAACCTCTTTTCGAACATTCCAAGGAGAACATGAGAATGCTTAAAGCTTCTGGCGCCAGCCCTTGCTGCTCGTCGAAATCAACGTGAAGCAGGCGACGATAATGATGAAAAACCGGTATGCTTAATGTTCGGAAAATATAGTTAATATTTGATGCTCATAAATTCTATGCAGATGGATTTTCTTTCATGGCTCATAGATGAAGCAAAGGAGAAGGAGGCCACGGACTGGTATCTCACGTCCCGTATGCTGACAGTCAACTTCGCAGCGATCCACACATCCTCCATGGTATGTTGCGTTTGTGACTATCTTCAAATCAATCTTTGAAAATTCGAGGAAGACTTTCACGCATGCGATGTATTATTTGGCCACTTTTCCGGAATATATGAAACCTCTCCGAGAAGAAGTCGAAGAAATCATGCAACGAGAAGGATGGACAAAGGAAGGCATCGATCAGATGCACAAAATCGACAGCTTCATCAAAGAGGCGCAAAGGTTGCACCCTATTTTAATGCGTAAGCCCATGTCGTACATTGGATGCGCTAAGAAAGCTAATTCCTTTTCAGTCGGGATGCCGCGAGTTACGGTTAACGACCACAACTTCTCCGATGGCACTACAGTTCCTCGTGGCACAGTTGTCTTCACCGCGATAGACAGTATCCATCTGAATGAAAAAATCTACGCGAACGCACTCAAATTTGACCCCTTCCGCTTCATCAAACTCAAAGACCAAGACAACACCGGAAGGCGATTCGACATGGTGACCACCGGCGTTGACTCGCTCGCTTTCGGTCATGGGAGGCATGCCTGTCCCGGACGACACTTCGCGGCGTGCGAGCTGAAGCTAATGCTCGCGCATATGGTAATGAATTATGATGTGAAGGTTGAGAATGAGGGTGTGAGGCCTCCAGATAAGTGGATAATGTCGGCGTGTATACCAAATCCGAATGCGAAGCTCCTATTCCGGAGGAATGTTCTGTAGGTATGTGGACAAATTGTATCATGTGCGTATCCAATGATTTTTACACCGATTTTACGTAGTCGAGTTTGTATACGACCACCCTTAGAAAGGTTCGAGAGCCATTGACATCGAAATGCCATTTGTTGAGATTTACGAACCCTACCACTCGTTGGATCCCAGGCAGGACATTTGTATATTTTATCCCGTCAAAACTTGTGTCTTTCCGTCGAAACCCCGAGACCCTATAGCCGGGGGATAAACTTACTCAACCGTGCAGTCAAACCGAGCGAGTTAGACTCCAAGGCAGCAAATGTATGAGTGGTTGAATTTTGACACTGGAGCCACTCACAACTACCAAGGGGAAGAGAGGTGGTCAAAAATGAAAGGAGATGAGAACAATCCTGTCGTGTATTAGACGCTGTAAGGGACACGTCCCCACTCAAGTCATGGAGGCGACACGATTAAAATGCAGTCTGGGCTTATAAATAGTTGAATAATATTGAACGGCAATATAGCTTCATTTGAGAATCCTTGAATACAGAAGCATGGAAGAACCTGAGTGATTTTGGCGTCAAAAATCTTCGACAGCCACCCTTTGTGAAAAATGTATTTGTTTTGTGAGTTGCAAATGCGAATTATCGCGCAGTACGATTTTCTGAGTCTGAGGTGTTTTACTCACGAAACCACAGAAGAGCTTAAACCATTAACGAGAAAGAAAAATTAGCCAATACATTTCCTTTGTTGCAGACCTTACATGCACCTCTGATTCTCTTCCTTCATGCTAAAAAACCTGCAAGTAGATCTATGCCTTCCAATGCTTGAGCACCTCCAACAACTTCGGAACATCATCACCTTCCCCCTCAAACGCTGCTGAAGGTCCACGGCAAAGATAAAAACCACCATCGAATTCCGGAGGGTAAAATCCGGCGTGCTACCAGTTTATGATGGCATTGACGTTGATGCAGTTGAGCTACACATCCCTCAAGTTCTTTAATAACTGGAGCTTTCTTATCATCGGTTGATATTTGTGGGTCCATGGCAAGTATTGCCGAATATGATGTCGATCGAACAGTACGAGTCCTGAATTGGCGAAAGGCAAACAGGGGGTTGACGTTCTCAGAAAGAGCTTTACTTGGAATGCTTACAGGGGAAGTCTCCGATCCCGCGTGCCCCAGAGATGACACTGGGCAAGGTGAGAGTAAGGTGACCTACGTCGATGATTTTGCAACGAGACATGTTGTGAGCACAGCGCGGTCGCGTTTGGGAGCTAATGTTCATTTCAAGGTGAAAAATCAACCGATCTATCCTTTTAAACCGCACAACACATGTACAAGTTGGTCTTCTAGGGTAGTGTCGTGTCTCGAGGGTCTCCTTTGAAGATGAGGGTAAGGGGAGCACGCAAACCCCAATTCGAACTAAACGTCCTCTTTGAAAAAGACTCTTTCACGATGGCCAATCAGTATGTCACTTTTTCTTTCTTGGTCGAAGAATTAGATATACATGATGAGGCTCGACACTCGAAGTGGCGCCTTATCTATGACATGGAGTCAGTTCCGCAAGTCTGCAGTGCAATTCGCACAAACTAGGTCAAACTTACAGAGCATAAGGATGTATATTGTCCTGATTGCATAAAAATACCGTGATCAAGTTGTTATCGATACAAGTGGTAGTAGGGTCGCGAGATGTGACGAAGTTCGGGGTCAAGGAGGAGTGGTTCCAACTTTGCGTTCAGCGGTGACTGTAAAACAGAAATTGGGAAGATATGACGGAAGGGAAGCTGTTAGGACGAACCCCATGGTTTACGATCCATTGGACATTGCTGTTTTGAAGCAGGCGTTCCGATCCATTTCAAGAGACAATGCATGTGAAAGACGTGTGTACACTGTCCCCATACTAACCACGAGAACGAAGTTAGAGCTTCATAGATCCGGAATGTGAGAGGATACGCACTCAGTGGACAATCATCCCCTGGCATCTTACAAGATGGGCAACAACCTTCATAGGGTACCCGACAGATACCGCACACGTCACCCTCACCGTCGTCGTCGTGTTCGGCGTTACCAGTGTCCCAGCGC
>Ga0307513_10011091_pt1 | contig 11236 bp, 7 predicted proteins | sample 15_EM_MG_FD_202174 | JGI IMG/M metagenome (GOLD analysis project Ga0307513, IMG submission 202174) | Populus trichocarpa ectomycorrhiza microbial communities from riparian zone in the Pacific Northwest, United States - 15_EM | ecosystem: Host-associated > Plants > Roots > Unclassified | place... | reverse complement strand
TTTTCAATTGCAATTTCTTATTTACGGTTTTTCATTTTGATATTTATTTTTTAAAATTTTTAATTTTATTCTTGACATTTTCATTGATTTTTTTTTTAATTTTATCATTCAATCAAAATTTCTATTATTTTATTTTTTCAGTTTGATTCTTATTTTTTTATTAAAGCTATTTTTCAATTCAATTAAACTCTTTAATTTAAAATTTTTATCTCTCCAATTAATGTTTTTTCCCATCTTTATTTTTTTCAATCCTTTTATGTAATTATTTTTTTTTCTAATTTCATTTTTCGACATTTAATTTGTTAGAAATTCAGCTTCGTAAGATCTTATTATTCTAAATTAGTTTTTTTTTAATATTGATTTTGTGATTTTTCTATAGATTTATCCCGATCTCATGATCTAGATCACGATTTTTGCATGTTTTTTTTATTTTTTTTTGTTATTTTTTTCTATTTTATTTTTCAAAGTATTATTCTAATTTTTCTATAATTTTTTTTATACCAATGAAGTTTATTTTTTAAAATAAAAAATATTTATTTTTAAATTATATTGTTGATGTGTTCAGCCTTGCATAATATTTTTTATGATGTGAGTTATTTTATTTTTATTTATCTTTTAAATTATGGGTATTTTAAAAAATAAATTTATTATTTATTTATTTAAATAAATAAGTTCAATATATTATTCTGTATGCGGTGATTATCATGGTACATAGAACAGGTAGCCTTGTGTATAGCTTCAGAACCTGAGCATATGTCAGCATTTTGCTCTGCACTCTTGTGATAATTAGATTTTCTTCAACTGGCATGCAGTAACTTGATGTTTTTCATCTGGATGAAAGGATAAATCCACTACTGAAAAACTTTGTAGTGATTATAGCTAGTAGATTCTTGGGTCATTATCATGCATCAAATTTAGTAATTGCCTGCTATGATTACAGGTTGGCGAGTCTCCTGGTCAATCTAAGGCGAAGCTTGCGCTTGTAAATCCAATGGCTTTCCTCTCTCTTTGTTGACTCTGGTTAGTTTTGCTGCATTCATACATCTTTTACTTGGACGTTATGACATGGGAAAGGCTTATTATACCACAGACAAAACTTGCCATACCCCAGACAGCTTGCAGCATTTTATTTCAAGGGTCGGTTTTCTCCTTTGTCTCATCGCCGTCCCCATCTGCATAAGAAATTAAATCACAATATAATTTAACTAGTGTTGACGTAAGATACAACTTGTAGTACAAAACTTTCTATTTTTCAATTTTACTGGAACATCATTGGTTTGTAGACCTGTTTATTCTATCTTTCATTTTTTTACCATCTGTTAGCAAACACAGAAAGATTTCGAAACAGGACACATTTTAGATTTAGTCCATCATAATGAAAACGAATACTAGCACTAAATGAAACGAATAAAACCTTGTCGCACGTGTAAAAATAGATTATGACAAATCTTATCTAGTGAAAACAAAAACAAATTAGTTTGGTTATAAGCAGCAGCAACAACAAAAAAATCATCAATTAGAAAGAACTAGTTTACATATTTAAGGGTTGGATTTTTTTTTTAATGTAATAAAAAATATTTGGGCCGTAGAAAAATATCTAGTATTGTTAAAAAATAAAACATCGTTCTCGACTGGCAAAACATTGGAGTCGGCACTCTCCTCAACCGGATCAATTAAAACTTTTAAACTTTCAAAGCATTAACTCAAACGAGGAAAGTCCCCTCAACTTAATCACACAAGGCCAATCGAAAGGGCTTTCTTCGCTCCAAAGACGAAACTTAACTTCTTATAAGTCAGGTTTAAAGTTAAATTATGTGAGTTTTTTCAATATAATTTAATAGACTTGATCAATCCAAAAACAATCTAATTAACCAATTAAAAAAGAATAGGGATGAAATTAAGGATAAAATTGACAAAAAATAAAGAGTCACTCAACTCAATTTCTTGCTTAACTCAAGATTTAATTTAAACCATGTGAGAGTCTCTGCAACATGATTTAGTCATCTTGGTCAATCCAAAAATAACTTAGCTTATCGGTAAAAAAAAAAGTTTGAAGATAAAATAATAAAAAAAAAACTAAATTGACATAACAAAAAAAACACCCAACCTAAAGGACTATAAAATCATGCGAGTGATGACTAGACATGACTTAATTAACTTGACCGATCCACAAGTAATCTAGATGGTCAATTTTTTTAAAAAGATGCAATTTATAAAAACAAAAAACAAACAAAGAAAATAAACGATAAAAAAAGGGTGCACTTGTTTTTGGTGTATGACATCCCCATATATTTTAGTGCATAGAAGAATTTACAATCTAAAAGAAATAATTTTAGTTGTTAAACCTGCCTAAAATTTGGTGGGTTGATATCATAAATCTGACCCATAGTTTAATCAAGGCTAAGTATTAAAAAGCTGTTTGGTATTGAAATAGGTTTTTTTTTTTGTCAAACCATGAATAAAAATTATTTGGTTAGCTAAATAAAATGTTTTTTTTACACTAGACATACATGATTATACTTAAAATAACTTATTTTTTTATTAATAAAAATTTGTTTTTCATTTATCTTGTATGAAAATTTTTATTTCATAGCAATCCTTGCCAAACACGTGAATTTTTAAATTTACTTTATAAAACCACAATTAAAAATATTTTTTTTAAACTCCAATTATAAAAACTATAGCAATACAAATATATACCGACTTGAATAAAAGAATTCATCTAATAAAATTTAATTGACTCCATCGAGTTTATAGTGATTCAAAGATTCTAACTAAATCCAGTTGAAACTCGATTGATTCGCACAAGGAATTAAAAAGAAGAAGAAGATAAATAAATATATAATAATATTATTTTAATAAAAATAATTAACTTGTACTTAAAATTGAGCGTTTCTCGTGTCAATCCTCTTGCAAGTACGAATTACGATTGCAACGGTAATAACACCAACATTAGTACATGGACCTAAGCCCATCGCCCACATAAATGAAAGGTGGCCCACTTAATCATCACTTTCACCAGTATATTATTATTATATTAATAATTTACACGCGCCATAATAATAATTGAAGGAAAAACCGCTTCTGTCCTCCTGGTGGGGACTGCTGTTAGCAAAGCTAGCGCCAACATTGCAATTAAACAGAGAAAGAGCAAAGACTTGGTGACGACTACAAACCTTTATTTGCCTTTCACTTTTTCAGTCTCCTCACTATTATTTTCTTCGATTCAATCCAGTTATCTCTTCTCACCGGAGGAAATGTACGGTCCTGATTAGCTGTCCTAATAATCTATTTGATCTTGATCAATGGGGAGTGTTTCATCGGAGGATTGGTTAGATCAAGTGAGCGAGAGGTTCGAGCTCGACAGTTACAGTTTGAGTGCGGATGTGAGCGGATCGGAGAGTGACACTTCTAGTAGTAGCTTCTCATGCCGTCGTTACGATCTCCAAGGCGGCGCTTCCACTTCTTTCACTTCTTCGACTCCTGATTTCGCCGGTAATTCCGTTTCTCCTCTGCCGCTTCCGGTGATGCTGCCGGTTGTTGGTGATAGACATGTTGCTGCTAGTCCCGATGAGATGGAAGAGAAACCGGAGACTGACTTGTCCGGTTAGTTAATTAATTATTTTTGCTTAATTTAGTTTTTTAATCTATTTTTGGAGAATTTTTCTTACTGTAACTGCAGTTTTCTAATTTTTTTTCTGATTTTTTTATTTTTATTTTTGGCGGTTGCAGAAATTGCACTGATGAAGGAGCGGTTTGCTAAGCTTCTGCTTGGAGAAGACATGTCAGGTGGAGGACAGGGAGTTTGCACCGCCGTCGCCATCTCCAATGCCATCACCAATCTTTCTGGTTAGTGAGTGAAAGAAATGAATATTGAATACTGCTTTGGCTGTAATCAATTGAAGAAAATTGCTGAGATTCATGTATTTGTATGTCGGTATATATTTGGCAGCTTCTGTGTTTGGGGAGCTATGGAGATTAGAGCCATTAGCGCCGCAAAGAAAGGCAATGTGGCAGCGAGAGATGGAATGGCTTTTATGCATAAGTGATTCCATAGTAGAGCTTGTACCATCAATGCAGGAATTTCCTGGTGGTGGGACTTATGAGGTTATGGTGCCTCGGCCACGTTCGGATTTATATGTGAACCTCCCGGCACTCAAGAAGCTTGATGCAATGCTGATTAGCATTCTTGATCTGTTTTCTGAATCTGAATTTTGGTATGTTGATCGTGGGATAGTAGTTGCTGGTGATGATGATGTGGAGGAACTTCCCATGTCTTCCTCTTTGAGAAGACCATCAATCAGACAGGAAGAAAAATGGTGGCTTCCTTTCCCTAAAGTTCCCCCGGCTGGTTTGTCGGAAGACACAAGAAAGAAGCTGCAGCAGTGTAGGGAGTGCACAAGCCAGATCCTTAAGGCTGCGTTGGCAATTAACAATAGTGTGTTAGCTGAGATGGAAATCCCAGATACTTATTTTGAGAGCTTGCCCAAGGTATGGGAACCCTGCCCTGCTACATCGAATTGACGAATTCCATTTATGCTAGATGAATCAGCTGTGGATGTGAATGAATACTGCATGGTCAAAGTTTTATTAATCTTTAGTTTCCACCGCATCCATGCCAAATAAATTCCTTTTCTATCTGTTACGCAGTTTGGTCTGAGGTTTTTATGTGGTTGATATGTCCCTGGTATAAAATGTATTGCTGATATGCTCATGTTATTTAAAGAAGAGAGTATAATGCCGTTCCTGTATTTCGTTTTTTGTCTGCTAGGCATATATGTATAATTTCCGCGCTGGCATTCTTTTTATGTGAATGAACATTTGCATCTACTGTACATTGTACTCTGAACCATCAAAAGGGATTAACTCTTACAAAGGACACAATGCTGTTGCTTATGCAATGTCTTTATGTTTCCTATGAAATATACGCTGTTAATTTTGGTTTTCGTGGCCTTTTCTGTTTTTTTCTTTTTTCAGAGTGGAAAAGCTTGCTTAGGCAGAATCATGTATCATTATATAACTGCCAAACACTTCTCCCCAGATTATCTTTTGGATTACTTAGACTTGTCATCAGAATTCACCACTTTGGAAATAGCAAATCGGATAGAGGCTGCCACGCATTTCTGGAGCCAAAATTACCAGAACAAGCACTTAATTCGTGCAAGGAATGGGAAGTCATCATGGGGTGGCAAGGTGAAAGGATTTGTTGGTGAAATACCCAAAAGGAAACTTCTAGCAAAACGAGCCGAGGTTCTCATGCATAACCTAAGGCTACGTTTTCCTGGCCTCCCACAGACTGCTCTGGATGTAAACAAGATCCAATATAACAAGGTATTGCCTGCACATTATTACCCATGCATTGTAGCCTTTTTGCTCCTGTTTGCTGATGACACGTTTCCATACCTCCAGCTCACGCATGGATAAAACAAATTGTTTCTCTGCTGCAGGATGTAGGGCATGCTATTATGGAGAGCTATTCTAGGGTGATGGAAAGCTTGGCCTTCAACATAATGGCAAGAATTGATGATCTCCTATATGTGGATGATGCCACCAAGCAACGTGCAACAGCAGAGTCAGCATCTCCTTGTTTTCAGGGAAAGTGTGGTGGTAGACCATCCAAACAAAAGTGGATATCATCTAGCCATGCTTCTTTTCAACACAGTCCTTGTTCCTCCGCATTGACAGTGCCAACTGTCGGCTCTTCCAGTGAAGTAATCAGGATTACTAATGGAAGGAAACCCCATTCTTTGAAGAAGAGCAATTTAAGGGACTCGTTAGATCAGACTCTAGAGAAACTAACATTTTGACTTGTTAGATCATATGCGTCCTGTTTGGACGACCTCAGTACTAAAAGACTTCTTACTGCTTCTGAATCTAGTTTAGATAGCTTGTTCCACTAAGCACAGATTTGTGCACAATATGTATATCCTTTTGCAGAGAGACAGCATACCCATAAACATTATGGACATAAGACCGAACTCTGGTTTCGTTTGCTAGTTTCCTTGTCGGTTTTGGAGGTTAGAGTTATGTGTAATAGCAAAACTTTTTAAGTCTTTTTATTTGGAACTTCCCTGCAACTGAAGAAAGTCCATCAGTATTGCTGATATGGGAATTTGGGCATCCTTAAACTTTCAAGGTAGCAGGGAAGCTCATCTGAGTTTGTCGGAAGAAACAAATGTTTGAGCTTCAACGAGGACCTTCTATTCCAGGCTATCCAGAAAGAGAGATTGTTTCAGTGCAAGAAATCGAATCCATGGATCGAAATTCAAAGGACGAGGACCCATGTTCTTGAGAAATATATGGAGCAGGATTGTCCCAAAGCTGATCAGGTTCAGTTGAATAGTAATGGTGCTGAATATTGGACGATGCACTGCATCGGTGTGTGTATACAGGGTTGTAGCTGATCTGAATGGGCCTTGGGTTAAAAATATTAAAAAGTACTATAGCTATGGAGTTGGATGGTTGCAGGCCGATCTCTTGGGACTAGTGTTCCAATCCTGAAAGAATAAACCAGGGAATGCCAGTCCTCCTCTGGATGACATGTCTCAAGGGCATGCCTGTTGTGGTTGATGCTTAGGCAAATAACACCCTGTAACAGGAAAGGTGAAATTCTTCCATGTTGGGCTTTGCACAAAATTGGGTGAAGCTTTAAAAATTTCTGCTTCACCTACAAACACACGAGGAATGCGCTCACGCTTGAGGTTTGCCAGGGATTTAACTTGAAAGGGGCAAAATACCTCCCTGAACTTTGGGAAATGTCAATTTCCCCCCTAAAAGTATCTCGAGTTTCAATTTTACCCCTACTTCTCTACATTCATATTTTTGTGCCGCGTGGCATAATACAATTAGGCATTTGGAAGTCTTGCGAGTAGTCCATAGCTCCTCCAAATCCTCTTTCTTTTGGTTCATCCTTCGTACAGTCTGAATTATTTATAAAAAATACACTATCAAAATTAGTAAATTTCGATTATAAAAAAAAACACAACGCAATTCCTCTTTTCTTTTGGTTCATCCTTCGTACAGTCTGAATTATTTATAAAAAATACATTATCAAAATAAGTAAATTTCGATAATAAAATAAAACGCAATGACTTGTACAAAAAGGTCACAATATCCGGACATATAGAAGATTAAAAAATACTTAAATAAATTTCGAATTTCATTGCTTTTTGGTACTTAGTTCAATTTATTTCTGAATGGAGCCTTAACAGTGGAACTTCTTTACCTTGATAAATGCTTATGGTCCCTCGTCGCCCCCTCCAGTTTCGTCCACTGAAAGAACACAGTACTGCCATTACTCAGCCATATTATGGTCCCCGATGGAGTAATTATCACCATCCCAGCAGCTCTTATTTTACCCTTTTATTGAGTGCCCTACCGTGCCTAAATTGAAGTCACATTTGAACCAAAAGGGATACAAGAATCAAAATCACTAATACAAAATTCTATGAGCAAGTGATTAAAGCAAAAAAGCTTGGAACTTTGAGGGGAGCCACCAGGTAACGTAACCCTCTATTATTATTCCAAACATTTCCATGCGTCTGATGGCCAAATGCACAAAGCACAAACACAACAAATTATTTAAGAAATTTTGCCTTCACATCATCAAAAAAGACACTCAGCGTGTGGACTTGGGAGTATATCCTAGAAATGGAGTGTTTGGCATGCCCTAACGAAAGACCTGCCCAACCAAATTAGATATTAGTTGAATATCTGACAATGAGGGGAAAAAATTGGTGTGGTAGACATGCATGAAGCCATGAACACTGAAATATCTAACTAGATACTCAACATGATTTTATATATATATATATATAAAAGAGGCAGATAGAGGATCATTACAAAGGGGTTTTGATTCCAAGACCTTCGATGCATCCTATAATTAAGTTGAGTTGAGTTCGTATGATCGCTGCAAAGAGGCATCGTCCAGCCTTCAACTCTTTGAGTCTTTATTAATTGAACTAATCTTGAGTACGATCACTTGAGTTAGATTCAAAGGGGAAATAAGAGATAGATAAGCCTGGATGATGAGATGAAGAGAGCAATGCATTATGCACTGTTAGATTATGAAATATAGGCAAGTATGAAAGGAGCAATTACACCCAAAAACCCAGGAAAAAGTCACATAGGTTAAGATCTACAAAGTGAAAACCAGGATTCTGCGCATGTGATGCCTCATTACCTCTAATTTTCTGCAGAAAATTGAACCATGGCAATCAACAGGTGATCAAAGCAAGTCGTAGTGATTTTCTCTTTTATTGATTTTTTTGTGTTTTATTAGGAAAAGTAGATGGTAAAGTTGGAGTCATCAAGTAGAAGCCAAATAAGGGCCAGAAGCTGCCAGTGCATGACCACCATGATCAGAAAAACAAAAGAAGCTTACCAAAAAAACAAAAAACAAAAAAAGAAGAAGAAGAGGTTGCTAGAGATCATCATAGCGCATGCAGATTCTTTACCTTTGATCTTTCTTTCTTGCAAGAGAGAAAGAGCTAAAAGATGACGATGATGACAGAATAATCACGAGGGTTTTACAAAGAGAGACCAACAGAGCTCGGTTGGCAGCATGCCCACCTCCATATGAAAGAGATATTCTAATTTCTAAAGATAGGAGGTGGACAGAATGCCAATAAACTCTGTAAGAAACCCTTTGCTAAATCCACATGAAAGCTAGCTAGCTAGCCGTCCTAGTATTCACCACTGGAAGGCACAGACACATACAAGGAAAACAGACAGCTAGAGAGTAATAACAATCCTTGGGGACAGATGGGTTCTATTTAAGAAGAAAGGATGGTATAGCACAGTAAATAAGAGAGAGAAAGAGGGAGGGGCTCCTTGTGAGTGTAATTAATTGAAAAGGGCAGTGAGGGGGAGAAGAAGAGGTGATTTGAAGACTTAAAAAGACAAGAGAAATAATTAATAATTGTTTTGGAGTAGTAATAATGATCAGATTAGACGGTTCCTTCCATATTCCTATGAATTACAGGTCTGTAAGACATCGTATATATTAAGAAGGATCAGGGAAAGAATCATCATCCTCCCTCGTTACTGATGAAAACCCTCCAATCCCTCCCTCCCTCCAGTCTTTTCCTGCGTTCTCTCACCTCCTAAGTCCTAACCCTCGTTTCTGATGCCACACACGCCTCTTTCTCTCTCAGAAACTGAAGAAATACGAGGGGTTTGGTCTTTTGTCTAATGGCTAAGAAATATACTAGCAGGGAAGTTGGTGTATGGTTTAGTGATGAGTTGATAACCCCAACGTAGTGACAAAACAAGAGGTAGCCAGATAGCAAGATCAGTTTCAGATTAAAAGCAGCTTTTCTTTGGATTTTAAAGAGGGTGGTCTCCCTGCTAGTTTCACTCCTACTTTATTTAGATGCTACCGACCCATTCCAGTGAGGCATGTAGAAAAGCATAGCTTTATAGGGTCCATCTGTCATCATTCATCAGAACCGTTCCCTGGGATTTTCATTATTATAGGGCACGCATAGGGTTACCAGGAGCCGTTTGATTCATGGAGGGGCATTTTAACGCCTGCAGTTCATGAAAATGGGTGCTGCTAGTGCTGATTGTCTCTAGGATAGTTGCATTTTCTCTAGGATATTGGCTCCACATGTTCGATGGGATAATTAAGGGCGATCAGGCGAGCGAGTGAGGACAAAAGTGATCTGTAGTAGTACTAGGGCATCGTCCCTTGGCAAATGCGGCTGGTCAAATTAGTTGCCCTTGCACATCATCCTTCCTTCCTTCCTTCCTTTACACGGTGAGTGAATCATGTGGTAACTTCAGTCAGCAATTAGAATTTTAGGTCGTAATTACGTGTGGGGTTATGCTCTTTTTTTTCACGCATGCAGAAACAAACTAATTAAAAAATAATGAGAGCAGTCAATATAGAATTTTATTGAATGGAGTTGCCATACAAAATTTATATTTTGAAATCTCATTATTGAAAATTTTATTTTTAAATAGTTTGTTTCTAAAAAAAAATTTAAAGTTTCTTATATAAATTTAAAAAAATACCCTAAACAAACTAAAAAAAATCCAAAAATAAAAGTTCCAAACAAGCTATGAAATCTAAAAGAATTAATAGTAATAAAAGTAGCTCAAACAACATACTTTAATTTAATTATCTTCCGGACCTTAATTATTTTTAACAAGGTGACCCTTCTATAAATTAAAATGATCCTATAAAATCTCTTGAAAAATTTAAATATAATTCAATAATCAGATAAAAAATTAGAAATCACTCCACGCAACCTAGATCTTTTCTTGGAATTTGTCATTTCTCATCGATTTATAACTATTCTCATAATGATATCTATATAGTCTAATTAAAATAGGTCTGCAATCGACTAATCACAACCACTTATCATCCATTGGCAATGACTTTGGTGCCCAACTAATTCTTATACTTAACCCCATTCTCTTAAACGTCGATTGTTAATCATGCCGATGTGGAAATGGGAAAAATTCCTTGACTCCAATTCTCAAAAAGAAGGTGAGTGACATAGTCAATTCTTATAATCCACGCAACGGTTGTTGCATGCATGCTCTTGCTACAGTAAAAGAATTGGTAAACTTCATGGAGCTTTAGGATTCGTAAGATTGTTTTTGGAATGATTAGGAGAATTAAAATATATCACGCAACTCTTATATATGAATTTTAAATTTAAACTAGTTAAAGAGTTAATCGAGATTTTTTTATTAATTACATCATTATATTTTTTTTATTAGTTAGTCGAGTTGTTTTTTAACTGACCAAGATAATTAAATTATATCAGATTAATTTTTACATGGTTCAATTTTAAATCTATGCAATAAAAGAAGTTGGGTTAAGGGATTTTTTTTTTTCGTGATTTCATTCTTAGATTTTTTTTATTGTGAGTTGTTTTTAAATCGATCAAGTCAACTGAATTATATCGTGACGACTCTCATATGATTTTAATTTTAAATCTAAATTTTGAATCTAGGTTAGGCATAAAGATAATTCGAGAGGTTTCAAGATTAACTGACCGAGTCGAAGATTAATAATAAAAATAAATAATTTAAAATTTATATTTAAAAATTTGATCAAATTCACATCATGACGTGGGCCTGGAAACTAACTTATTATTATATTTGTGAGTGTTTGTAATGTCATACAAGCATTCTTACAAGAATATGTTTTGATTAAAAAGTCATTAATTAATTTTATTTTTTATATTTTACGATGTCCTTGTCATTTTCATTTAAAAATCAT
>Ga0307513_10011090_pt1 | contig 11236 bp, 11 predicted proteins | sample 15_EM_MG_FD_202174 | JGI IMG/M metagenome (GOLD analysis project Ga0307513, IMG submission 202174) | Populus trichocarpa ectomycorrhiza microbial communities from riparian zone in the Pacific Northwest, United States - 15_EM | ecosystem: Host-associated > Plants > Roots > Unclassified | place... | reverse complement strand
TTGATAATTTTTCCGTGATTTATGGTTGACTCGCAGTCATACAGATTCGAACGACTCTTACTCTCCCTATCCACCCATACACTCATGAAGACCTCGCGTGCCATCATCCCGGACACAATGAGCGTATGTAGGTTCAGAATCCAAACCCTCCATGCTTACCTGTTGATTTAGGCCCTTCTTCGCAGCCAACCCATTGCCTATACCTCTGCGTTGGCGAGATATCAAGCAACACGCCACTCTTGGACGAAATCTGCTTCGCTTTTAACGAGATCACAACAAGACCTGAACACCCTTCGTGTAAAATATTCCTTCTCAATCACTATTCGTTATGTTGAAATTTACCATAGGCAAGCCTCGAGTCTCATACCAATAGCGTCTCCTCGAGATATCCTACCCTTTCCACGGTACGCCTCCAGGCCCTCGCCGAGTCCAAAAGAACAGCCATTTTTCAACAATATTGGGTAGGGGAATGCGGACACGAGACCTTCGACTTCATGCTTGAGCTCGGCGGTCTCAAATCAACAACTCCCACCGGATTATCGAATACGCTACCTCCACAGGTAGATCCGTCTTATGTACGCGTTTTTCATGATCATGCTTGTATTTTGTAACGTTGAATTTCTTAGCACATATCTCATCCGTCTCCCTTACCGATCGCTGCTGCCCATCACCCAACATACTTGAAGAAATTCCGTCGTTCGATCTTCCATTCGAAGCCGAATCCTGGTTCCAAAGACGGAGAAGTGCCTCCTGTTCCGTCCCTCTCGCACGCCGAAGTTATCTTCATGGGCCATATTGACCCTGAAAAGCGGATGCGACAGGCAATTGCAGATGCGCTGACTCGAACACGGCGAGCGAATATCCAATTATCTCAGAAGGTTCAAGTTTTCCAAGCCACGATGCAGGACAAGGCACACCCAACGGAATCTGCGAGGTTGTTTTGGACTATCCTCCCAAACACATTTGGCGAAATAATCTTTTCTCCCGAACCTGATAAGACCCTGATGGTTTCTCTGGGGTTGGAAGCTGAATACGAGACCCTAGATCCTGAGGGTCCGCATGAAGATCTCTTCGAGCGTAAGATCGAGGAGATCAGAGCGGCTCTCCCTGCCTACCCTTCCATCCCAGACCGAGATGTGCCGAGGCTACCGCCCGTCGAAGCTAAGCAACCGAAAGCCAGTCAAACAAAAATCGGAGGATCCAAAATCCCACTAACCAGGTTCACCGCCCCTAAAGCTCAAATCCAACAACCGCCTCCACCGAAGTCTGCTCTCGGTCCACCCCCGAATCCATCTCTTCTCCAAGTACCCATGGATTCGCCGAAAACACCCTCTTTGTCTCCAAGCAAGTCGTCTCACAGTGTGCGGCGCAGGTCAGTCAGATTCTCAACTGCGAGGCGACGCACTGGTCGACCGTCGATATTCCGGCTGTTCAATGGGGCGTTGGAGGATGAAATCGATAAGGCATGTGGTCTCCTCTTCGCCTCCATCTAAAGGCGAGCAGCTCACCACTCATGTAGCTTGTAGATGAGACACACGACCTCCCCACAGACGACGAAGTCACCGATGCTGAGGGAGCCTCGCCTTACAAGACCCCGAGAGGAAAACCACGGCCCAAGATCAATAGGATATGGACGGCAGGTACGCCTAGGAATGAAACACCGAAGCAGAAAGCGAGACAATCGTCGGGGTTGGCGCTGTTATTGGACGCAGAGCCGGAAATGGGGCTGCCAAGTCTAAATTCGTCGACTTCGTCTAATATGTTCGGAAGGGATGATACTGATGATGAGTGCGTCTCGAAAGATATAGACGTTACACCTAGACCACCGAGGCATAGTCTATTGTTTCCCACAAATTCCGAGCAGGAGGAAGGTTATCAACCGACCGTGGAAGACGATGAATATGACGACGATGATCCGCCGAGCATGACGCTCAAGGAGATATTATTAACCGCTGATACCAGCCATTTCAATTTGTTAGGTATGCCTCCCTATTTCTGGGGAAGTATTTACTGACAGACCGCCAGAGTCAGATAGCGATGATCTGGAAGACAAACTCTTACCCGAAGACACGTCCTTCGTGTGGGAATGATTTTGCTATCATATTTCTTAGATGCAGCCTCAGGTTTTCACTGGTCGATGGGTAAAACCTTTCATATTCGGGTAAATGCATTTTCAACTTTCCATACATTAGTACAGATTAGGCTATTAGTTAAGCCATACGATATTCGTAATTGGCAAGATTGACCACTGAGTGCTTCCTCTAAATCGTGAAGCGTCCCAAGTCGTCTGGACGGTAATAAGAGGGTAATAAGGTATAGGGAAGGGACCAGGGTTACGGCGACCTCCTGAGCCTGGGCTAGCCAGTACTCTGACCATTTTGAATGGGCCCAACATTGGCTGACCGAGTGTGTACCTGTGGTATTCCTACCACAGGTGCAAGGAGTGAATTGCTTAAAGATAGCTCACAAACTGTGTGAGGATTTTCCAAAATCAGTAACCGTTCAAGTTCAATACTGTAGATCCACATTAAGAAAAAAACATACCGATTTATAGGGACGTTCCGGCGGGTTTCTATACTTCGGCAAGCTTTGTGGAAGCTCTGGGCGCCTAACATACGCAATGAACTGCCCGTTGTGATCTTGATACCCCTCGTTCTCGAAGGGGTACATCCTCAACTCCTCAGGATACTGCATCCTCGGCGGAGGGAACACGACGTAGCCGTCTGGTGTTAGATGGTCTCCGCGGCGGTTCCAATACCCGCGCCGTACCAATCCAGTAGGAGCCGGAGAGTGTTGGAACGAGCTAGAATTCAATAAGGAAGCGGACTTGCCCTTGAGCGACTGAGCAGTGAAGGCAGACGATTCAACTTTTGTTATGAGTCCTTGGGGGATTTCGTCTCTGAAAACAGGCGTTGGCGGAAACTCCTCCTCCAGTGGCAGAGATAGAATGGAGCATGAATCGGAAAACACAGTCGAATCAAGAGAAACACAGGAACCTAATATCTGCAGTGTTGAGTTAGTGCTCTTCAAACTGGCGCCATCAAATTGCCGTCGAAGGCCGGCCATATGTAGCATAAATTCTGGATCCAGAGGCTTCTGGGGCAGATGGAGCTTACGCGAAGCCAAAATCCATGGGGCGGGGCCACGCTGGGAGGTTTGGGATGGGGGGTCGACCGCTTGGCTTTCGTCAGATGCAGTCGGAGATCCTGGCTCATCTGTATCAGCGGGTTCAAAAGATTCATCCTCCTCGAGATTAATTGAGTCCCGTATCGGAACTGCAGGCAATTCCTTGCGCTCTAATACCCTGTCAAAAAAAGAGATGCGTTACGACGAGAACGAAAGATTAAAAATTCTGTGACACACTCTCGCGGAATCACATTGGCACGACCGAGTGAATTATTCACTACGTTCGTTCCAAGGTCCCCACCGATTGGAAGCTTTGGGTTTCTAAGTAAACATTCTTAGACTGTGAAAAAGTATCCATTATTTTGAGGGGAACGCACCGAGACAGTGGGTTTTCGGCGATCCCTTGTGTCCTGATATTTTGTGGCACATTCCTGTTCGCAGGCGGTGTGTGTGGAGCGTTTATTGTGGGAAAGACTTGCGGAGGCCGTCGCTCCTCCCTTTGCTGCTGGTGCGGCAATTGCGGTAGGTGTTTCTGGACCACCTGCTGTTGCTCTCGTTGGTCAACGTTGGATGAGGAAGGCTGCACACTTCGCTCTGTCCCACTCTCAGTAATCGTTGATCCTTTATAATTAGGGAGGTGTGTGGTGGAAGAGGATTTGAGATCGAGCTGCACTGATTTCATAATCCTGTCCGAGTTGCGGTATGGGTCGTTGGTGGGTATCGATGATTCGCTTAGTACTTGCAAAAGAAAGAAAGTTAGCAATTATCCAAGGACATATGGGGTCAGAAATAGAAATGCCCGAGTAAGGAACGAAAACTAGCGTTCAAAAGGTCAGACTTCACGTTCCACAAATGTCATCACAGAAATATCTCCCATGAAGGGTCCAAACGAAAGGAACAAAATGAAAAAACACACACCAGGTAACATCGGCACTACTCCTCGTTTCCTCAAGATCAGATACAGCCTCCTCAGAGCAACATTCAACAAAAAAGCATACTGCTCCAACCGCGTCACCGCATGGAACCCACCCCGACACATCGCATGCGCATGCTCTGTGCATAAAATCACCACAGGGACCTTCCCGACTGATGGTATATTCCGCAGCGAATCGGGGTCATACATGAACTCGTCCACGCGCGCAGGCGGACGGCGACGAGTCGAAACTTTCGGAGCGACATACGATGTAGGGCCTGAGGTGGTAGAAGGACGATTGGTGTTCATTTTTGGTACACTATCGCTGCCGTGCGCCTGGTGCTGCGGTGTCTCACCAATACCCTGACCTAGAACTTCGACCGCCGCGATCTTGTTGCAGCGTGCGCATTGCACGCAATGCGAATGCCACCTCTGGTATGTCCCCAGCCTCACACAATCCTCCTCCACTGTCAAGTTACAACGCACGCACAGGTCCGTGGGCGGGTTACCACCACCAGTATAAGATGAAGATCCAGCATGGTTGGACGACGGCTCAGCGCTCGAGCTCTGCCCCGCGGCTGTAGCAGCGCCATTCAAAAATGATGACTCGCCCGCGTGCTCTGGCGCCAGACTCTGGTACCCATACGTCACGCCCTGCGTTCCCAGGTTCTTCGTTGAAGAGTTATACGGTGTGGACGTGGGCGTTACCGTCGTAGAAGATAAAGATGAATTCGCAGACCTGATCACGCGCCGGGCAACGGGATTGGCACCGTGCAACGCCAGGAGATGTAACTTGTCCAGGAAGGAATTCACCACTTCGCCCTGCGCCAGCGCGGATGCTCCGTTCGCCAACGTCAACGCCCCATACTGCTGTTGCTGCTGGTGCACCACTACTTGACTCCCATCCGCCACATCCTTATCCAACTTAAGCGCGCCGGTAAGCGCAATTCTGATGAGGATCTTGAGATAATGCGCATCACCGGTCACTAGAGCCAGGAGTTCTTGCGTCATGCCCATCCGCCGCGCTCCTGTTTCCTGCGTGTGGGATAAGAGGGTGAAGAGGTCGACTGTTTTTCGGCAGAGCATGCGGGCTTCGCGGACGTGGGATATCCCTATGTGAAGAAGAGAGAAGGCGGTAAGAAGGATGAACAAGAATGAATGAAAATGAGGGAATAAAGGAGCACACCTTTATGGCCCCTCTCAGCGAATACCCACTCGAGGTCATCGATTGTGCCAAAAAGTACCTCGACGTGGAGGATGAACTTTTCGGCCATGCGGAGGGCGTCGAGGTAGGCGCCGTTGCTGACCTGGCGGAGCATATCAGAGATGCACGCAGCGCTTGATTCTTCGAATGCAGAGAGAACTCTAGAGATTGAAAAGAGAATGAGTACTTTTTTTTCAAAAAAAAATGCGTGGGGGTGATGAAAAAATTGGATTAGACGAAAAAAAGGAAATTTTGCATAAATAAAGGTAGAAAGTGAATACACGTACGTCCAAATACGATAAACCTGTTGCTCCATCCTAACCTCCTTTTCCTTCAGACTTACTGGCGTCTCTCTCTCTTCCTCTTCCACGTACACAGGCAACGGGGATTGTTGCTGAATCTGCGGCCGTTGCTGCTCGCCCTCCGCCAGGTCAGGTGCAGTAACCGAGCTCGGTCTTCGAGTCGATACTTTGACATTCCAAAACTAAATAGTCGCATGTTTATGGGAAAACAATGAATGATGGGAAACAAGGGCGTACCTTATTGATCATGTAACACTCTGGATGCCAACACTCATCTCGGTTATTGCGATTTATTTCTACAAACTGTTTCAGGATGGCGCATGAGCAGCCGGCGCATTTTACGGAAAGGCGAATTGAGTAGTGGAAATGGCAATATACATCGCCGTCGTGTTCATAGTAAGAGTCCTGTGGGCCGAATAGGGTAGGGCAGATGGAGCAAGTAAAATGTTCAACATGGTATTTTTTGCCTGAGGAGCGGGAAAAAAGAAGGAAGAAAGGTTAAGACAAAGAATAAAGCCAGACCTATAGCAAAACTGACCGCAAGCGGTGATATAACTGCCCCTCAAGGCCATTCCACACTTTCCACACACGAGATTGAGTCGTCTGAAGTAATCTCTCTCGCACAGGGGATTCTGTTTTCCATCTGGGCCGTCGATTGGGAAGAACTTGGATGCAACGACATCACCACAATCCTGTCTGGTATGAGAGAAAGCACGATGAGAAATATCTGGGGGTGATATACCATGCATGTGAAGCAGCTTAAATGAAATGCGCCGCCGAGCGCACGGACAAAGGCACCCTGCGTGGGTTTTCCACAGGCAGAACATATTCTGAATAGAGAGATCAGGACCATCGGAGAAACACACGACAAGGAAAGGCGCGATAAACTGGGACATACGTGGATGATTGACCACTGTCACTTCCTGGCTGATGTACATCAGAGTCGTGATCGGACAGGTGGGGTGGCATGCTGGTGGGTTGGGGCTATTGGTCTGAATGGCCCGAGAAAGATGTACGATTGGTATTTGGGGTATTTGGGCGGGGGAATCCAGTAGAGGGCGATCTTTGAATGGTGTAAAGGGTATAGATCAACCAGTGCCTCTCCGTAATGATGGGAATCGAACAGCCTCATGTCAGACAACACGCGCCGTTGTACCGAGGGCTGTACTCCCCGTCATTTTGTCTCTGCTGAGTCTGCACAACAAGTTAACGATGAGGCCACCTATTCTAGACTAGAAGGGTACTGAAACTTGCGTCTAGTAGTTGGGTCGGAGACTCGGAGAGGCACTTCCAAGAGCGGCCGAACCTGTAATTCGTATGTAATGCGGGGAAAGGCGCAGGAAGAACTCCAACGAGGCAGTGATGAATTATGTAATGACAGTTAGCAATCCCCGGAATATTAACTTTTAATAACCCAAACTACTCACCGACTTCCTCGTTCGTAGTACTGTAGTGTTTCGACCGATTGTTCATGTAACGGGTAACGGTCGGTCATGAACTGAACAATAGTAGCAAATGTAACGCGTAACGGGGCTAGAAAGGGTGATTTTTTGATCCAAAATCTCCAAAAAAAAAAGCGCCTGAGGCGCCGAAATGGACCCTTAATTTCCTATTTAGGGTGACATGAACAACTTGTCAAATGAACAAGATATGTAACGCATGAACAATCGGTCGAAATACTACAGTAGTAACAATCTCCACCTGCCAATCCCAAAGATCCCCTTCAGATTCAGGTTGAACAGCCTTCCCAGTCTTCTGCACACTCCACATGGTCTTGCTGCAACACAGTGACAATATCGAACACCAAACACACCGACGGCGAGCGCACCACTGCATTGGCCACGGCACAGTGCAAAAAGCTTGGAACGAGGACAGCGGCGGAAACATTTTTCTGAGCGACAGCTTGCAAGAGTCGCCGTGCAAGGGGTAGACTGGAAAATGTGTTACACACATTACAGCTAAATGCAAATCGATAGAGCAGTTCGGTTCTCCTACACACATAGCGCTTTATTTGTTTGTGGCACAGGCCAGAGCCAAATAAACTGCCAATCAGTAAAATCACCATGGCTGTTGTTGGTGCCGACAGTGACCAACAGAGAAGCGAACTAAGTGGCTGATATTTGGCGTCGCGGCAATCAAGAAACCAAACATAAGTCTATGTGTGTAGGGGAACCGAACTGCTCTATCGATTTGCATTTAGCTGTATTAGGTATTGCTTCAGCTATCGATTCATCACCTTTTCTGAACAAAGGGAGATAAGAAAATTCATGCGATATTGCTGCATATTCTATACTTTGGCCCTTTCTTTGAGGGGAAACTCCATGTGCTAAGGATACCGCCCTGAGCAAGGATGATTTGAATCAGGCATGAGTGAATTCGAAAAAATTTGCGTACTAAATTTGCGGTAATAGCCCCAACCGCAATACTCATCGCTCGTCGATAATATGGTTCTGAATTATTGGCCAACCAAGCGTATAAGGTTGGCACGGACCGCGGTTCCATATATCCCAGGGACCATCAGGTAGAATATCCCATATGCAACGAATTCATCATTTGCGGCTGTGAAATAGTAAAATTTAGTAAATCAGCTTAAGTTCTGGACTGTCGCTGAATGCTCATTACAGAGATACATTGAGTATCCCACAACCGCCACGGTGGCGATCAAGGCTATTGCTATACCTCTCGATTGGTAGTGGTCGGACAGGTACGCGGACATCAATATAACTACAGTAAAAAAGAGCGGGTAAAGTGGGCTTCTGTCGACAAGTCCAATGAATGAATGCACCGAAAAACCCCACGGCGAACGGCCCAACAGTAAGTAATTGAGCTTTATTTCGACTGAACCCGAGCTCGCTAACGATGGAAGGCAGGAACAACACCAAACCGGATGATACAGGGGCCGTTCCTACCATAAAGAGCAAGATGGTAGATATGATGATGTGAGGGGAACGAATGGATCATAGGATTTCTCTACCACTAAATTTGTCGGAGGGTCTGATTGATGGTCGGTCACGCTCAAGGCGTGCCATTATGAGCCTATGAAAGAGTGTCAGGAATTAATCCACAGATTCAGGAAATATTGCCCACTCTTTTTACTCAGAAGTGAGGAACTTGGAGTGTCTTGGAGTTGAAGGTATAAGTGAGAACCCAGTAAGACCCACGTGCACACAGACCGTGAACAATCCTTCCTGGAGACGGCAGTTTGTCAATAAATTCTCGTGTTTCAAGCGAACCAACATACTAGGATGAATATCCAAGCCCACCCTGGTTTACCACTGATACCATCCATCTTTTCAATCGCTGCTGCTAACAAACCAGAAAACGCTCCAGAGAGCTGTGGAATTCATGATGTATAAGAGGGGATAAGAATTTTTTTACAGTTGACTCTCTATACCCACCAATGCCATTGAAAAGTATAAGGCAATTCTTGACTCGACATTATCAAAGAGAACATGCAGGTGAGATGGAGAAAACAAACCTTAGCGAGAGCTCCCCGTGAGTATAAAATCCTGACAGGTAACAAACGAGACAGCAGCCCATCGGCCCCTCGGCAAAACCCAAAAGCACTCTTGCACTCAGTAATCCTGTGAAGTTCATAACCAAACCTACATAACCAAGATGTTTGTTAGCCAAAATTGTCTATTTATTCAGAGGTTGTGACCCACCTTGCAAGATTACAACAAGCCCCCAAACAGTAAGCTTGAAGCGTTGGCATCAGAACAGTGGGGCTGATCTTGCGTAGGATGAGATTCGAAGGTAGTTCAGCCAGGATAGAGAAGATATAAAGTGGATTTGACTGAAGTCCTTCATAATACATGGCGGATATATATACTAGCGTCTGTTATTGTAATCTACATATAATAGAGCTACCTAGTAAGGGTATGTGGGTCAAAGCGAAGGTACAAGACAGAGTCGAAAGGTCATAGCACAGTAAATAAGAATAAGGATAATAGAAAGGGAACGTATCCTAAACGGGTCGATCTGGGCCCAGCCAGATTGTGATACCGATGAGGGTTGAATTCCAACACTCCCCCTCAAACTGAAGTCGGTTGAAGTCCAAGTGAAGTGGCAAAATGCTTTGCCTTTGAGCTGGGTAAGGCCTTTGTGAGGGTGTCCACAGTCATGTCGTCCGTAGGACAGTAGACAAGCTTGAGTGAACCATTTTCAACAATGAACCGAATGAAATGGTAACATATGTCGATGTGCTTGGTTCGGGCATGAAAGTTGCCATTGGTAGCAATGGCGATGGCAGATTGATTGTCACAGTGGAGTGTGGTGGGTGAAGTGAGAGGTGCAAAGACTTCACCTATGAAGTTGCGAAGCCAGATGGCTTCTTTTGCAGCGTGTGTCGATGCCACATATTCGGCCTCGGTGGTGGATAAAGTGATGAGTTCTTGTTTGCGAGAACTCCAGGAGATGGCACCGCCGTCAATGATGAATGCGTAACCGGAAATGGTGCGTCTATGCTCCTGCAAGGCACCGTCCGCATCCGTATAACCTTCGAGGCCTTCTTTTCTGCCTCCAAAGGTGAGTCCCCAGTTCTTCGTCCCCAGAAGATAACGGAACACCTGTTTGACAGCCTCCCAATGAGCTGGGCCAGGATTGTCGAGGAATTGTGATAAAGTGGACATGGTGAAGGAGATATCGGGTCGGGTACTGACACTGGCATACATGAGGGATCCAATGGCCTCCCGATAAGGTATGCGATGCATTCTGGCGATGTCATCGGGTGTCATCGGACACTGATCCTTCGAAAATGCGATGTTCAGGTCCATAGGGATTGAGAGAGGCTTCGCATCAGTAAAATTGAAGCGAGCGAGGATGGAGTCAACATAGGATTGTTGGGAAAGTGTGATGGTGTGATTCTTGCGATCCCGAGTGACCTTGATTCCAAGTAACCAGCTGATAGGTCCTAAATCCGTCATCGCATACCGCTTGCAGATAAGGCTCTTGTAGTGATCAAGAACCTTCTGTGAAGTCCCAGTGATTGTGCAGTTGTCGACATGGATGGCGAGGATAATGATTCCGGCTGTCGTCCTGGCACAGCCATAGTGGTCATATTCATCTATCAATAATGGTAGTTGCCCAACTCACTTGATCAATCCACAGCAGTAGTTACCCACCACCCAAAATATGAGATCCCACCGGGGTGCCAGGGCTGGTTAGGATTAGTAATGCTGATTTTTGGGTGTGCGGGTAGGGTGATTCACATGCCGGGGGTGCCAGATGTGAGGGCGGGGTGGTTTAGTAGGGTGGGACTGTTGGGATGGGGCAGGGGATGTTAGTAAATAACTGTAAACAATGCCAGATGTGGTGCTCGGGTGGTTTTGCTCGCTGTTGAGCACGTTGGGGGGGGTTTAGGGCGGGAAATTTCATATTTAGGTGTAGAATGGTTAGGTACACCCATCTGGGATGTTTTGGCGCCCCAGGGGGAGCAGGAGCGGGCGCTAAATCGTTTGACAACACATCCCAGAAGTCCGGCCTTCCAAATTAGGCAAGCGGTGCCAGTTGGGATTGCTCGGGCTCGGATTTGCTATTGGGCTTGCTAGGCATGGTTCTTTATACGTAAAATTTTATATATGAGTAGATACAACATAATTACATACACTGCACCCTTTTCTATGGGTCAGGAAAGGTCAAAATGGGTGGATGGTGCTCGATGACTTCGGATGACGTTCCCATATAGGAACA
>Ga0307513_10011089_pt1 | contig 11237 bp, 5 predicted proteins | sample 15_EM_MG_FD_202174 | JGI IMG/M metagenome (GOLD analysis project Ga0307513, IMG submission 202174) | Populus trichocarpa ectomycorrhiza microbial communities from riparian zone in the Pacific Northwest, United States - 15_EM | ecosystem: Host-associated > Plants > Roots > Unclassified | place... | reverse complement strand
CAAGAAATGAAACACATTTCATAAGGCTTGCCTGAGGTTTCTCATTTCATAAATTTCCTAGGCAGTGTCAAAACAGTTGTGCAGGCACTAGCCTGTAGTTTATCATAAAGAGTGGTAGGGACTAGTGAATCAGCGGCGATGAGCAGGGCTTTCAAAAATGATCAGATGTGTGTACCTTTTCATTTCGAATGTCAAAGATCCAAGACCAGCTTATCAGCAAGATGATGAGCACAGATCCGAATTATGAATCGCGAGGCTTAACCGTCACAAGGAACATCGTCGCATAACGTCGTCGTGTAGCCTTTTTTATATTTATTTGTTTAATAGTTCAGCGCCGAGAATACGAGAAGAAAGAAAAAGGGATAGACGAGGTTGGCCACCGACAGCCAGAGCTATTGACATCCCACCCAAAGCACCGCTGCGGAATTGATCCTGCAATGGGAGCCTCGTGTCAGTCAACAGTGTGGCCATGAGCTGCGAGGCAAAAATGTTTACCCACTAGAAGACTGGGCGCTGACCACTCGAAGATGGCCACGACGAGCTACTCGACGGTGGGGTTGGTGTCGACGACCTCCTCGGATTGGGTCGTCGTGGAGGGGCAGTGATGTTGGAACAACGGGTTGATGAGCTGCGAGGTGAGGAGGCTTACCAGGTTTGTATGAGCTCCTTTAGGAGCTCGTTGTGGCGAGATGAGGAAATGAGGGATGAGGGGATGAGCATCAACGGTGATTCCTCCTCTGCCTTTATACAGACTTTATTAGCCCTGTACATACGTACCGTGACTGTCCAATGATAATCGTTTGACCATGACGAACAGACAGTGCCTAAGCGAGATCCACTAATCAATTACAACCGGGATCCCGGGCCAACACTCCCTTCTGGATTTCTCTTCGCCATCGTTGCTCCCCAAACCCACAAAATCAGCTTTCAGCTTCTGCGAGTGGCGAAAGTTTCTCCGCCGGCATGCCCAGTACTTGAGGACTCAGGATCTGAACGGTTACACCAGGGGCTACACTGATAGACAAAGATATGCCCTGCCTTATGAAGTGGGGAGTAGTATTCGGTAGTGATGTTAAATAATGGAAGGCACTTGGAAATTGGTTCTTTTAAAATTTGCAGTAAAGTACACTGACTCTAATTACATAAATATGGAAAGGAAACAAAGCCGTTGAGGAACTCCCCCTGACATTTCAATTGAATCATGGAAGCTCTCTTTAAAGTCCTGAAAAACACAGTGAAGCAAAGTAGCAAAAGTAACAAAGCAACCATGCGCCCAACACCGAAAAGCAGAAGATAGGCACCAGAGTGAACAGAGCGCCTATGTCAAATATCACTATGTCAACTATATCTACTCCTTCAATTCCATAGAGAAGGCAAGCACTAATCGTGAGGAAATAGAGGGGGAATACGATGAAAAACAGGCCAAAGTGAGAAGACGGCCCCGACTCTGACTCGACAGAGACGTCAGAGGGACCGGATGGGCCCAGAAGACAAAGAGCTTTCACTTGTCGCTGGATGACTAGAAGACCACTCGTCAGAGCACTCAAAATCGATAAAACAATAATGTCCCCTTACATTTTGTCGTGGTCGCGTCTTTAATTGAGGGAGGAACTAAACAAGACAAGCAATCTCTTGAGGGCCACCACCTGATCTCTCCAAGTCTGCCAATAGCAGCAATAATCCAAATGTATATCAACACTGCTGCCACAACTGGGTAGAGGAAGATTTTGCTGAAAAGATCGCCTCCTTCACTTTTTGGCAGGAGTGCATCGAGATAACAAGTGAAGAGAAAGATCCAGACGTTCCAACCCACAAATAGAAGGAGCTGTACGAATGCGACGAAATGGTAAATTATCCAGTCTATAGGATGTCTTTGGGGTTTGAATTAGTACTGCCACGGGGAAAGGTAAAGGGCGCAATGATGCACATCTCTCAACGGCTGCAATGAACCTGCTGGTATGGTATCGAATGACAGAGGGTAAGATGGAGGTTGATGCGAGGATAGGGGCCCATAGATAGAATATTAAGGGACCGAGGAAGAAAAAGAAGAGGATGATGGAGGGTATGTAAATTAAGACAATGTGATGGACCCCATCCAGGGTACGCAGATACTGGGATAGGGATGGATGACCAGCACCTGGCATGGGAAGTTGATAGTCTGGGTAATGTTCTTCAAAGTGATTGGGGGTGATCTGTTCAATTACAACGGGAAGTACTTTGGCACTGTAAGCGAACAAGAAAAAGGCCAAACCAACATTAGTTGGAACTGGAGTGATACCCTCTGAACGAGAGTCAATAAAAGGAAGAGTAATCTGGTGTGACTAAAGACGTACCCAGGTCCACGAAGTGGGAACGATCTTTCCGAAAAAATGAGGACCATAGCCCCAAAGAGTTTTTTTCATATAGACCAACGAGGTAAAGCCTAATGCCGGATTTTCATAATTTAGCATTTGATTCACTTGAGCAAGGTTGAAATTTACCCACAATGATGAGACGAAAGCCGCAGAAAGCCATTCCACCCAAATAGCATCAGTGGAAAAACTTGAGAACGCGAAAGTAGTCTTAAGGGACCCCAGGAATATTGCCGCAACTGAGACAAGGATGCGGTACGAGGTGACGAAGGCCCCCTCGAGATCATCATGTTCATTTGACAAATATTCAGGGCGCTGGATCGACAACTTTCCCACCAAATGCCATAAAAAATCGACACAATCCGGTTTGAACAGCCATAAAAGGTATTTGGGTATGTCTCTGCATGTCTCGTATGATCCCAGAAGGAAAAGACTGCATAAAATCAGTGTTGAGCCTTTTGATTGTTGAACGCTGGAATAGGGAGGACCGCCCCATCACATCATAGCACATGACTACGTAGATTATGTGGACATGTACCGAGACAAGTGACACATCATCACATCCACCACCATCTCAAGGGCATCGAGGCCATTCCATCTTGGTGATGAGAGCGAGATCTGAACCCTAAGCATGACTGAAACGACAACCCTGCAAAACTGCGAAAACTGCGAAACTGCGAAAACTGCGAAACTGCGAAACTGCGTACTTGCAACACTGCGACACTGCGAACCTGCGTACAAACACGACACCACGTTTAATTCATTTCATCGGCACCCGTCACCTGCACACCACACGCAAAGGAACCCATAATGGCCTGGAAGAAACAGCCATGTGCAAACGGGCGTTTCACTGCATGCTCATCGATAGATAATCTGGAAGCCACGTCACTTCAACCCCCCACCACAGGATCCCCACTTGCCTACGCAACTCCTATTTTCGACACGGATGAGACGCAAAACAGCCCATTCTCCTTCACACCACTAGGCTCAAGCTCACCATCTAGTAGCTTCATCAACCTCACTTCGTTCACGAACTCCACGTTCCCATCAACTCAACCATCACCAATACTCCCTGACGCAGCACCACTACCTGCCGTCGACATCGAATACCACGGACCCATGGAGCGAATCCCCACATTTTTAGGCACAGGCGAGGACGAGGTCACCTCGAAGGATTTCATGAAGGTCTATCGACGCGCAACAGTCAATAACAGCAACATGAACACGGATGCGGCGAAGATAGAGAACTTCCAAAACTACCTGGGATCAGACTCACCAGCGGAGGAATGGTACGAGGCGACAGGGAAGGCACTCACAAAGTGGCCGGAGTTCGAGCTTGCGTTCTTCACCAAGTTTCTGACGATGGACAAGGCGAAGAAGACAGCAGTGGAACTGGAAAGGGAATTAGCGGGGCTGAAACTACGAGTGGAGGATTTGGGAAAGAAGGAGAAGTACGGGGGCCAGGAGGTCTGGTCGCACATTGCGTTCGCGGCAAATGCCCTCAACCTAGCACAGAAAGCCAAGATCGACACGGGAACGAGCTCACTGTGGGTGGTTCGAGACGTACTACCTGAGGTTATACGCGAAAAGGTTCCAGAAAACCAAACCAGCTGGACGACATTCTGCGCGGCGATAAAGGCGGTGGACATGGGACACATCAGAGACGGGGTTAGGAAGTACAACGAGAAGACGGCGGAAGGGGCGAAGTTGAAGGAGGAGATCATCAAAGATCTTAAACACGCACAAGCAGTGGTGGCATCGCCGACAGCGGCGATACGTACCCAGTTCCGGAACACGACAATCTCGCAACCAGCACCAGTCAGTACCAACCCGACAACGAACACCAATGCCTTTGGTGGTTCGGGAGGTGGACGAGGGAACCTATTCGCCCAAAACCGACCCCCACAGGTTGCAAGGATGCCCTCCCAGCCACGAGCACCGGCGACAGAAGCAGACAAAGCCGCCCTTCGAGCGCGACTAGCAGCGTACCCAATGCAACCGGACACCGTGGAAGGAAGAGCAGCATACCTGGGGCAGCTGTCGGCATGGAAGCTGGCATTTCCGTCCTTGAGGCCGTCGGAACACACAGGGTTTCCCCTCAAGCCGGGAGGAGCACTAGCGGGATCGGGAGAATGCTACAAGTGCGGAAAGGAGGGACACAGGCGTCCAGAGTGCAGTGCCAACCAGGACCAACTCATACCGCCACTCGAAGGAACGTTCCGGGCGATATGCAGCTCCATCCTGGGGTTCTCAAACCGAAACGCAGCCCAAATTAATTTCGTCGACAACGCGGAGGAGGACGAGTACACCTGGGTCTTCGGAAACACAAACTCGCAGCGATTCCAGGGAAATGGGGAAGGGCCGTCAGCAGGTTAAGCAGTAAGCAGACGGCCCTGAACACAGCGCAGAGTTTCATGAAAGGGCATGACATTTTCGAACACGATGTAGCTACTGACGATAACACGAACATCATTGACTTGTACTCAGTGGGACATGAGTCGGTTACACGTAAGATGTGCGATGGAGGGATCGAAATACCCTTCAAACAAGGCATACAACTACACAGACCAAAGGGAGAAGTGGTACGAGTGGAGGCGTTGTTTGACGGGGGAGCCATGGTAGCGGCCATGTGCTCCACGGTTTTCGAGATGGTCAAGCACCGACTGGGAGACTGGGAACCATCGGTGAAGAGGCTGAGAATGGCGAACGGGACAATAGTACCGTCGCAAGCGACGTGGAGAGGCATCATCGACCTAGGGGGAGTGGAGGCGAAAGGGGAGTTCGAGGTCTTCGACAGTGGAGGAAATTGGGCATTCCTATTTGGAAAACTGCTACTATGCGTGTTCAAGGCCAGACACAACTTCGAGGAGGACACCATCACCATCACAGACGCCAACGGCATGTCAACCACACTCGAAAACGGCCTAGCGACGATTCGTGCCAATGAAGACCTTGAGGAGATAGGCATCAGCCTCACGCTAGACGTGAAACAGCGAGCTACGTCACTAGGGGGCTCTCCAGAGTCGGATCCCCCTGCCAGGGAAGTAACATCACTAGCCTTGCCTAATGACGAACAAAATGACTGCCACCCTTTACCAGATGTCCCAGTCAGCGAGGAGGAACAGATCATGCTATTCGCAGATCTGGAAGCATACGAGGTGAAGATAAACGAAGAGGCAGCAAGACGAGCAGAGGAGCGAGAGGACCAAACGGGGGGAGAAGATATGCCCCCCTCGAGGGGAGTACATGACACAAACTCTGACATGCCAAATGCCAACGTAACTGACCACGATACCGCCGCAGTTTACACAAACCAACCAGTGGATTGCACAGGGAAGGAGGACACCATCCTCACCCGAGCTACGGACCCATTCAAACCAGAACGGGTGGCACGCGTCATGATGGAGGTGACAATCGGTGAGGATTTGACGGAGGAACAATGTGCATCAGTCGAGGCCATTGTTAGAGAGTTCGCGGACTGCTTTGCACTGTCCATGAAGGAAGTCAATGCGATCCCAGGCGCGGTGCACAAACTCAACATACCGGAAGGGACGAAACTTCAAATCAAGGTTCCTCCGCGCTCCTACAACCCAGTCCAGCGTGCGCACCTCGAATCCAAAATCGACGAGATGTTGGAAGCAGGGGTGATCCGCAAGATTCATCCACGAGACGTCCGCTTTGTAGCACAGACAGTGCTGGCCCAGAAAGCCCATGAAGGACAAGGACTGGCTTTTGACGAGCTCAAACATCGCGTTAACGACCAATGCGCCATCAACAACCTCCCACCCGAGTTCGACCTACCCCAACGAACAGACAAACCCAAGACAGAGGAACCGCGAGAGCCACCACCACTGAAGTGGCGGATCTGCCAGGACTTCAACGGAATCAACAAACTGACGGAGATCGTGCCAGTACCACAAGGGGACACGAGGGCCAAGCAGCTCAGACTATCGGGACACAGATACCTTCACGTCTTCGACTTCGCGGCCGGCTTCTATGGAGTGGAAATACACCCAGACTCCCAACCCTACATCACCTTCTACGTCGAAGGCAGAGGCCACTTCGCGTACCAACGTATGCCGTTCGGCGTCACAGGAGGGCCCGCGGAATTTGGACACATCACAGCTGAACGTTTTCACGACCTCATCGCAGCCTCGGTCATGGAACTATTCATCGACGATGGTGGCATGGCAGCGGACACATTCGAGGAAGGGTTAGTGAAGTTGAGGACATTGCTGGAACGCGTGAGGAGGGAAAAGATGTCACTGTCGCCAAGCAAGATGAACCTATTTATGTCAAAGGCGGTATTCACAGGCGCGCAGGTGGGACCAGACGGTGTAAGCCCTGACACTACGAAGCTCACAGCCATTGTCGAATGGCCAATACCAAGCGACGCCTCACATCTTGAAGGATTCCTGGGTCTCACAAGCCACTTTAGGGATTTAATCAAGGGCTACGCAAGCATCGAAGGACCTCTGAGGAACTTACTGAAGGAGGTTCTGATACCAGCTGGGACGAAGAAACATGCATACCAATGCATCATGAAGGCGTACAAGTTCGGTGACAAATGGACAGCTGAACACACAAAGACGTTTATTGCGCTAAAAGCTAAGCTCGTCTCAGAACCCGTTCTTTCAGCTCCTAGATATGACGGAACCCCATTCATCTTAACAACAGATGGCAGCGCAGACGCCTTCGGAGGCGTCTTGTCGCAACAAATCACCACGACCCTACCAGGAGGTAAAGTGGTTCGGCGCCTCCACCCAATAGCCTTCGCGTCGAAGAGAACCTCGGAAGCCGAATCGCGGTACAAACCCTTCCTGCTCGAGTTTGCAGCGCTGAAGTTCGCATTCGACAAGTTCTCCGACATCATATACGGATACCCAGTGGAAGTAGAAACCGACTGCCAGGCCCTACGGGACGTACTCCTTAGCGACAAATTAACAGCGACCCACGCGAGATGGCGAGATGCAGTACTAGCACACAACATCGTCGATGTACGGCACGTACCAGGAATAACGAATATTGCAGACGGGCTCAGCAGACAGCACGAAGGACAACCACACACCGAAACAGATGGAAGCACATGGTCGGTATCACCAGACTGGGAGGAAAGGGAAGGTCTCGTCATGGGTATATACAGTGTGGCAGTATCGAAGGAAACGGAGAGCCTCCTACAATGCTTCGAGAAGGAGCCATTATTCAAGACGGTCATCGAGGCACTGGAACTCATCAATGGGGAGACGTCGATAAAAGAGAAGAAAAGGGCATGCCACCGGGCATCGGAGTACATGATAGAGGATGGGAAATTATGGCATGTAGGGGGAGGAACAAAGGCGAGGGCGAAGGCGAGGAGGGAGTGCATAACCCAGGAGGAGGCGGTGGAGTTGGCGAGGAAGGAACACGAACAAGGGGGCCACTGGCACAGGGGTGGCATCAAAATCGCGCTTGCGGACAGCATCCACAGCCCGAAACTCGACCAATCAATTGTCAAAGCGATCATGGACTGCGCGAGGTGCAAGGGCTTTGGGGGGACTCACCTGAACGCCCTACTCCAGCCGATCACCCGACGACACCCCTTCGAGCTCTTAGTCGGTGACTACCTGTCACTCCCACTCGGAAAAGGAGGCTACCACACGGCAGGAGTCTACCTAGATGTGTTCTCACAGCATGTCTGGGGCGAGAAACTGAAGATGGCGGGTAGCGCAAAAACCACTAAGAAAACAATGAACCGCATATGCCACGACTTCGCGCCGCCGGAAACCTTCATGTCGGATGGGGGAAGCCATTTCAAGAACAAGGAAGTCAAGGAGATGTGCGATGAGTGGGGGATAAAACACCACGTAGTAGCGGCGTACTCGCCATGGGTCAACGGCCTAGTGGAAGGAACGAATCGACTCCTACTCTATGTCCTGGCTCGACTATGCACGCCAGAAGTGGGAGAGGATGGCTGGCAGGCAATGAACTGGAAGGACCTACCGAAGATGTGGCCAGACCACTGGGACAAGGCCATCCTAATCCTTAACTGGCAGATACTTCCAGCACTCAAGTTCGCACCCAAGGAACTGATGTTGGGCATGGTGGTCAACACAGCACGCACACCGCTGGAAGCGAGCGCTTCGATGCTAACGCCGGAGAATGTGGACCAACACATGACGTACACAGCACAACAAAGGCTCGACGGATACGCTGAGGCAGTACGACATGCGATTAGACGGAAGGCGACGTTTGACAAAAAGGTCAGAAAATCAAAAACGGGCGAGGTCATCTTCACGAAAGGCCAGCTTGTGCAAGTGTTTGACAGTGGCTTATCCATGACCCTCCGCACGGAAAGGAAACTTCAGGCAATATGGCTAGGACCCCACCGAGTGAGCGAGCGAATCCTCAACTCATATAAACTCGAGACACTAGAAGGTACACCCCTCGAGGGAGAATTCAATGCGAGGCGCTTAAGACCATTCGAGCCAAGGGCAGGAACCGAACTCGCGGCACATCAAGAGGCCTTCATGGAGAAGCTACGAGAGGAAGGACAGGAGGAGAGCATTGAGGATATCGAGGCTGAGGCAGATGAACAAGCACCTGAGCAGGAGGAACAACAGACACCTGAGGAGGAGGAGGAAGAAGAGGAGGAAGACACAGGAGAAGGAGATGTTGTCAGCTTGGGCATCACACAGAGAGTCAGCGCAAGGCGACGAGGACACCGCCAAAAAGGAGGGGGGAACATGGAATAGGGAGGACCGCCCCATCACATCATAGCACATGACTACGTAGATTACGTGGACATGTACTGAGACAAGTGACACATCATCACATCCACCACCATCTCGAGGGCATCGAGGCCATTCCAACGCGACTCACACAAGAAAGATCATGACACCAGATATCCATTCTAGAGTAATCGGAGTTGTGGCGCTTCCCTTCTGGCTTAATACAGCTTTGAATGTCCCAATGGCAAGCGGAATCGAGAAAACGATGAAACGATAGGGTGATATTTTTGGGTGCCATGAAGGCCGGGGGAGGGTAGGATCGTAAGGAAGTCCTTCATCATTGAGGTCTGTAGTTCTCGTCCGTTCGAAGGACTGGCGGGGCATGCCTTGAAGTTCCTGAAACGACATTCCTTTGTCCTGATGGACGCCAATGAGCTCAATGGAGTCCGACCCTCCAGTGGAGGTAGTGCCCGCCGGAACAATCATTGAGTTTGGGTTGTATAGGGCACCGCCATACTCTCGTGGATTGATGCCTTTCCCCTTATCTGCCAATACCACAGTGGTAAGATCACATTCCTCGTGGGTCTCGAGGCAGTCGCTGTCCGTCAGAATTTCAACGGCAAGAACAGGCTCCTTGGTTGCTGAGGTAGCAGTCACAAAGCCATTCTCCTCGTCACCATTGCCTACTTGAAGATTTTCCGAGGGTGGGGGTGGCTCAAAGCGTTCATCTAATGGGAGGCCGGTGTCACCAGTGCAGATCGAAGGATGATCGATTCGGACTGGAATCGCAGAGGTAGGATCAAAGGGGAGATTTTTTTCCATACAATCGGTCTTGACACAAGGCGCTGCAACTTGATGGTTGGCTGATTCTCTTTCAGTTTGTTGTCTTACGACTAACATATTTTCCACTCACCTATGGATGTTTCGTCAGTTCCGGTTGTGGGGACGCTTGCAGACCTCTTCTCCAGAACAATTGCTCCGCCATTGTTCACCTGATTATCCTCTCGTTCTGTTCGTGGAGTTGGTGCAGCTAGAATCAGCCACTCTCATTGTGAATTGGAAGTGGTAGATGCTCACGGGTGTTACATTGGGTGACACCTACATTCCTAGAGGTGCAGAGAGGTTTCGATCTCATAATAAGAAACAAGAGTGCCATCCAATTAAAAGTCCCACACTTACTGAGTTTCGTCAGTGTCGACCTTGTCTTGAACCCCCACATTGTGCTGCACGTCTGAGCAAGCGTTGGGATCAGGTTGGCTGACAGTGTTCATGACGCTCACTGATAACCAATGACTATGCAAATGGTGCGAGTTGAAGTACAAGCAGTGTTGATGATAAACATGGCTCACAATGAGTCAATGTCACTGCCTTGGGTTCCAGGATCAAAATTACTGCCGGCAAGACGGCAGTTGCAAAACGTTCGGAACATCTGGGAAGAATCATCCCAAAGCACAAGGATTCCTTGTACAATTCTGTTTATTTATTTGCTGACAATACTATAGCTCAAGAGGAGCTCGCAATCTATGGCTGTGCGTGATGGGGCGCGTTGCTGCGGTCGGGTTCTAAGCAGGAGCGGGGGTGGCTCAGGAGTTCAGGGGGTTGTGCCGAGGTGCGCAAGGTGAAGGGGAACGAAAACGTGAGCTTCCGGAGTGTGAGCGAGGTGCGAATCGAAGGGGGGATATATTTTCTATCTCTCTCTGGAATGGTGTAATATACATGAATACATGTAGCCTAAAGTACAAAAACCAAGGAAGGCGAAAGGGGAAAGTGAGAACAATAAGAAAAACTAAATAGGAATGTAGAATGGAGAACTAAAATGCAAAAATGGAGAGTTCCGGGAGTGCGGGGCCTCGTACCGAAGCACAAATGGTTGCAAAAGGTCGTCGCTGCTCCTCGCTAATGCTCGCTACCTGTTTCTAGGTGCTCGCTACTTGTCGCAAGTCGATCGCACGTGATCTCAATTGGATCACAACTAAGCGCTCGCGGATCGCTACCGCATTTGGTTGCAAGTGCTCGCAATCGGACCGCAGCTGATCGCACGTGGTTCGCTAGTTGTTCGCTAGTCGTCGCTACCATTCGCAAGTGCTCGGAAGTGCTCGGAAACGGATTGCTAGTGAGTCGTAAGTCGGTCGCTAGCGGATCGCAACAGAATCTGTAAAATTCGCATTTTCCGGGGGTA
>Ga0307513_10011088_pt1 | contig 11239 bp, 7 predicted proteins | sample 15_EM_MG_FD_202174 | JGI IMG/M metagenome (GOLD analysis project Ga0307513, IMG submission 202174) | Populus trichocarpa ectomycorrhiza microbial communities from riparian zone in the Pacific Northwest, United States - 15_EM | ecosystem: Host-associated > Plants > Roots > Unclassified | place... | reverse complement strand
TGTAAATGTTGTCAGGCATTCATGATTATAACTTATGTTAACAACAAATCAAGTTCCTTTCATAGCACAGGTGTCGGTTATACCATACAGTTTGGGCTATGAAAGTGCCAAGTATTTGTTGTACCAAGGTTATACAACATACATCTAGATTAACCATTTAACAAGCAAAGTATTAAGAGTGAATAAGATAACAAATACAAAACATGTTAGTATCAAACTTTAAAGTCCATGTTGAGTTTATATTATACTTATTCTTACACCATTAGTGTACCCTTTTCACCTTGACATGATAAACTTAGCTAAACATAATGAAGAAGAGAAACATAAATAAACAAGATAAGAACATAAATAAGATATAAGTTAACTAAGTAAAGGAAAGGAAATGAAAAGCATAAACAAGAGATTAATATAAACAAAACTTAAGCATTACAAAAAGAGAGAGCAAGAGCATGATCTTGATATGAAAACCAAGATGCCTAAATGCATGGCAAATGCCTCCTTTTATAGGCCAAAATTTGGAACTATTGATTTGATGACTAATTGTTGAGTGGGTGGCCACATCTTGACTTGGTGACAATCCTTATCTTCTTCTCTGAACAAAACATCATTGATAACGTCAGAATTTGAACAGACTTAAATCATGAAAGTTCTAGGAAATTGTCTCAGCTTTTCAACAATAAACTAATAAGTGCAATCAGACTTTTATAACTCGAGATATGGGCTGAACACTGAACAGTGTCTGGGCTACAGGACAGATTTTGACTTCTCCGTTATTGTTAAGATTTGGACTTCCAAACAACAGAATTGAGTCTTGTACTCCCCATGAATGTTTTAGGCCTATGTCTTAGCTTTCTAGCCATATAAACCAAATTGAAATCCAAGATCTACAGCTCCAGATATGACCCAATGACTGAACAGTGTTCCAGTTTGGACTGAACCATCATCTCTTTTTTAAGCTTAACCCTCTCTTTGTCTTCTCAATTTCAGTAGTTAAACTCATCAACCAATCCCTTCATTTATGTGATAGGCCTGCATTTAAGATGGACATTTACCATAAATTTAAGGTATCTATAGTATCAGACTTGTTATTATAAAACATGCTTTTAGTTAAGGAGTTGTTGATGCTTTAAGTGCAAAATGATAATATAAAACCTTGATAAAAATGCAGTTTTAAGTACTAATCAAGTATTCCCTTACAATAGGAATACTGGCTAGTTCCACACTCCTTTTCTTTGTTTCCCTCATATAGGCTAAGAATGTGGGGCATCCCTTCCTAATCAATTTCTCAGCAGTCATGACAGAAATTAAACAACTTGGAACAATTTTTCTCTCTCCTTTAAATACTACCTTTTTCCATTTATACTTTGAATTGTCACCGTTTTGGTGAAACAATCCACTTGCGCTCTGTATTTAGTCAACCAATCCATACCCAAAATCACATCAAAGTCATATAACTTCAAATGTATTAAATCTAATTATAACCCTTCGATATATAGTTTTACCCCTCTATAAACATTATCAATATCTATGCATTCCCCTAAAGGTGTACCAACCATTACCCCCATATTTAATTTGCTTGGCAATACATGCAATTTATCTATAATTCGATATGCTATAAAAGAATGACTAACTCTAGGATCAATTAAAGCATAAACTTGCATTGATTTTACCTGTAATGTACCTGCCACCACGTTAGGTGCAACTCTCACCTCCTCCTGAGACTAGAAACTGGGCCAATCTCATTAACCAATGCACTGCTACCTCAGCATCCTCCTCTCTTGAGAAGGTTACACAACCCATCTCTCTCATCCCCTTAACCCAATGCACCAAAGTGACTACTCTCTCTTGTCTAGGAGCTGAGCCTGACGCTTCAGCCATCCCCACTGCAACAACTTTCACTATCTGTTCCAGAAACACAGGATCAGAGTATGGATTAGGTGCAACTGCCGGCACCCTAGGCAAAATTTCATCTGGTTGCCTCTATCTCTAAGACACTCTATGTAACAACCCGACTTTTCAAGCCAAAAACAACATGAATTTGTTTTTGGCACACATCATATCAGGAATCAATGAACCTGTTTCCCCTCATTATTGAGGTACAATCTATACACCAACATCAACCAACATTTCATTAAAAGTAATTCTTACATATTCACATAATATTACATCTGCATGATTACAAGTCCACATTATAATATACATACATAAACATAAGTTTACATTCCTATACTACTAGTAGTCATCACGAGTTTAAACAAAAGTATATAATAACAGTTATACGTCTGATACACTTGTCCATACAAAATACATTGTGATTTTGAATGCAACTACATGATTCCTTGCAAAAGTGGGTTCCCGTGTAATGGGGTCCCTAGGCACCTCGTTGGTGTGATGTCCCTGCTGCAATACAAATATTTATAAGAATTATATTAATAATATGCAATCAAGTAGTTTAATGAAGCATTAATGTTACTAACTGTTTAAGGCATAACATTCATAGTTCATTTATACACTTGGTTCATACAAACATAATACACATGAACGCATCAATTCTTGCAACTACTCATAACTTTTAAATCTGGTTATCCTCGTAGGACACATTAGCCGAGGTTAACCGTTCATTGGAGATAGGTTGCAGCATGACTTTGTGGGTCGGCAGCGAATCAGTCTTCGCTGTCAAATTGTGTTGTCCGCAGCGAATTATTTTTCGCTGTCGAATTGTGTTGTCCGCAGCGAATTAGGTTCGTTGATGAGTTTGTGGTGCAGCGAATCAGTTCGCTGATGAATCTGTGTTGCAGCGAATCAATTTTATTGACGAGTTCGTGTCATCAGTTTTGCTGATGGATCTGTGATCCAGTTCGCTGACGAGTTTGCGTTACAGGGAATCAGTTCACTGATGAGTTTGTGGTTCAGCAAATCAGTTTTGCCGGCGAGTTCATGTCACCAATTATCACTGACTAATTGTTTCTCACAAGCGAGTCAGTTTTGCTGATGAATTGCATGTCACTAGCGAATCAGTTTCGCTGCCAAATTCTGTGTCATTAGTGAAGCAGTTTCCCTGTCGATTTTCTGCGGCAGACTCCCATGTCAGAAATGATGTAAATGCTTGTAACGATCTCATTGTATGATTGTGTAATATGTGGAACACTTGAATGTGAACATGTGTATTTTTGGAAAATATATGGTGACGAGTTATGTGATTATCAAATACAAATGTGTTTATTGTGATCATTGATGTGTTAGGTGGTGCGACTAGGATCAGTCCTTCGACTGGGCAAGGACACCCCACTATAGGAATAGGTAGGTGATTTCCACCTCCTTTCTAGCGTAACATTAGTTTCTGAAGTGAATTTATTACGAAGGATTTATTGTTGTGCTACATGGAATGCTAAACTATTATGAATGGTTGTATGAGTATTACAAAGGATCTACCGTTCTATTATATTGAATGTTAATTGTCACGAATGGTTGTATGAGTATTACGAAGGATCTATCATTGTATTATGTTGAAGGTTATTTATTATGAATTTTTATATGAGTATTATGAGGGATTTATTGTTGCATTGTATTGAACATTAACTGTCATTATTGGTTGGATGGGTAATATGAAGGGTCTACTGTTGTATTATAATGAATGCTAAACTATCACGAATAGTTGTATGAGTATTACAATGGATCTGCCATTGCATTATACTGAATATTGATTGTTATGAATGGTTGTGTGGGTATTACAAAGGATCTGTCGTTGTATCATACTAAATGGTAATTGTCACGAATGGTATACGAGTATTACGAAGAATCTACCCTTGTATTATACTGAATGTTAATTGTCATGAGTGGTTGTATGAGTATTACGAAGGATCTACTATTGTATTATACTAAATGTTAATTGTTATGAATTGTTATATGAGTATTACAAGGGATCCATTGTTGCATTGTATTGAACATTAACTATCATGAATGGTTCAATGGGTAATACAAAGGGTCTACTGTTGTGTTATACTAAATGCTAAACTATTATGCAATGTTTGTTTGTGTATTACAAAGGATCTATTATTGTGTTTACTGATCGCTAAACTATTATGGAACGTCTGTACGAGTATTACAAAGGGTCTACATGTTATATTAAATGTCAAATTGTTATGAATCATTTGAATGAGCATTTCAAAGGATATATTATCATGTGATTGTGATTTCATAAACCGCCTCTGGAATGTTTGATTGGATAATGATTAGCTTTGGCTAATGGCATCCTAAATGGATGACCGGGATGAACACATGATTAGCTTCGGCTAATGGCATCCTAAGTGAATGACCGGGATGAACACATTATTAGCTTTGGCTAATGTCATCCTTAGTGGATGATCTTGATGAACAAATGAATAACTTCAGCTAATGGCATCCTAAGTGGATGATCGGGATGAACACATGATTAGCTTTGGCTAATGGCATCCTAAGTGGATAGCCGGATTTGGGAGTTACGAGTTAGTTTCATGAATTGATGCATTCATGTGTACTATGTTTTGTATATACCAAGTATATGAAAGAACTACGATTGTTATGCTTTAAATAAAGAATAATGTTAGTTCGATTAACGATATTCGAGGTGGATGACCGAGTTTGACTATTGTAATTAGCCTTTGTAATTGATGAATTATTAAGGGTGGTATTTATATAAGTAAGGAAATGAAAGAATTATGCTCTTTTGATCCATGAATGAAGTGTAATGTTAATATTGTTTTACTTTTTTTTTTCAAATTGCCTATAATGCTTGAAATTATCTTGTGCTATAACAGGGACAACATACCAACATGGTGCACAAGGAAATTTGTTTCACAGCTCGCACATTTTGAAAGGAACTATATATTCGCATGTTATGGGTGATATGAGTTCTGTATAAACAAACGTGTTAATCGCTCAATTAGTTGTCCTACCCTTTTTGTAAAGACTTGTAACGAAAAATTCAAATGGAATACGGATGTGCATGTGCTAACATGTAGATATGATGTGTATGAATATATGTATATGGTATCCTTCTTATGAGGATGTTATGTTGAGAAATTACATGAGGTCAGGATAATGAAAGTACTAGTTATGTAACTTGTCGTTCGACACTCTTGTATGAACTCCTGATGATAACGAGACTAGAATAGGAATGTGAATTTATGAGTATGTCAATATGATGTAATGTAAACCTACGAGTATCAAAATATAATATTATGGGCACATGTATTGAGAATCTGTTTTTTGGGAATGTTGATTTACGATATCCTATGTGGATTCTGCCTTGTTAATGAATGGAATGTAATTATAAATCTGCAGAATGATATGGTGAAAAACATCTAGAACCTAACAATTTATAAAAAAAAAATTCCATCGATTTTGGCCTTGAAAAAGTCGGGTCGTTACAGGGTTCGTAATTGGAACTCCGATGGGGAATATGGTTAAAACAAATAATATGTATGTGGGAGTGGGGGTTAGTCTAGTTGGGTATGAAACAAAAGTAGACTTGATTTCCTTGGAATTACATGATTTTGACATAATTCTAGGCATGGATTGGTTGAGTAAATACAAGGCTTTGATAGACTGTTATTCTAAAACTTTTACATTCCAAATACCCGAGGATAAGAGGATAGTTTTCGAATGAGAGAGAATTCCCAAATTGACCACCTTAATATCAGTTGTGACAGCTCAGAAACTTCTCAAAAAGAGGTGTATAGGATACCTCGCATACATCTTAAACTTAAATGACAGAGGTCCACGACTGAAGGATATTCCTGTGGTGAAGGAATTCCCGGACGTGTTTCCTGAAGAACTACCAGGACTACCCCTAGAGTCCCACCCATAGCCCAACAACCATACCGGATGGCTCCGACAGAATTGAATGAGCTAAAGACTCAATTGCAAGAGTTGCTAGATAAGGGGTTTATACAGACCAGTAATTCTCCTTGGGAAACATCGGTTCTATTTGTAAACCCATAGACTTTGTATTGACTACCGTCAGTTGAACAAAATAACAATGAAAAATAAGTACTTGTTACCGTGGATAGATGATTTATTTGATAAACTAAAGGGAGCGAGAGCGTTTTCAAAAATAGATTTAAGGTCAGGGTATTATCAGATGAAGATTAAAGAGGCGAATGTACCAAAGACCGCATTCAGGACCCGTTAAGGACACTACGGGTTTTTGGTGCTACCGTTTGAGTTGACGAATGCCCAGCCCTCTTCATGGACTTAATGAATCGGGTTTTCCAACCATACCTTGATAAATTTATGGTGATATTCATCGATGATATACTGGTTTACTCAAACTCCTTTAAGGAGCATGAGGGACACTTGAGGCAGGCCTTACAGACCTTAAGAAATCACCAGTTGTATGCAAACTAAGTAAATATGAATTTTGGCTGGAAAGGGAGACATTCTTGGGACACATCATTTTGGTCGAAGGTGTTTTTATAGACCCCCAGAAAGTCGAAGCGGTCTTGAAATGTGAAAGACTGACTTCGGTCACTGAAATACGTAGTTTCCTATGACTTGCAGGATACTACCAGAGATTCATTAAGGGGTTCTCCCTAATTGCATCCCTTTTAACACAGTTAACTAGGAAAGAAAAAAAGTGGTTGTGGTCGAAAAAATGTGAGGAAAGCTTCCAAGAGTTAAAGAGGAGGATCACCACCGCTCTAGTGTTAACACTTCCCTCAGGAACTAAAGGTTTTGTAGTTTATAGTGATGCCTCGGGGAAAGAATTGGGGTGTGTCTTAATGCAACATGGGAAGGTGATCGCCTATGCATCAAGACAGTTAAAGACCCATGAGGTGAATTATCCGGTGCACGACCTAGAATTAGTCGTTATAGTATTCGTCTTGAGGATATGGAGATATTATTTATATAGGTCTTGAACCCAAATCTTTACTGATCATAAAAGTCTGAAGTATTTGATGTCGCAAAAGGAGTTGAATATGCGACAAAGAAGATGGATATAACTCATTAAGGATTATGACTGCACCATAGAATACCACCTTGGGAAGGCAAACGTAGTGGTAGATGATCTCATTCGCAAGAATAAAGCCACCCTGAGTAAGCCAACAGTGTGGAAGGAATGATAATTGGCAGAATTGAAAGAGATGGGTGCAGAATTGGGCATTAATTCAGGAGGCAAATTGTTAGCATAACTGTTGGTGCGACCAACGTATCGTGAACAAATACTACAAGCCCAAATCTGTGATAATGAGGGGTCCAAGATTAGGAAGAAAATGGAGGTTGGGGAAAAAAACTCAGTTTCGAGTAGCAGATGATGGGTCATTGATGATGGGACAATGGTTGTACGTGCCTGATGACGAGACAGTTAAACATATGGTTCTATGAGAAGCGCATGAGTCTAAATTCTCCATACATCTCGACAACTTTAAGATGTATCAGGACCTAAAACATCTTTATTGGTGGCCTAATATGAAGAGAGAAATAGCCGAGTATGTGTCCAAGTACGAAGTATGTCAACAACTCAAAGTAGAACACCAAATACCTGCGAAACCATTACAGATTCCAGAATGGAAGTGGGGGATGATCATCATGGATTTTGTGTTAGGATTTCCCAAATGAAGGAAAGGGAATGATGCAATATGGGTCATCGTAGACCGCTTGATGAAATCCGCAATATTCCTGCCTATAAAGATGATCGATTTGGTAGAAAGCTTGCCAATGTTTAAATAAATGAGGTGGCACGGCTCTATGAGATTCCAGTATCCATTGTCTTGGATCAGGATCCTAGGTTCACCTCCCGACTTTAGCCGAGCATACAACACGCCTTGGGGACAATATTGGATATGAGCATTTCATCCCCAAACTGATGGCCAGTCGGAAAGAGTCATCCAAGTCTTGGAAGACTTATTACGGGTATGTATACTAAAATTTAGAGGAAACTGGGAGGAACACATAGCATTGGTGGAGTTCACGTACAATAATAGTCACCAAGCCATAATAGGGATGGCCCGGTACAAAACCTTGTATGGTAGGAGGTGTAGGACTCCTTTATGTTGGGAAGAAGTCGGAGACCGGAAGTTGTATGGCGCAGATTTGGTTCAGGTCACCACTAAGAAAGTGAGAACCATAAAGGATCGCATTAAAATCGTACAGGATAGACAGAAAGAAGTATGTTGATGTGAGGAGAAGACCCCTCGAGTTTAGTGTAGGGGATCAAGTATTCCTGAAGGTAGCCCCGTTGAAGTACATGTTGCTATTTGGATTGAAAGGGAAGTTAACTCCCCGCTTCATTGGACCCTTCAAAATTTTGCAGCGAATCGGGCTAGTAGCCTATAAAATAGACTTGTCCCCGCAGTTAACCAAGGTCCATGACATGTTCCATGTCTCCTTGTTACGAAAGGCTGACGTGGATCCCACCCGAATCCTAGCTCAAGTTCCGGTAAAAGTCAAGGAAGACTTAACTTTCGAATTGAGGTCCACAAGGATATTGGATCGAGGAGTGAAGGAATTATGGAACAAAAGGATTTCCATTGTCAGAATCTTATGGCGAAACACCTAAATTAAAGAAGAAACTTGGGAGAGGGAGTCTGAAATGAGGAAAAAGTACCCTGATCTATTTGAACTACCAGGTATGGATTATGAAACCTCTTAAATTTTGAGGATGAAATTCATATTAAGGGGGGGGGGGAGAAAGTAAACACACAACAAAAAAGAGAAAGAAAGGTAAAGCTATAAATGACTCCACCATCGCTGCCGATTTCCACAGTTTTTCGTTGCTGATTTTTGAATCGGTAGTGACACAGTTTTAGTTGCCGATCTCTGAATCGACATTGACATAATTTTCGTTGCTGATTTCTGAATCAGCAGTGACTTAGTTTTCACTGACGATGTAAAACCCAACAAAAATTAGTGTTGGACCAACCTATTCTAAGTGAGAATAATAGAGGACATGATCAGCCTTAGAGAAACTAAAACAAGGAGAAGAACCCTTTTAAACCAGCCTCAAACACCCCACCTCATTTAAGGGGGGTATAAATGCAAGGAGAGAGAGAGTGACCCTTGCTCTTCCCCAAAATTGACCAGCTGCATGCAGCAAACCCTCTCTCTCTTCCCAAAGAGAAGACCCCCAACCCAGCTACATGCATCCCTTTTGAACCTTAGAGAGGAAAGAAGAGTTAAAGAGTACCAAAAACTGGTTGAAACCATGACAAGAGAGGGTATGTAACAGGTCGGCTGGTGCAACTACAGAAGGAAGGAAAAAACGAAACTAGAGAGGAAGAAGTAGTAGAAAACTATGGGTAGAGGGGGGAGAAAAACTTAAATCCCTTCCTAAAACTACTGAAAACAGTAAGGTGTGAACCAAATCTTTTCTCCTCCTGTTCTTTGGACCTTAGAACTGAAAAAAAAAAAAAAAGAAGACACAAAGAAAATGACCTAAGACATATAGACCAGTTGTGAAGGAAACCAAAACTAACTAAAAGGACAAGAAAATAGGGATGAATAGGGGCCAAATTTCCAAAACAATTAACACAGAAAAAATGAATAGATTGAATGGACAAAACTTGGTAAATGGTCGGCAATAACTGAAGGGTTAGTCAGATTGCATGTTGGAACCGAAATGCATGTAGATGTCCATACTTGAAAATTGTATGATTCTGATGGATTCTAAGAAAAAATTGTATGCTGGAAACAAAATGCATGTAGATGTTCAAGCTGAAATTGTATGATTTTTCTAGATTTAAAAAAAAAATGTAAGATGGAATCGAAATGCATGTAGATGTTCATGCTTGAAAATTGTATGGTTCTGCTAGATTCTAAGAACAAATTGTATGCTGGAACCAAAATGCATGTAGATGTTCGTGCTGAAATTGTATGATTCTGCTGGATTCTAAGAACAAATTGATGCTAAAACCAAAATGCATGTGGATGTTCATGCTTGAAAATTGTATGATTCTGCTGGATTCTAAGAACAAATTGTATGCTGGAACCGAAATGCATGTAGATGTTCATGCTTAAAATTGTATGATTCTGCTGGATCCTAAGAACAAATTGTGGTGTCGGCAGCGAATTAGTTTTCGCTGTTGAATTGTGCTGTCAGCAGCGAATCAGTTTTTGTTGCCAAATTGTGGTGTCAGCAGTGAATTACTGAATTGTGTTTTCAAAAGTGTGAATTAGTTTTCGTTGCTGAATTATGGTGTTGGCAGCAAATCAGCTTTCGCTACTGGATTATGGTGTTGGCAGCGAATCAGTTTTTGCTGCCAAATTATATTGTTCGCAAGGATTCAGTTTTCGTTGCCGAATTGCGGTGTCAGCAGTGAATCAGTTTTCGGTGCCGAATGGTGGCGTCACCAGTGAACCGGTTTTGTTAACCATCATGTTTTCCAGCGAATCAGTTCGCTAACAAATCCGCGTCACCAGCGAACCAGTTTCGTTGACGATCCTGTATTCCAGCGAATCAGTTCGCTAACAAATCCGTGTCACCAGCGAACCAGTTTCATTGACGATCCTGTATTCCAGCGAATCAGTTCGCTGACAAATCCATGTCACCAGCGAACCAGTTTCACTAACGATTCTGTGTTCCAGCAAATCAGTTCGCTGGCGAATCTGCGTCACTAGCGAACCAAATTTCGCTAACTAACTTCTGCAGCAGATTTACGTAGTTGAATGGGTGTGGTGATTAAAATGATTGCATTATATGATTGTAATATGTGGAACACTTGAATATGAACTTGTGTATGCTTGAGACATGCATGGTAACGAGTTGTGCAATTACTGAATATGAATGTATTGATTTGTAGCCATCAATGTTTTAAGTGGTGCGATTGGGATCGAACGTTCGTTAGGACAAGGAAACCCCACAGGTGGAACAAGTAGGTGGTTTTCACCTTCCTCTTTCTTAATGCTAATTTATGAAATGTTTTATTATGAATGTCATAATATCACGTTAGTATAAATACCAACCTATCAAGGGAGTATTTGTTAATGAATAAATGATTCGCTTCGGCTAATGGCATCCTAAGCGGATGACTGGGATGAATAAATGATTAGCTTCGGCTAAGGCATTCTAAGTGTATGACCGGGGTGAACCTAAGAGGATGGCAGGACGGCTGGATTTGAGAGTTATGAGTTAATTACATGAATTGATACGTTCATGTGTAATATGTTTTGTATATACCAAGTATATGAAGGAACTATGATTGTTATTCTTTAAATAGAGAATAATGTTAATGCTTTCATTAGACTATATAATTGCTTATCA
>Ga0307513_10011087_pt1 | contig 11239 bp, 11 predicted proteins | sample 15_EM_MG_FD_202174 | JGI IMG/M metagenome (GOLD analysis project Ga0307513, IMG submission 202174) | Populus trichocarpa ectomycorrhiza microbial communities from riparian zone in the Pacific Northwest, United States - 15_EM | ecosystem: Host-associated > Plants > Roots > Unclassified | place... | reverse complement strand
AAATATCGCAGATGCAGATGTATCGATAGATATCTCTTTTGGATATGGCAGTAAATTTAGGTTCCGCTAGAATATGGACTGTGTTCATTTGCTGATAATATTACAGCACACATGGCTGAAGGTCGAGTAGCCAGAGGTCTCGCTCGTCATCTCCCTGACCAGTTCAGGTACGGGGTTGCGCAGGAAAGCAGGAAGGCAGGAAGAATGCTTCTTAGGGTTACGAACCCTCAGAAGGGGCCGTCTCCTGGGCTGTGGGTGATGACTAATCAGTACTGCAAGACATGTGATTCTGGCTGTAGCGTGAGATCATAGTTGTGCCACCCCGCCTCACTAATACCACTTTGTGGTTTGATCCAAACGTGTCCGCTTCATATTCATCTAGGTCTCAAGAGTGTGGAGTCACTCCTTCTCGCATCCTTGTGGTATTATACTACTGATTCCTTGCATGATTACGACGTTATAGATTGTCCGAATTAATCTTCATATCGCAAGAAGGTAGGCGTGTCGTCACCACTCCTGGAGCCATTGAAACCAAGTAGGTTGAGAATAATGTTTGGTGTCCCTTAGCATGTCAGCAGTGCTAAGGAATTTACTCGAGGACTCGGCTCAATCCAACCTTCTGGCTTTGATTTGGTCTATTAGATTAAATATCTATATAGCCTTGAGAGTACATATACGTTGTAATGACCAAGGAAGGAGGGTGAAGCTACTGAGGGCTTGACGAATCGCCATGGGGTAGCCATGGCATATGTGACTTGACAACATGCAATGCTCATTTTCTCCATAACGGGCTTACTCGAACGCAATGTTGGACATATGCTGTCCTCGGTTGATACTTCTCTGCCTCCAGAGCTGCGTCTCAGAGAAAGTAATCGTAGGCCAGTGACAGGACTAACTCCTATTACAATTACAATAGGACTTGGCCACGCGCTCAGGCATTCACCTCCTGCCGCGCTCTCAGGCTTGCACGGCCTGGAGCGGAGCGCGGAGACCGTGAGGGATAGTTCTACAAGAATGGCTGTATAAGTATCGTTTCTCGATTTTATATCCTCACGCGTTTGTGGACGGAGTTCGACATAGTAACAAATTGGACTTGATTAATAATATAATATTTGTTTTACACGACTAGCGCCAGGAGTTACCGTCATTATCGAGTGGGTCCGTCCTTGGAGTGGGCCATTCGGCGCATCTGGCGACAAGCGCTGAGGTGGTCCGCTGCCTAGTCGATCGGGGGGAAAGATACCCACTGCCCTCGTCGAGAGCGTGTATCGCCGAGGTACCCAGCCAGGAGTCGACTGTGGCTGAAGCTATATATAAGGCGAGTTCTTGCCCGGACCTGGAACCAATCTCCCACCCGAATTCTACACTACACCCTTCAAGAAGGATCCAAAAAGCCAGATGTCGACGTTTGGTAATATACACGGTCGCGTGAGTAGGGCCAGCACCGATGCCCGTGACGCAATGTCCAAAGCCCGGGCGTTCGCACACAAGCAGATGGGAGTCGAATATGTCGATCTATCGATACAGTTTATTGGAGCGTCTGGTCTCCCGAAAATGGATGTCGTTGGGAGCTGTGACCCGTACTTCGTCGCAAATCTGGACACCAGCATCAAGTTTGTGTACGTGTAGGGCCGAACTGGGCATCCTTCGAAAACCTATCTCATATACTCTATCTAGGTCTACGGTACAAGTGAATACCCTAACGCCCGTATGGAATGAACTCTGGCGCGTCAAGAACGTTCCGACCACGGCGCGACTCAACGTCGAGGTCCTAGATAAGGACAATGGTCCAACTGACGATTTTATTGGACGTTTCCACTGCGACGTGAGCGCTGGAACAAAAGAGCTTGAAATAGAGTCAGCCCTCTTGAAGCGCACAAAGGGAATGTTCTGGCTCAAGGTACGACTTCGTTCCTTTAGTCGTACTCTGGATAGCCTAACCGTACCCTAGGTTGAGGTCAGTGCTCCTACTATGCCCGCCGCCCCGCCGTATAGCTTCGATGGACCAATCCGGTTTTCTCGCCACTCCTCTCCGGCCGTCGGACACTTGACGAACCTCAATGATCAAAGGCTTTACTCCACATGGAAGATGTTCATTAAAGGAGTCCCCATTTTCTTTGGTGATTTGACACAGCATTGGAACGTCAAATACAAGGCCGCGCAAACCATATTCGGCCGCACACCCGCATCCCTCGCCGTCCGCTCTAGCATTCAAGTCGGGCACAGAATGTTGTACGCACGGAGTACGAATAACGGGTTCGGCCTCATCGAGAAGCCCGCCGATCTTTTTCAAATCTTTGCCGATGGCGTTGGGAGCAAGAGTGTGACGGCACACCGTGTCAAACCAGCGGTTTATACCTATGTCATTGCCGTCGAAGACTCTTCGTTCCGTTTCTCCGAAACTGGCGCTGCCTTCTTCGTCGACTTCGCCTCAAAACACGCCCTCCATGCCAACTGCTCTGAATCCGTTCGCTACAGCGGTGAATTCCATCCCCGTCCCGAGGGCGGCTGGGCCAAATTTAGCGACGATTGTCCCGACGAGCTCGTCAATTGGGAACTCGTTATCGACAACAATTCTGGGACGTACTCCCCCGACAAGGACGTACTCCCCATACTGAAAGAGTTGTTGGAATATAACTTCCCTGGGTTTGGGATTGTCGCGTTAGATCATGAGGACCCCATGTTGAAGGAAAGTCGAGAGGCTTGCAGAGACTATGCGCTCAAGTTTCGGGGAGTCAAACAGGAGGAACTCCAACCGCATGCACAACCTGGGGATGAGACTTTGTTGCATTATATTCAAGCCGGAAATCCCATCGAATCCGTGCAAAACGGACCTTTGTCATAAAAAACACTTTCAATGTAATAGCTGTACACAACGATGTATTCTATATTGATAAGCCTTCTTGATTGAGCTCTTCGGTCCAAGAATTTAGCCTTTTTTTAGCATGAAATCAACTTTCTCACAGACCAATCTCCATGGCAGAGTCTCCCCCTTGTGGTTTTTAAATATAAAATGTCTCAGTACGAGACCTTCTAGATGATCACTGGGAACTTGGACAGTTCCAAGCTTGCAAAAGAGCCAGTTAGGCACACAGATGGATGACACAAAACGACACAAAATGAACAGGGACTATAAAAAAGTTACTTAATGGTTGGTCTGCGCCTGCAATCAAGGCCTGGTGCCGCGCCGAGAGGTTAGCATGAGCCTGTCAGCGGCAGATAGCCTCGCAGAATAAGGCACGACCCAAATGGTACATTTCGATTCGTATTCTAGCTGTGAGTTAGTATTGAATACTACAATACTATAATTTGGTCGCATTTACGGTTATCGCACAACATGACAAAAATATCTATTATGAGAACCTCACCGAATTGATCTTGGTATCTAGCTTTTTAATATGTATTCCAGCATTCAGAATGCCATTCATGTGATTCATCGAGCACCAAAGCCAACAGTATTGTCCTCCTTATATCGCTCCTGGGTCACCTCGCCATTGGAATCAAACAGTGAGATCTCCACCTCCAGCAGGATCCACGGTTGGTGGTTCCTCCGTGCCACTCGTTGTAACCCGCGCATCTCCTTCGTTCGGTTCGGCGGGGTAAGCCGGAACGTCGTGAAATAAAAATTTCCAGGTGAATAGAGGGCGTGTGAATTTTTCAATGACGACCAACACATCTGGGTTCTTCATCGCTCCGAGAAGCCTCAGGTGTCTGACGGCTTTTTCGACCCCCTCTATTCTCGATTGTTAAATGCTTGATGGGGTGCCCATGAGGATGGTCACCAATCAAGGTTGCAGTCCCAAAATGACAGTTATTCCAACCTCGAGCAAAATATCCATAGGCAAGATGTAATATTGATTCCACAGTCAATGACTTCTTGGTTGTTGTGCAGCGATAGTGACCCCAATGACTTTTTGAAACGCGATAAGGTACTAAATATTGGAGTTGATGATTTCTCTAACTGCTGGCTGGGTAATGTAGTGGCAAGACACCCTTACTAGCTTTAGGGAGACCCGGGTTCGACCCCCCGGTCTGGCCTTATCTTTTCTCCTAAGGTATACGATTGTTGGGATTTTAGTTGCCCAATACTGAAATATATTTTGTCCTACCAAGTGGCACGAATGGAAGAGCTTTCTGTATAACATCCATTCGTGCATCGAATTTCAATCGGCATGATGCATAATTGACGGTATACTGACTGGGGTCAGAAGGGTCCTAGCTAAAATGGAGCCAGCAACCCCGCAAACAACGGCAGCAAGCGGAAAGACGCGAACTCACCGCGATCGATTATACAGCGACCATACTCTCATATTTTGTAAGACTAATATTTATTATCGGAGAGCGTACGAATCAAGGGACTGAGGGCTCAAGTTCGATAGTGGGGTAGATTGGATGGGAGCGTGCGTTATACCAAGCGTTCTAGTGAAGAAACGGGAGACTTACTGCTACTGTGATATCGGTCGTGAACTCCTTTACATTACATCTTGAGAACCATAAGTGTATTATACGGAGGAACGAGATATTTTGACCCACAAGGTCAGATAATAATAACCAAGAGCTAAGGTCGATGCGTACAGGAATACCGAGCGACCGTTTGACGCGCCAGTAGACTGGAGGGAAAATCCAACTATCGAGAGACGGCGATTCTGGAGAGCGACGATTGGGCGTAGTTCATTCAGCAGGTGTGGAAGCTGACCAGCATAAAAGTAATCGCGCAACCTACCAACGCGCGGGTCCTTCGGCTTTCCAGAACAGTTGTATCTCACCGTTACTCTCTGTGTGTGGCGTCAATCGTATTCGGCGCAAGAGAGATAGTGGATAGAAAGTGGTGATACAGCTCCATGTTATCGATATCAAGGTGCAGAATTGAACCTGATACGTCGATCTGAATTGAGTGGTTTGTAGGTTATGGGTGAATCCGAACGCACCAGAGTCGCAGTGTGCTCCCTCAAGGTAATCGGGACCTTGGGGATAGGATACCCGAGCTGTTGGAATAGACCCCAATTTGTCAGGGTGCTGTATTTCCCCGTATTTGTAGACAGCTCTATGTCCGTTTAGCTAGTTTACTTTATAACATACAGGTTGGCCCCGACCCACTTGACTCGTATTCGGCGATGCTCTGGCCTCCACTGCGCGTGCGATTCCTGTATGGAATGCTGTACTTTAACACAGTTCGCGCCTTCGGGCGATGGGACCGTAGTGTGCGTCAGCGACCGTGTACAGTCAACCCTCGGGGATTTATAAGGTGGAATATTCCCCTTGACATAACTGTGTTCCTTGATTGAGAGGCGTTGCAGATTTGCTCCCGCAGGAAACCGCAGTTTATCCAAGAAATAAAAAAAGACGCAGTTATACAAGGAGATAGGCAAATTTGCGTCCAAGCGATTAACAATTGGTAAATGCAATGTTGTGACGGGTCGACGGTCTATGAAATTCCGTAACTGTTTACCTTTGGATGTTCAACATCGCCCTCATTGGGCTCGTTGGGAGAGGGAGCGTATGACATTTCCCCCGCGAACGGGACTGCGGGCGTGGTAGGGAACAAGACGTTGAATGGCAAACCACCTGTCAGATGCGCAAAAGCGACGTTGGCACAGTTTCCACTATGTTCCGATACCGGATTGAATAGCACTCTTGTCGACAATGCTCCTGGGGTGGATCGGGCTCTCAAGTCTTACATATCAGCCTCTCCTCTCGAGCCCCCGTCTATCCCATGACGGATTCAACTGCAGTTCTGGAGCGCTCGGTACCCCATATGTCTCTCTCCCTCACTACAACGTCCTCGCGGCTTCCGGGTTTCACCACTATTCCCATGGGATTCAGACTTATGCTCCTCCATAACTCTCCGACAGGGACTATTATACACCATGTACAGATTGGTAGTGAATTCCCAGCTAGAATCTCGATATGGTCTTTCGCTCGCAAGCCTCCTTTCGTCGTCTACGTCAGGCTCCTGGCCACCCTTCCTCAGCAACGAAGCACCACCAGTAGCGATGGAATAGCGCAGTTGCGTGCATGATTCCTCGCCGTCCACATCACTTGGAGCCTTCTCTTCCTTCTCATGCCTTCCCACCCAGTCCACACGCATTGGGTGTGGATATAAGGTCCCAGCCTAAAAACGTAAGGACCGTCAACACTTCACAGAGGCACAATTGCCTTCTCTCCTCAGCCTGGTACATATTGGTCACTTTGAGTGGGTGGGCGCTTTTTCTATAAAAATTTCACAGATAAGCTAAAAAAATTGATTTAGGTGTCAAGTTTTCCTCGGGAGGCGTATCACTCAGTTGAAGAAACACGATGCGTACGCCTGATCACCGCAAAATGGAAGGTTTTGGCTTTCTCCCGGGCGGAATATATATGGGTCATAAGGTTAGCATCCCTCACACTTGATGGCATCAGCTTCACCTCCAATGGCAGGAAAATTGGTTCAACGCCCAAAGAAAAGACCATGAACTACGGCCTGTTTACTTCACACTAAATGGCATGCGGGTTGGATAAAACGAACGCGACGACGAAAGTACATCGCATTATGAATACCACTCGCCGTAAGGAGACAGATCATCCCGGCGCCTTTAGTCCATTTCAAGTGACATTCGCGTGGTTGGACCACGAGAGGGTCGCATTTCGTACCATGTATCTGGTTTCCGCCCCTGCTTGTTCTTCCCGTGTTTCCAGTCAGTTGATACATCGTATTTGGGCAGCGGTATCGTTTGTGACCGATCAACGTAGGTGTGTGTAATGTCTAAGGCTGGAGGTGAAAATAAGACATCAGTAGGGCTTCGGGAAGACGAGGCGAGCGGTTCCATTTGAGTGGGACGATCACGAGTCCCTTCTCTCAAGGACAGCACTAAGTGGTTACAGGCTACTACGCCCACCGATATCACGGAGCTGTTAGCGTGATCAGGATGTGATATGATTGCGAGGCACTACCACATACTTGGTATCCACCATGGCATAGTAAAGCTATATCCCATTAGTAAGAGCCTCTTAAACACAATGGACGTGAAGCGCTTGTACCTCATGACTCGTGCTTGCGACAATCGCTACACCGAAGGCAAGGCTGAGGACAAAATAGTAGGCGGCACCATGCAGAAGTAAGGCCCGAAGAAGGGGCGTAGAACCGACGTATGTCCAACTTGTGCGTACTTTGAGATAGACCATGGTCAAGAGAATCGTCTGGCAGAACTTCTAACAAGTAAAACCATGAAAGAACGGCTAGACGGACCTCAAGAGCCAAAGCAATTGTACATTCAATGAACCCTTTTGGGGTTTCATGCCCACATCCAGTCAAACTCTCTGGAGCTTTACGGTTGTTAAAATCTTTCTCCCAAAATGTATTGAATTTGAACCCTACCAAGTGGTACCAACGGAAGACTTTTCTGCATAGCAATCATTTATGTATCAGCTTTTTATCCAGGGTGATATATACTGGAGCAATTTACTGACTGGAGTTGGGAGAGTCCTTGCCAAAATGGAGCCAGTAGCCCCGCAGATTACCATGGCAAGCAGCAAAAATCCAATGGGCCGCGATCGGTTATACAGTGACCATACTCTCAGTATCTGCAAACCTGGGGTTTATTGTCAGAGTGTACGAAACAAGGGGCGGAGGCCCTCACTTTCGATAGTGGCGTACATTGGCTGAGAATATGTGTTACACATAGCTTTTAGTGTAGCAGGAGGAGACTTACGACTGTAATATAGGTCATGATCTTCCTTATGTTGCAGCTAGATCATGGTGAGTGTCGTATACGGAGGAATCAAATGAGTTCACGTGACGAACAGCTGGTCACAAAATAAGCCATTGGTATACAAGGCCAAGATCTATGCTTACAGGATTATCGAGCGATCGGTTGACGCGCCAGTAGACGTGCAGGGAAAATCCAACAATCGGGAGACGACGATTCTAGGGGACAGCAATTGAGAAAGGTTCAGTCAGCAGGTGAATGAGCTGACTAGAATAAAAAGTATCCGTGCAATCGACCAACGCGAGCGTCTTTCAGCCCTCCAGAAGAAGTCCATTTCACCGTCACTGTGTGTGGGTGGCATCGGCAATATTTGGAGTAGGAGGTAGAGTGCATACAATGTGGTGATACAGTCCCATGTTATGAGCATCAAAGTGCTGACTTGAACCTACGTCGGTCTGAGTTCAACGTTACGTCTGCAAGTCATGGGTTCAACCTACAAGAGTTGCGGTATACTCCTTCAAGGAGTAGTCGAGAACCTGAGGATAGGAGACTGCGAGTTGTTGTAATGGACCAAATTTCGTGCCTTCGAGGGCCATGGGCGGTTATCGTGGTGTGCGTCAGGGACCAGGCAAATCTAGTCAACCCTGTGGGCTCTTATGCAATGGAAAAGTTTGCCTTGACATGACTGTGCAACTCAATCGAGGGACTTTGCAGATCTGCTCACAAGGCAACCGCAATTGGTATTAAGATATTAAATATGCAAAGCTATAAATAAAGCCAATTGAATTTCCTTCCTATTACTAACCGCTCTGGCAGGTCGGTGCTGTGTAATATTCCAGAAGCTTGGAACTGCATGCCTTCGTTTGAATGCCTCACCTCGTACCTTCATCTAGTGGGGAAATCTAGTGGCTAGTGGAGCTCCTCGGGGGAATGAAATTCTATATCTGTATTGCGTTTCCCCCGCGAACGGGACTGCGGACATGATAGGGAACAAGATGATCCGCTGAATCGCGAACCACCTGTCATATGCGCAAACGGTGGCATGGTTTCTATTATGCCCTTATAATGAATAGAATATCACACCGTAAACAGTGCTACCGAGGATGGATCAGACTCTGAATTCTCACGTACTGCTCTCCATCTCTCCCATGACGAAACCCACTGTACTTCTGGAGCGTGTGGGACTTCATATTCGACTTGTTGCTTTCTCCCTCATAACAAGATCCTTCGCGGTTTCCTAATTTTAAGTTCGGCTCACATGGGACTAGTTGCGTATATGTTAGGAACGTATGTAGAAGTGAATACAATACATGTTTCGGAAAGCTTCCGTTCTCCCATGCCCCTATCCGATCTCCTTAACCCCGAGGGATCCCCGATCCTCAAGTCTCGAAGAACCTCCGATCCTCGATTCTCAGTGGTTACTCGATCCCTATTCCTTCAGGTACCCTGTTCGCCTCTCAATGGACTGTGACTCATGTTCTGGATCGCATCTGGCCTGTCGGTTGCTTCTGTTCGGCTTGCATGTAGTGCCTTGGATTTCCCTCTCGCTTCGATTGCCGTAGAGTCTTGGTCTTATAATATTGTTGTTCCTTTTGTACCTCGGCCCCAACGCTCCAGCATCGTTCCAACGTTTCATGAACGATATCTTCAAGGACTTGCTGGACGTGTGCGTAGTCGTATACTTAGACGATATTCTCATCTACTCAGATAATCCGGACGAACACAAAAACCACGTCCGCGAAGTCTTGCGCCGACTTCGCGACAACAACCTCTACGCGAAAATCGAGAAGTGCGAGTTCAGCATCGAAATGACGAACCTCTTGGGCTTCATCGTCAGCCCCAACGGTCTTCAAATGGACGAATCAAAAGTGCAAGTCATCCGCAATTGGCCTACCCTGCGCAAAGTTAAATTGGCGATAAAAGTTAGCGAACCCGAGGAAGGACTGAACCTCCTTAACTTTGCGCGGGGTAGGTCAATTGCGGATGACTTGCACTTTTGGTTCATCTATTTGAAGACCGTTGGGGCTGACGATGAAGCCCAAGAGGTTCGTCGTTTCGACGCTGAACTCGCACTTCTCGATTTTTGCGTAGAGGTTGTTGTCGCGAAGTCGGCGCAAGACTTCGCGGACGTGGTTTTTGTGTTCGTCCGGATTATCTGAGTAGATGAGAATATCGTCTAAGTATAAGACTACGCACACGTCCAGCAAGTCCTTGAAGATATTGTTCATGAAACGTTGGAACGATGCTGGAGCGTTAGTGAGCTCGTAGTGCATGCGGTCGAAATGATGAAGAATATAGGGGCCGAGGAGAAAGCGTCCTTAAGGAGACCGAAAGCCTCGTCACAGGCGGTCGACCATGTCCATGGTTCGTTCTTCCCTTCCCCTCATCCACCCTAATAGTATACTTGTCAATTTGGCCGCCCCCTTGGCACCCTCAGATCAAGACTGGTGGCACATATGGTGTTAATGTGGAAGGAAGAATGTAATTCCCTCAGAACTCCCGACATGATCTCTTCAAGGACGTCCTCCTCAAGAAGCACTCTCTGAGGACGGATTGATCGTGCATCATGTACTTCAGGAAACCATTTGAGGAGTTCATCGAGTCCTCCGTCAGTAATCTGGAGCATCTCAAGCTCTAGCTCGCTCCCGAGTGAACTTTCAGCAATCGGGTCGGTGCAACCCCGTTGATCAAGAGGTCGGCTGAGTGCCTCAGAGGAAAGGCGGGGTAGAGCTAGATGCTATCGCGGTGTGCTTCAAACTTGAGAACCGCGTCTGGCGAGAGGATCGATTGCACACGTATTCGAAGCAGTACAAAAAGGCTGATCACACCACCTCAAGCTTGACTTCTATGACTTACACGATGTGCTGGTGTCACAGAAGGCCAGAGTAGAAGTGTCCGGATTGTTCAGGTCACCCTTCAAAGTCCGTCTCCCCCCTTTTGATCATGGCGTCAAGCGCATCCGTTAGAGGGTCTGAACCCCCCACTATATCAATAGCCAACCCGGCTGCTTCAGGACGATCGATCAACAGTTGAAGCACCTTTGCAATGTCGTCCCGCTTCCCAAAAAGAATTGAAGTTAGTAGTAGATCATGTGAAGTTTAGTTCCTTACAGAAATCACAGTGGTGATGTGGGTTCTTCCTATACTGGCGGTGCTGGCTCCTGGATTAAGACCAAGTCCACCAGGCCGTAAAATCGTCCACTTGAACGCCGTTCTTTTGATCAACTGCTTGTCGCATTCATACTTCCAGTACATGTAGGGACCGATGACCTTCCTCATCCTTTCCCAGAGGGCAATATCTTGCTCATTCTAATCCAACTAGGGTTCAGTAGCTGAGAAAACTCTGGATGCGAGTGCTCACATAATGGGCTGGTGGAGGCTTACTTGGTTCCTGGATACCGACTGCGGATATCTCGATGAGGCGTGGCCTCTTGTTCGTCTTCTCGATGGCGTCGAAGACCTTCAAAGCTCCTTCGTAATCGATGGCCTTTGTACGAGCCTCGCCACCCTGCAGAGTGACTCAGTTGGTCCATCGATACAGGGAGTCAAGCACTG
>Ga0307513_10011086_pt1 | contig 11239 bp, 14 predicted proteins | sample 15_EM_MG_FD_202174 | JGI IMG/M metagenome (GOLD analysis project Ga0307513, IMG submission 202174) | Populus trichocarpa ectomycorrhiza microbial communities from riparian zone in the Pacific Northwest, United States - 15_EM | ecosystem: Host-associated > Plants > Roots > Unclassified | place... | reverse complement strand
CAGCTTCTCTATCCTGCAAGGGAGTATATCACTCAAATCGCAACATTCGACCCTAGCAAAGGTATCCCGGACGTCATTGAATCTTACAGAAAATTCTGTGCTCGTCTTGTCAGGGACATGCCCGAAATGGTTCTTCCACAATTGCTGCTGTGAGTTGACCTCCATTTTCTCCCGAGCCACTCTTTGAATGACTTGACACTGACGGAATTCAGCTGCGGGCATGGGGCTATTGATGATCCGGATGCATCGATAGTTTTTACCGAGACCATGGAATTACTTGAGCAGCCGAGATATTCTGCCATTGCAAAAGATGTGGTAGTCATGAGAATTGGTCCAAGCGATCAAAGTAAGTTTCAACTCTAAGATACTTTGTAGGTGAAAAACTAATGTTGATTCCAGTGTTGAATGCATTAATTACCACTGCAAAGATCGTGGTGCAGCTCTCGCTGCGTGAGGGATTCGAAGTCAAGGTGTCTGTGGCACAGCAACATGGAAAGCCTGTTATTGCCACAAGAGCCTGTGGGATTCCATTGCAGATTCAACATGGGAAGAATGGATTTCTCGTCGATGTGGGAGACACGGAGGCTGTTGCAAATCATCTCTTCGATTTGTACACCGACAATGATCTTTATACCCAGATGGGCCACCAAGCGGAGCCTAGTGTGAGCGATGAAGTTGGAACGGTTGGTAATGCTGCGTGTTGGCTTTACCTTGCGGCTAAACTTGCTCGAGGCCAAGACCTCAATCCTAATGGGAGATGGATCACGGACATGGCAAGGGAGGAAGCCGGTCAGCCTTATGGGGTTGACGAGCCGATACTCCCGCGCGGAGGGATTGATATTCAGGGGTAAAACTTCACCGGTGGAGTTTTCGGGTTGGATTGGGTCCTGGTTTGAAACAAGTTAAATATCTTTTCAATTCCCCTGTGCCGCGTTTTACTCACCGATCCAGTTTCGTTCATGTTTTCGCTTGTTCTATGCAAAGTATCTGTTGGGGGTTTTTTCTGCGGCTTGAAAAAATTCATGTATTGTTCATGCATAGAGGCGTTGTTTTTAGAGGTAGTTCTATCTTGATAAAAAATTTCTTCCAGAACATGGATTCCGTGCGGTTTGTGGCATCAAGTACGAACCCGTAAATATGGTGATGGTGGTTGCGATGATATTAATTCCGAAACTCCGCACTGTATTGGTTAGTGTGCATAGATGCTTTTTAAATTTTCCTCTAACGTTATCTTCACCAATCATGATATCACTACTTGTACCCTCAGCGGTTTAGATGACCTTTCCCGAGTGTGTCTCTCCCGGGGTATTGCATAATCAATTACCAATTTTCCAAAGCGAAGTAAGTGTATTAGATGAGACTAGAAGAGAGAAGAAAGGAAATTCAAGGAAAACCCAAGAGAACAACGCCAGAAGGAAAAACAACACAGGTCTTCGTCTTTATCCACCAATAGTCAAGTTCCACTCACGGAGGCTTTGGTGGGGTGTATCGCTGCCCTTGCCTGGGGAGATCGTTACCGCTGATATATCCCGCTGTGGCAATGGGGGCGCCTCAGTGTCTGCTACGGGTGGCGGGAGGGAAATGAAGAACGCTGTAGGAAAGGTGATGAACGCGAGTTGTAGGAACAATGATGATCTGAAGGTGTGGGTGAGCCGGGAGAGATGGTTCTGGTCGGGGCCATGGGTCCTATATTCTTGAGCTATGACCCCGCGATGGCCGGGCAACCGGCGGAACCATAATCCGGAGACCTCCGAGGCAGTTGGCCATGCCGTGCCCCAGGATCCTTTGTACTTTGCCCAATTGGCGATGGGTTGTACCAACCCGGCCTCAATTTGTTGTCTAGAATACAGAGAAAATAAGGAGAATACTAATGAAATATTTCCAGGGGCTGTACATACTAGAAGAAATGCAGCGGCCAGAGGCACGCAGATTTGTCGCTACCGCTCCCCCCGCCCCGCAAGGTTTGTCTGTCGATATTCACTCGAATGTGAAGGCCTAAAATTTCCTTCGTATCCTAGGGTGTCAGGAGAAACCACGGCGACTATTTCTGACGACCCATAGAGATTTCCCTTCACGGGACAAATGTTTACAGTGCAAGTTTGTCTTCTGATGTTCATGGACATACCTTGCCGCTAACGATGTACTAGTATCATACATAAATGATGATGCTATTAGAAAGGCCGCAACCCCCCCATGAACTCACGACCCCCCTAATAATGTCCCATTAAACCGCAAGCTGGTTTTGAGGGAACGACATATCTTTGGAGCAAGCCAGGTTGCACCTGGCGATCTTTGTTTCAGACTAATCAGGTGCTGGACAGCCACTGTGAAGCGTGTCATCTCAATATTAGCGTGGACTGCTCGATTCGTGGTGTGTGAGAGGGTTGGGAATAAGGAGTGTAAATTGGAGGATAATTTTCATGCTCATGTACTATTAAACAAACATGGTGTTGGATATCATGGGTTGTTCGCTGCAGCTTAGTCAGAGGGTTTCTTGGCTGCCATTGGTTGCGGAGCTCGCTTGTCTTCTTTGTTCACTCTCTTCTGTTTTCTTTTCTCTTCTCCTCTTTTTGACACGCCGCTTTCTACACAGCGAAACAGGGCTAATAAAGCCAGTCTTGACACGACGCTTGTTTGACCTTCAATTTCTCTCTTGTTCTCGCCTTCCGGTTCGGCTCACTTCTGATCATTTCCGAAACAGGGGATCGTGTTACCCTGTCAAGCCTGCTCGGATTAGGCTCGGAGGGTTGATCACGAGATATCACTCGTGTTGGTCTGTTTCGGACTTGTTGAAAATCTTGGTTGCGGAGGTAATGATTTACAGTGAGGATTTTACGCAGTGGACTGAAACCAGTTAGGTGGGGATGAGAATCATGATTGATTGATGTCAACTTGGTGGAAGGAAAGACTTGGGGAAAGTTGTGTACAGAAAGGAAGGTGGAGGGTTCCACATAGTCCAACCGGTCAAGTCATGGAGGCAGGACCAGACTGGCCCGTCCTGGTTGATGTTGATGACTGAACACGACTAACTTGGGTGATCCGCTCTGGTATGGACAGGTCCCAGACCAGTCTTTGTCGAAGATTGCATGAGAGTCGGAGTGGTACCAGCGCCAGCACTCTCCGGGAATAGATATATAGCTATTGTAGGATTTAACGCCACTTGCCACGTTATAAATCAACAGGCCCTCAATACAGGTTGATAGAGAATCATGGAGAGGATAGCAGGTGGTGTGGATGCAATTACCCAATGGATAGGTTGCATCGAATACACGTATTGTGGCAGGAGGTCATGTAACATCACTCACGTAATGCACGAAAAATAGTTCGATACTTGAGAACCTATTTTCGCCACCTGTAATCAAAGCGAGGCATTTTCTCCACTATACAACCTATGGAAACAATAGCTTTTATTAAGAAAAAGCCTTATTTGGATCTAACATATTGTGATAAAATAGCATATCCTATTGCTTGGAGGCCTGGCTGAACTAGTCCTGGTCCAGTCGGTTTCGATAATCCTGACTGTCCAGTCGGTCTAATTTCCACCATTAGACTAGAGTTGACTTTTGACCGGACTAGCTAGTCTAGTCCCGTCTTCCGCCCACCATTGGGAACCATGAGTACTAGCGCGACAACTTCCGTTCCGCAACCTTTCCGGCCCGCGGCACAAAATGAACAAACCTGGACGCACACTACCACATATCTCCCATAACCCCCGATCATCCGGGCGATTAATTCCGATGGACGTCACCTATCTTTGGACCGAATGCTCTATAAAAAACCTCGCCGTCAGTGACCACGGCGCTGGCCGCGATTGACAATAAACACCGACTCGCTGGGGGATAGGCTGGCCCCTTATGGGGATATTTCTGAGTCGAGTTCTGCGCCATTGGTTAGTCTTTCCCCGTGTTGTGAGGCGCTTTGATTTCGGGGGTTGGGGCGAAGGGAAGATTATGGGTAAGGTAATGAGTGGGGACGCGGTTGTTATAGTGCAAAGCGAGTCAAACAGGGTCCTCCAAACAGGCCAAACGGGATCTTGAACTAGTCAACCAAATCTTGGAATATTTTCAAAAATAAAACAATACAGAGGAAGCAATTTTAAAGCCTGAAAAATAGGCTATCATAGTCGGGAGTAACTTTGGTTCCTATTCTTTCAACATCGCCAGCGGTGTCCCATATATCCACAAAGTTGACTAGAAAACATTCCTTCAACTTTGTCCAAGTTCTCCACACTCATTCCATCACCGTCTCCTTCTTTCCACATAACACACTCAAACCTCTTCCCAAACAATGCATCCCTTCATCTCTCACCTCTGTTTCGTTTATTCGCAGAGTTCAGGGTTCCGAATGGTCTGCGCAAGACTGGACTAGACTAGCTAGTCCGGTCGAAAGTCAAGTCTAGTCTGATGGTGGAAATTAGACCGACTGTACAGTCAGGATTATTGAAACCGACTCGACGAGGACTAGTCCGACCAGGCCTGCCAAGCAATAGGATATGCTATTTTTATCACGATATATTACTTTCAAATACTGCTTTTCTTAATAAAACTTATTATTTCCATGGATTATAGGGTGGATATAGTGCCTCGCTTTGATTAGGGGTGGCGAAAATAGGTTCTCAAGTATCGAACTGTTTTGATGCATTAAGTGAGTGATATTACATGACCAACTGCCACAATAGGGGTATTCGATTGGACTTATCCATCGGGTAATTGCATTTCCACCACATGCCATACTCTCCAGGATGTTCTATCAACCTGTATTGAGGGGGCACTTGATTTCTATAGCGGCAAGCGGCTTTAAAATCATTCTATAGCTATACATCTATTCTTCCCGATTGTAGGCATGGGTGCAATTCTGACCCTCATGCGATCTTTTATAAAGACTGGTCTTGGACCAGTCCAAACCGGACTGGACAACCCAAGTTAGTCGGGTCCAGTCATCGACATCAACCAGGATGGGCCAGTCTGGTCCTCCCTCTGAGACTTGACCGGTCGGACTATTCGGAACCCTGGCAGAGTTCTTCAGTTCCCAAACATTCCTGCTACCTTTGCCTGTTTTGCTAACCTTGTAGTGTGACACTTGTTCATTCCATCTCTTAGTTCCAAACCTTTAGCACCTCTAGCCCAGGTTCCTGCATCATCCCAAAACATCTCCGCCGCCCCTAATATTTTACGCAAACGCACCACCGCTTCAACTCCTATGTTATCCAACATTCTCCTAACAAAAACTTGTCCCAAGCCAAACGTTCATTGTTGCAGTTCGTGTTGTCGATATGGAACCTTCATGAAAACCTTAACAGAAAGGAGCGGACTCAAGTGGTTTTTTATATATAATTAAGTAGTGTATGTCATAGTTTTATTAATTTGTTATGAGGGAGCGAATGTAGATATATTGAGTATAGACGAAAGAACAAAGACCGTATAGACATGAACGAGGAATGGAGGATGAACGACTAAAAGAATAGGAAAAAGATCCTGCTTTTATCCCATGCGAGCAATGAGAGAAGAAAACGACTAGAAATCTTTTCCTCCACACAATACATGCCCGATTCGTTTGTAACAAGAGTTTGTCAGACATTGTTAGTAAAACCAGACGAAACAAGAACTAATGCCGGACAGTGGAGAAACAATAGATGAATCAACGGCTCCAGTCATAGGTTTCACCAAGTTCAAGATTAAAAAGTGAAAGTTTTGCTGGGAGTGAAACTAGGGATAGAATCTACCCAGTATCAGACTGAAATATACTTTGAAGTAGGAATGGCTAAGACATGAGGGTGGTGGGCTGGGGAGGAGACCCTGAGCAGAAGACTCAAGGACATTATCAAAGCATATAAAGTAGATAATTATAATGATTTCTGCCTTAACTGCAATGCTGCTTGGTGTTTGGAGGTATATCATTTCACTTTACTCATGGTGTCTTGGCAATTATTAACTCAACTCGGATCGGTTGCTACAGTATTCTCGTTTCACCGGAGGACCTGTGTTTAGACACTTTCCGCCGTATCAGGGGGGGGGCGAGGTGGGCCTAGCACTCTGTGTGTGTCCACAATTGCCGGCGGGATACGTCCCGAGTGGCCGGAGCAGAGGGGGTGTTGGATCGGCCTGGAAAAGGCCAATTTGAATGTGAGGGAGATGTAGGTTTAAGTACGATGAGTAGGCTATTTCGCGAGCGGGATGAATGTGCGGTTACCCGAGCACAGAATATCGCTGGCTAGACTATAGGAGCTTAAAAATTGAGACAGTTGCACTGTAAATATTCTAAATACAGTTGGGCGTCCGAGCGCTCTCACACGCTCAGTGATTAATTGACAAAATAAACCTTCTCCACGATCTGGAAAGGAATAAGATATTTTGACAAGCAGCCGAAAAGTGATTTCCGGATTAGCATGCGGCACATCTAGCTAGCCCTCTCAATCAGCGTGCGTTCCTCCAGACCATGGCAGGTAATGGATTAGGCACAAGGCCCAGCTAATTACTCTCCACTTGACAACCTTCGCTTTATAGCCATTTAACTTAGGTCGCCGCAATTCCAGAAAAAATATATCATGTTATACAAGTACCATAATAACTAGAACAACCGAGAGCCCAAGAGGCATGTTGGAGTCACCGACCGATTAGCACACACTCTAACACTGTAATCTGCTCTAGAGACGATAAAATAAAGAGAGGGTTCTCCAGGGCTGGAAAAACCTGGATAAAACTATTAGGCAGATCCCACAGTTATTCTATTCACGTAGATTCTGTTATTAGTCCTTGTTTAGCGGCAGTCTGCAGAAATTTTACCTTGGCCCAAGTGGTGTACGCACACTCAGTTGAAGACCAAAGACTAAATACTAGTCAAGACGAGTGGGGGGAATCGGGGGAAAACACGTAAGCGCAATATAGCAGATTGGCCCTAAGTTACCAAAAATGTCCTGCTCCCACTACCAACACAATTTCAACATCCAAGTTCTTTTGGAAATAGCAGTTGATGGCCGCACTTGGTGGGGATGTTCCCGCTCTCAGTGGCCGCAGGGGCATACGTACGAACTAGCGAAAGGAGGCGCAAGCTCTGAAAATGTTTTCACCCCACGTGTTTTGCTTTCCTTCTCACCTTCTCCTCGCTTCACACCTTCCCAGAGTTCCGAATGGTGGGCGGAAGACTGGGCTGGACTAGCTAGTCCGGTCGAAAGTCAACTCTAGTCTAATGGTGGAAATTAGACCCACTGGATAGTCAGGATTATCGAAACCGACTCGACCAGGACTAGTCCGACCAGGCCCTCCAAGCAATAGGATATGCTATTTTTATCACAATATGTTAGATTCAAATAAGGCTTTTCTTAATAAAAGCTATTGTTTGCATGGATTGTACGGTGGAGATAGTGCCTCGCTTTGATTAGAGTTGGCGAAAATAGGTTCTCAAGTATCGAACTATTTGTTGAAACGACTGTTGTTGTATTGATTGAGGGAGAGAGAAAAGTGGGGGTAACCCCGGCTATGTAACAAGAAAAGACGCAGTCACAATTTCCCCTGTTCACAGAGCCTCACTCGCCGGCGCGCCGCATCGCCGCCGCCATCCCCCCGGCTTACATAACACCCCGCAGGCAACCATACCCGATATGGAAGGATGCTCCAACACTATTTGTAGCAATGCGCAATCGTTTCAACTGAGAAGTAATGATAGCCGACAATCAAGAGCATAGATTACCACTAACGACTACTAGAATGATAGGAAAGATACAGACAAGCTATATAGTAAAGTGGCTTGGTTCCGCTTTACCATGCTTCCGCTTCCACCAAACTTCCGCAACAAAGAACAAAGGCATTCAAAGAAAGCATATAAGAACGAAAGGAATAAAGAGAGTATAAAGAAGACCAAACCCGGACAAGACTTGGGAACAATTAAAAAGACTTAGAGGAAGCATTTGAGAGGAGAAAGAAACCATATTCCAACACTATTTTTCGTGCATTACGTGAGTGATATTACATGACCACCTGCCACAATACTGGTATTCGATGCGGCTTATCCATCGGGTAATTGTATTTCCACCACATGCTATCCTCGGCAGGATGTTCTATCAACCTGTATTGAGGGCCTGTTGATTTATACCGTGGTAAGCGGATCTAAAATCCTACTATTGCTATACATCTATTCCCAGCGGGCGCTGGCCCATGCACCACTCCGACTCTCATGCGGCCTTCTATAGGGACTGGTCTGGGACCTGTCCGAACCAGACCGGACCACCCAAGTTGGTCGGGTTCAGTCATCCACATCAACCAGGACGGGCCAGTCTGGTCCTGCCTCCATGACTTGACCGGTCGGACTATTCTGAACCCTGCTAGTACGACAGGCCTTCCCGTGCTCGCATGGCTGTGCTATCGCTGCCTAAGTGGCAGAAGGCGCAAAACCTATTTCCGGAGTATGATCAGGGGGTAGAGGTCCAAGAGTAATATCGGTGTGAGGTGCAGGTCTCAGTGTGAGGTATGAAGCTGGGATTATTAGAAATTTGTTATGTGGCAATCAGCCGGTCAATGAAACAGACCGCTTTGGTTCGCATTATGTAGTGTATTTATTAATGGGATTTATGGGGCACTGGGTTTTGGTGAGGAAGATTACGCCTTTCGTTCGTCTCATATGTACACCGATATACAATGGGGGAATCTCTGGCATAATAGTATTGAGCAGGAAGGCCGGGTATATAATCTTTGGGCGGGCCAACAGTACCACTGCTGCCTATAGTGCTTGTGGCTCCTGCTCTACCGAAAGATTATTTCTGCAGGGTCGGCGACCGAGGCTACCGCTTAAAGACTTGTGCATGTAACACCTCATCCTGTCGTCCCAATACGCGATGATACCCACAAGAATGAGATTGGTTTGGAACCTCTCGAGCTGGTAATTCGTGTTAAAATATTCACGAAGGTTCAATATCTGCGACAATGTTACTACACCGGAAGTGAGGATAAGGAGAGTCTTCGTTTGGCGAGTGTTGAAAAGTATGGAAGTTGAAGCAACGGCGTGTATGTGTGAACGGTTAGATGGGTCAGCGATGTTTTGGGAAGATTCATGAATCAGACTATGGGTACTAAAGGTTTGGGGCTAGTGTTAGCTAGAAGATGGAACGAATAACTGTCACACTGTGGCGATAACAAAACAGGAGAAGGTATGAGGAAAGTTTGGAAAGGAGCGTTCAGGAAAGGTGTGTAAGTTGTTGAAAAAGGGGAAGGGATTGAAGGACGAAATCTGTAGGAAAGTTGACGGTGTGGTTTGGAAAGCAAGAGACGGTGATGGAAGTGTTAGCTCTTTAGCTATACGATAATGTTGAGGTACAGCTACCCACTTAGGTCATGTCTAGGGGTTAGCTTAGTGACTGCCTACTGTGTGTGGGCTAGGTCTATCACTGGTTGTGCGGGAGCGGGCTTGGGATAGGGGTTTTCCTTTAAGTACTTTCTTTCTTGTACGACTAGTCTATAACGAACATCTCACCTTATACAAGGTACCACACACACATCCCAACACGTTATGAGCCTCTGCGTGTCCCATGGTCTACGAAAACAGAAAGGGTCAGGTTTGAAGGTTGGTTTGCTACACCGTGGTAGCTCTCGAATAATTCCTTCCTCTACTCTTTATCGATTCATCCATCCATCCATCCATCTATCTACCCATCAGTTGGACTGTCTATCGCGGCAATGACAAATGCATACGATGTCCAAGCTACATCGCGGATGACATTCCCTCTCCTTGGGGATAAGAATTTTACCCAATGGTGGCAAAGGATGGCCGATCAGCTCAAGGAGTAAGGTATGTGGTGGATCATCTCTTGAAAAGAACCTCAACCCGATTCGGAGAGTACAAATCTAGTGATGGTTAGTGCTCTCAGAAAGTATCAACAGAAGTGTTACAGGATTATGGTAAAATTCGCAACTCGATGGAGCGACACATTCCCCTCAGTACAATGGTGACGGCTCTGACGAGGACCGTGCTCTGCTATGTGAGGTGCTCAATGCGAAACACAAAAAGGCATTGGGTCTGGACCATTACTTGTGGCGGAGATCGTTGTTCCATTGTCCTTTTGAGTCTCACGGAACTGTAGCAAAATACGGTCATGAGTTGGACCCCATGATTGCAGATCGGGCGGAAGCTGGTGAAGAGATAAAGGCGAGAGAGAGAACATTCAATTTGTTAAATGGACTACCGCCTTGGTGGCAAGAGTGACGAGACCTACAAGCCACAATTATTCAACCCGATAAACCTGAAGACCTCATCGCAGGGATCATAGCCAGGGAGTCTGCTCTCAATTGAGAAAAACTGCTGACGGCACACGAGAGACTGGTCTTGCGATTCAGGGCAAGAGCAATAGTTACCAAGTTGGTAGGAGGAGATTCAATGGTCAGAATGCAAACAGTGATTCTGGGGAAGACGTGGCTGTTACCTGCGTTTATTGCCAGAAGAAGGGCCATAGAAAGAATGAATGGCGCAAGTTTAAATCAGATCAGAGAAGGGGTGATGTGGCGGACAGAACTACGACGGCTGCTCATGCAGCACCGGCTGAAACGCCAAACATATCTCAGTTTACTGTATTCAGTACGGCACATGTTCCTGCAGATGTGAGCCATTGGTTACTAGACAGCGGATGTAGTAACGATGTTACAGGCTCACGCAACGCCCTTACTATGTATACGCCGAGTCCAAAGGGTAACCACACAATCAGGGTTGCAAATAACTCTGAGCTCAGTGCGCTCGGAAGAGGCGATGTCACCCTTAACATGTGTGATGCAGGTGAGACATGCGGGATGACTCTAATCCTTCATGATATTCTCCACGTGCCCGACTGTAGATGTAATAGTGTGCTCTCCATGTCACCGCTGCGCAAGTTGTACCTGTTTGTAGACTTCCACCATGCGGGAGGCGCATCCCTGAGGAGACAAGGAGCACAGATATCTTCGATCGAAGGAATAGAGATTCTTGGTCTCTACAAACTGAGAACGATGCTGGAAAGAGATGATTCTTATGGCAAAGAGAAGGACTGGGTAATCGCGGTGACTACAGATAGGGAGGCCGTCCAAGAATCGGCATTGTGGCATTGGCGCCTCGCACACCGGGGGCTGGATGCAGTTTCAAGGTTATCAAAGGGGGTGAACTGTTACGGGGTAGCTAACACGGTAGGATTCCGGGCTATCTAGGCCGAGGATATTCGAGACAACGGAATATAGGTCAGGAAGGCTCAAGAAGAATTGTTTGATAAAGTAATAGAAGAATATCG
>Ga0307513_10011084_pt1 | contig 11240 bp, 11 predicted proteins | sample 15_EM_MG_FD_202174 | JGI IMG/M metagenome (GOLD analysis project Ga0307513, IMG submission 202174) | Populus trichocarpa ectomycorrhiza microbial communities from riparian zone in the Pacific Northwest, United States - 15_EM | ecosystem: Host-associated > Plants > Roots > Unclassified | place... | reverse complement strand
CGGCCCGAGCGCAAGAGGGAACGCCTGGCCGCCCGTGGGGGTGTCGAAGCTGTGCAACAAGCTGAACCGCCCGTTCGCGGTCAGCCGAAACAAGGTGCCCGCTCCCCCTCGTCCACCGATGAAGGCCGTGCCGTAGAAGGTACCGGGGGTCGCTTCGACCAGGCCCCCCAGAGGCTTGCTGCCGTCGTTGACATCGAAGACGTGCACGATGCTCACCGTACCGCTCGGCGTGACGCTGAAGATGGCGCCGTGGAAGCCGTCGTTGGGCCCGACATCCAGCGCACCGTAGAACTTGCCATCGCTGGCCAAGGTCAGACCGAGATAGTTCGGGCCCGATCCTTCGGCGGCGGTGAAGTGATGCAGCGTCACGAACGTGCCGTCGGGGGCCATCTTGAACACCGTGCCACGGCCGTTGGCACCGCCGCTGAAGGTCGTGCCGTACAGCCACCCGTCCCTGCCGTCGACGAGCGCGCCTGGCCCGGCACCATCGTTCGGCTGATCGGGTTCGAATGTGCGAAGCGTCTGCAGACCGCCGGTCGCGGTCAGCCGGAAGATGGTGCCACCGAAGCGCGTCTGCGTGCCGGCGACGACGCGGTGGCCGCTCGGCGTGCTGCCGTAGAAAGTGCCGCTGCCATGTTCGATGAGGCCGGCAATGGGACCTTCGCCGTCGGCGCCGCTGAAGGCATGCAGCGACTGAAAGCTGCCGTCGGTCGAGACCGCGAACACGGTGCCCAAGTCGTCGGCACCGCCGTAGTACGTGACGCCAAAAAAGCGGCCGTCGGCACCTTGGACGAGCCGGCCATTGGGTCCGGCGCCGTCGTTGCGCTGGAACTGGTGCAACGCCGTGAGTCCGTCGGTCGCGGCCCACGCCGGCACGGCGAGGGGGGCCCCCAGCGCAAGGCCGAGGCAGATGCGCAAGGCGGCACGCAGAATGGCGGCAACTGGAAGTGACAGCACGATCATGGCGTCCCTGGATGCAGCGCCGCGGGCCCGGCCCGCACACCATCTTGGATTCGATGCATCGTGTCAACTCTTGCGGCCTTCCGCAGTGCCTTGAAACCTTTCGGACAGGGCTGGCGCGTCAGGTGGCGCGCCACCCTACGCCACCAGGCGACGTCACTGCGCCTGCTGCAGCGCGCGAATCCGGTCTTCGATCGGCGGGTGGCTCGAGAACAGCGCCATCAGCCCGCTCGGGCGGCTGCTGATGCCCATCGTCGCCACCGAGCGCGGCAGCTCGCCGGGGTCCAGCCCGCCGAGGCGCGCGAGCGCGTTGATCATCGGCGTCTTGCGGCCCATCAGCCGCGCGGCGCCGGCGTCGGCGCGGTACTCGCGGTAACGCGAGAACCAGGCGACGATGATCGCCGCCAGCACGCCGAGCACGAGGTCGAGCACGACGGTGCTGACGTAGTAGCCGATGCCGGGCGCGTCGCGGTCGTTGCGCAGCAGCACGCGGTCGACGAAGTAGCCGATCACCCGCGACAGGAAGACGACGAAGGTGTTCATCACGCCCTGGATCAGGGTCAAGGTCACCATGTCGCCGTTGGCCACGTGGCTGATCTCGTGGCCGATGACGGCCTCGACCTCGTCGCGGTTCATGCTTTGCAACAGGCCGGTCGAGACGGCGACGAGCGCCGAGTTCTTGAAGGCACCGGTGGCGAACGCATTCGGCTCGCCCTGGTAGAGCGCGACCTCGGGCATGCCGATGCCGGCTTGCGACGCGAAGCGCTGCACCGCGCCGACCAGCCAGCGGTGGGTGGGGTCGGGCGAGTCGTTGATGATGACCGCGCCGGTGCTCCACTTGGCCATCGGCTTGCTCATCAGCAGCGAGATGATCGCGCCGCCGAAGCCCATCACCGCGGCGAAGCCGAGCAGCATGCCGAGGTTCAGGCCGTTCGCCGAAAGATACCGGTTGACGCCCAGGATGTTGGCGGCAATGCCCAACACCAGCATCACGGCCAGGTTGGTGACGATGAACAGCAACACTCGTTTCATGATGAGCGCGCCCATGCCGAGCGCCGCAGTGGTGAAAACTGAGTCGAAGCTGGGGGCGCGGCGCGGCGATTCAATGGCCGCGGGTCAGACGCTGGATCAGATGCGCAGCCGGACCCGGTTCGGGCCCTTCTCGGGCAGCATCTCGAAGCGGTCGGCGAAAGGCGCGAAGAGCTTGGTCGACGAAGCGTTCTTGCCCAGCAGGTCGGCATCGCGCAGGCGCTCGGCGGCGACCCGCAGTTCGACCGTGTCGCCGCGAATCAGCTCGGGCAGAGCGGCGAGGATCTGGCGCACCTTCTCCGGCATCTCGGGCGCCGGCGGCGGCGCGGGTGGTGGAGGAGGAGGCGGCGGCGGGGGCGGCGGCGCAGCCTCGGCCGTGCGCCGGCGCGAAGCCTTCTTCGCCGGCGCCTTGGCGGCCGCCGCGCGCGGCTTGCGGTGGGCGAGCACGGTGTACTGGTCGTAGACCGCCTGCGTCTCGTCGCCGGTCTTGCCGTCCTGGCCGATGCCGACCACGCGGCAGCCCTTTTCGCGCAGCCGGCCGACCAGCGGTGCGAAGTCGGAGTCCGACGACGCGATCGCCACCACGTCGGGCCGCTCGGCGAGGACCAGGTCCATCGCATCGACGGCGAGCGCGATGTCGGTCGAGTTCTTGCCGGCCGACAGGTTGACCATCGGCTTGATCTGCAGCCGCTTGAACACCGCCTGGTGCTTCAGCGCGCTCTCGGCCGTGCAGTAGGCGCGGCGCACGTGCAGCGCACCGTGCTCGCCGAGCAGCATCTCGACGGCCTGCTCGATGACGTCGACCGAGACGTTGTCGGCATCGATCAGCAGCATCACGCGGTCGCTCGTCATGAAAGTCTCCACGGCAGCGTTTCGCCGCCGCGCAAGGGTTTGATCAGCGCGTCGCCGAAGGGCAATGTCTCGGGCAGCGCCCAGGTTTCGCGACGCAAAGTCAGCGTGCCGCGGTTGCGCGGCAGGCCGTAGAAGTCGGCGCCGTGGAAGCTGGCGAAGGCCTCCAGCCGGTCGATCGCGCCGGCGGCATCGAACGCCTCGGCATACATCTCCAGCGCGGCCGGCGCGGTGAAGCAGCCGGCGCCGCAGACCGATTGCTCCTTCAGCTGCGCCGCATGCGGTGCACTGTCGGTGCCGAGGAAGAACTTCGGGCTGCCCGAGGTGGCGGCGGCCAGCAGTGCCTGCCGATGCGCCTCGCGCTTGAGCACCGGCAGGCAGTAGAAGTGCGGCCGCAAGCCGCCGACGAAGAGCGCGTTGCGGTTGTAGAGCAGGTGGTGGGCGGTCAGCGTGGCGGCGGTGAAGGCGTCGCTGGCGACCACGAAGTCGGCCGCTTCCTTCGTCGTGATGTGCTCGAAGACGACCTTCAGCTCGGGGAAGTCGCGCCGCAGCGGCTGCATCACGCGGTCGATGAACACCGCCTCGCGGTCGAAGACGTCGACCTCGGTGTCGGTGACCTCGCCATGCACCAGCAGCAGCAGGCCTTCGCGCTGCATCGCGGCCAGCGTCGAATGGATCTTGCGCAGGTCGGTGACGCCGGCGTCGCTGTTGGTCGTCGCGCCGGCCGGGTACAGCTTGAGCGCGACGATGCCGGCATCCTTCGCGCGCCGGATCTCGTCGGGCGGCGTGTTGTCGGTGAGGTACAGCGTCATCAGCGGCTCGAACTCGGCGCCGGCCGGCAGCGCCTCCAGGATGCGCCGGCGGTAGTCGGCGGCCATCGCGGTGCTTGTCACCGGCGGCCGCAGGTTGGGCATCACGATCGCGCGCGCGAACTGGCGCGCCGTGTACGGCAGCACCGCCGCCAGCGCGGCACCGTCGCGCAGGTGCAGGTGCCAGTCGTCGGGGCGGGTGATCGTGATCGAGTTGCGCATATCGCTCATGCGGACGATTCTCGCACCCGCTGAATCCAAAGCCGCGCCGGCGCCGTAAACCGGCATATCAACCGCGGAGACGAACGATGAGCAGCCCGACCGAAACCATCCAGACCCTCTATGCCGCCTTCGGCCGCGGCGACCTGGCGACGATCCTGGCCCACTGCGCCGACAGCGTCGAATGGGTCCACCACGGCAGCATCGGCCTGCCGTTCATGGGCCGCTTCGTCGGCAAGCCGGCGGTCGCGCAGTGGTTCGCCGATGTGGCCACGCACGAAGGCGTGCAGGCCTTCGAGCCGCGCGAGTTCCTGGCCGGGCCCGAGCACGTGACGGTGCTCGGCTGGGAGCGGACGCAGGCGCTGCCGAACGGCACCGTGTTCGAGACCGACTGGATCCACGTGTTCGTCGTCCGCGACGGCCTGATCACGCGCTTCGTCGGCATCTACGACACCGCCGCGTCCGGCGCGGCACGGCGATGAGCAGCCGATTCGAGCTGGTCAGCGACTGGCACCTCGCAGCGCCGCCGGCCGCCGTCTGGCGCGCGCTGACCGAGGCCGAAGCCTGGCCCGCGTGGTGGCGCTACGTTCGCGAGGTGCAGCCGCTCGTTGCCGGCGACGCCGACGGGCTCGGCGCCGAGCGGCGTTTCCGCTGGAGCAGCCGGCTGCCGTACGGGCTGCAGTTCAACGTGCGGGTCGTCGAGTCGGTTCGTGAACGCCGGCTGCGCGGCCGTGCCCATGGCCAGCTCGAAGGCGAAGGGCTGTGGGAGCTGGCCCCGGCGGGCGGCGGCACCCGCGTTCGCTACACCTGGTGCGTCGAGCTGAACAAGCCGTGGATGCGCTGGCTGGCGCCGCTGGCCGCACCGGTGTTCCGCTGGAACCACAACGGCGTGATGCGCGCCGGCGCCGAAGGCTTGGCGCGGCATCTGGGCGCACGGCTGCTGGCTGTTGTTTGAAACACGGCCTGAACCGCTGCCTGAACCGCTGCCGGACCGCGTGACCTACGCGGCGCCGCGCCGCTTCTGGCTTTCGAAGTAGACGACCTTGCGCGCCCGCATCACCTCGCCGAGCGGCCGGTGTTCGGCGAGCGCCGCCCAGGGGTCGAAGATCGCTGCCTCGACGGCTTCACCGAGCTGGCGGCCGGCGGTGCTGTCCGCATCCTGCTTCGGCAAGGTCAGGCGGGCGACCGTGATGTAGGGCGCCACCGATTCAGGCCAGTCGACCGAGGCGTCCTCGATCGGCGTGCTCTTCTCGTCGCTGAAGAACTGCAGTTGCAGCGCGTAGGCCAAGGGCCCGGCGCGCAGGCGGTCGGCCATGTCCTTGGCCCACGCGTTGCCGTCGGCCTTCGGCAATGAAGCATCGGCCGGTTGCAGCCGGACCCGCACCGCGTACGGACCGCAGGCGATCGGCGCCGCCGAGAAGAAGGTCTCGACCGCGAAACCGTGGAAGGGTTTGCCGAAGGTCTTGGCAATCTTCTTCACCTGGCGCAAGGCGCCGATCACGCCGTAGCGTTTGCCCAGGTACGCGAGCAAGGCGAGCGGGCTTTTGGACACGCTCAGCACCAGGCCGACGAACTCGTCGGTCTTCGCGAAGGCGAACGCCGGGTGCTGGATCAGCGCGAAGTCCTGGTGCGTGCACTCGCCGCCGAGCGCCGAGGCGCCGCTCATGCCGCGCACGTGGATCGAGAAGCCACGCACGTCGGGCTTGGCGTCGGCCGCGCGGTCGGGGCCGCCATTCGACAGCCGCACCCAGGCGTCGAAAGTCTTCGCTTCAGCGAACAAGCCGTGGCGTGCGTGGTCCGGCAAGCCGGGCAGCACTTCGAGCCGCGCGGCCAGGCCCAGCTGCTGGCGCCGGTGCAGCGCGCGCCCGTTGCCGAACTTCGCCGACTTGGCCGCCTGCATCTCGGCGAACTGCTGCGCATAGCGCGCGAAGCGCTCGGCTTCGTCGGGCGCGACCTGTTCGCGCCAGGCGGTGCTCGGCGCGCTCAATGCTGAAGAATCTTCGACAGGAAGTCTTTCGCCCGCGGCGTGCGTGCGTCGGGGTTGCCGAAGAAGTCGCCCGTCTTGCAGTCTTCGACGATCTTGCCGGCGTCCATGAAGACGACGCGGTGGCTGACCTTCTTCGCAAAGCCCATCTCGTGCGTGACGACCATCATCGTCATGCCTTCCTTGGCCAGCAGGACCATCACGTCCAGCACCTCGCCGACCATCTCGGGGTCGAGCGCCGAAGTGGGCTCGTCGAACAGCATCACGATCGGGTCCATGCTGAGCGCGCGGGCGATCGCCACCCGCTGCTGCTGGCCGCCGGAGAGCTGGCCGGGGAACTTGTCCTTGTGGACCATCAGGCCGACCCGGTCGAGCATCTTCAGCCCGCGCACCTTCGCGTCCTCAGTGCTGCGGTCGAGCACCTTGATCTGCGCCAAGGTCAGGTTCTCGGTGACGGTGAGGTGCGGGAAAAGCTCGAAATGCTGGAACACCATGCCGACCCGCGCGCGCAGCTTGGGCAGGTTGGTCTTCGGGTCGGAGATGCTGACGCCGTCGACGACGATGTCGCCCTTCTGGAACGGTTCGAGCGCGTTGACGGTCTTGATCAGCGTGCTCTTGCCCGAGCCCGACGGGCCGCAGACGACGACGACCTCGCCCTTCTGGATGGCGGTCGTGCAGTCGGTCAGCACCTGGAAGCTGCCGTACCACTTGGAGACGTTCTTGATGTCGATCATGAGGCGGGTTTTCCGGTTCAGCGGATGATGGCGATCTTGGCCTGCAGCTTGCGCACGGTCATCGACAGGCTGAAGCAGATCACGAAGTAGACGACGGTGGCGACGAGGTAGGTTTCGACCGGCCGGTTGTAGTTCTTGCCCGCGATCTCGAAGCCCTTCAGCAGGTCGTAGGCGCCGATCGCGTAGACCAGCGACGTGTCCTGGAACAGGATGATGGTCTGCGTCAGCAGCACCGGCAGCATGTTGCGGAAGGCCTGCGGCAGGATGATCAGCTGCATCGTCTGCTTGTAGGTCATGCCGACCGCATAGCCGGCGTAGACCTGGCCCTTGGAAACGCTCTGGATCCCGGCGCGCATGATCTCCGAGTAGTAGGCGGCCTCGAACAGCGTGAAGGTCACCATCGCCGACAGCTCGGCGCCCATCGGCCGCCCGAGCAGCAGCGGGATCAGCAGGAAGAACCACAGGATCACCATCACCAGCGGAATGCTGCGCATGGTGTTGACGTAGGCCGCCGCCGGCATCACGAGCGCCGGTTTGCCCGACAGCCGCATCAGCGCCAGCAAGGTGCCGAGGACGATGCCGCCGATCATCGCGATCAGCGTCAGCTGCACCGAAAAGACGAGGCCCTTCAGGATGAAGTTGGAGACGACGGTCCAGTTGAGGAAGGTGAAATCGAGGTTCATGGATGGCCTTCCGCCGGGCCGTCCCAAGGAAGGCCGCTCCCCTCGGGGGACGCGAACGAAGTGAGCAAGGGGCTCATCATTTGCCCCCGATCATTCCAGGGACCCGGACGCGGTTCTCGATCACCAGCGCAACCCGGTTGATCGTGAACGCCGAGACGAAGTACAGCAGCGTCACCGCGAGGTACATCTCGACGTTGCGCGAGGTCTCTTCACCGGCCTGCATCGCGAACATCGTCAGCTCGGCGATGCTCACCGCGAAGGCCACCGACGAGTTCTTGATGATGTTCATCGATTCGCTGGTCAGCGGCGGGATGACGATCCGAAAGGCCATCGGCAGCAGCACGTAACGATAGGTCTGCGACAAGGTCAGCCCGACCGCCAGGCCCGCATAACGCTGGCCGCGCGGCAGGCTCTGGATGCCGGCCTTGACCTGCTCGGAAATGCGCGCCGACGTGAAGAAGCCGAGCGCGAAGACCACGAGCACGAAGCTCGGCACCGCACGCAGCGACGTGAAGAGCGACGGCAGCACGTGGTACCAGAGGAAGATCTGGACCAGCAGCGGGATGTTGCGGAAGACCTCCGTCCACGCGTTGCCCAGCAGCACCAGCCGCCGGTCGGGCACCGTTCGCAGAATGCCCATCAGCGAGCCGACCAGCAGCGCGACGATCAGCGCCAGCACCGCGACCGAGAGCGTCCAGCCCCAGGCCGAGAGGATCCAGTTCAGATAGGTCGTGTCGCCGCCGGTGCCGAAGCAACTGGGGACCACGTCGCTGCTCGTGGTCTCTTTACAGAATACTTGCCAATCCCACGCCATCGGCGCCCTCCCCCACGGCCCAAGGAAAGGGCCTGCCCGACGGGCAGGCCCGCTCTTCCATCTACTTCTTTACGTATTCTTCGACGGGCTTGTCGTTCGGGTTGGCCCAGGCGAACTTGGTCGCTTCGCTGGCCGGCAACCCGACCTTCGTGTTCGACGGCGGGATCGGCTGCATGAACCACTTGTCGTAGAGCTTGGCGATCTCGCCCGACTTCATCATCGCGATGATGCTGTCGTCGACCGCCTTCTTGAACGCGGGGTCGTCCTTGCGCAGCATGATCGCGATCGGCTCGACCGACAGCACTTCACCGACGATCTTGAAGTCGGCCGGGTTCTTCGCCTTCGCGATGTTGCCGGCGAGGATCTGGCCGTCCATCACGAACGCGTCGGCACGGCCCGATTCCATCAGCAGGAAGCTGTCGGCGTGATCCTTGCCGAAGACTTCCTTGAAGTCGACGCTGGCGGCTCGCTCGTGCTTGCGCAGCAATTGCACCGAGGTGGTGCCGGTGGTCGTCGCGACGTTCTTGCCATTCAACTGGGCGATCGACGTGATGCCCGAATTGGCCTTCACCGCGATGCGCACTTCCTCGACATAGGTCGTGACGGCGAACGAGACGTCCTTCTGGCGGGTGGCGTTGTTGGTGGTCGAGCCGCATTCGATGTCGACGGTGCCGTTCTGCACCAGCGGGATCCGGTTCTGCGACGTGACCGGCTGGTACTTGATCTCGAGCTTGGCCAGGCCGAGCTTCTTCTGGATGTCGCCCAGCACGCGCTGGCAGACCTCGGTGTGGAAGCCGACGTACTTGCCGTCGCCGAGCGTGTACGACAGCGCGCCCGACGACTCGCGAACACCCATCGATACGGCAGCGGTCTCCTTCATCTTCGACAACGTGTCGGCCTGGGCGGCGCCGGCGGCGACCAGCGCCGCGGCGACCAGCAGGGACTTCTTCATGCAAACTCCTCAATTCAACGGAAACGGCGCCAGCGGCCGGGTGACTTCGATTCTAGGGAGCAAGACTCGGGCCCGGACCACGTATAAGCCCGGCCCCGCGGCGCACGAGGGCCTGCTACCGCGCCCGCAGGAAGTCCCACAGCGCGTGCGCGCCGGGCTTGGCCAGGCGCGCCACCTCGGGCCGCTCCCGGTAAACCCGTATCTCCATCGTCAGCTCGAAGCTGCCCGACGGCGCCGCCGGCACCAGCCGCCCTGCCTTCAGCTCGCTGCGCACCGAACTCACCGGCAGGAACGCCAGGCCATGGCCTTCGAGCGCCATCGCCTTCAGGCCTTCGGCCATGTCGGTCTCGTAGATCGGGTCCAGCGCGGCCGGCCCCGGCGCCTGCTTCAGGATCAGCTCGACCAGCCGGGCCATGTAGGCGCTGGCCGCGTAGCTGAGGAACGGCACCTGCTGGCCCGGGTGGCCGGGCAGGCGGAACAGCGGCTGGCCGTCGCCGTCGGCCTTGGCGTACGGGGCCAGCGTCTCATGCCCGAGGCTCAGCATGTCGTAGCGTTCGGGCGCCAGCTGCAGCGGCTGCGACGGGTGGTGGTAGGCGATCAGCAGGTCGCAGCCGCCTTCGGTGAGGCTCAACACGGCGTCGTGCACGTTCAGCGCGGTGAGCCGGCTCTTCAACGCGCCGAAGTGCCGGCGCAGGTCCATCAGCCAATGCGGGAAGAAGGTGAACGCCAGCGTGTGCGGGACCGCGAACTCGATCATGTCCTGCCCGGCCGCCTGGTGCGAACGCATCATGTTGCGCGTGGCCTGCAGCGCGCCGAGGATTTCCAGCGCCTGGGCGTGGAAGGTCTCGCCGGCGGGCGTCAGCCGGGTCGGGTACGACGAACGGTCGACGAGGTCGATGCCGGTCCAGGCTTCAAGCGCCTGGATGCGGCGCGAAAAGGCCGGCTGCGTGACGTGGCGCAGCTGCGCGGAACGCGAGAAGCTGCGGGTCTCGGCCAGGCTGACGAAGTCCTCGAGCCACTTGGTTTCCACTGGACGAGTGTATCCAGCAGGTCAAGCCTCCTGTCCGCTCTGCTGCAGCCGCCACATCTCCGCATAGCGCCCGCCCCGCGCCAGCAGTTCGAGGTGCGCGCCGCGCTCGACGACGCGGCCCTGTTCGAGAACGACGATCTCGTGGGCGTCGACCACCGTGCTCAGCCGGTGTGCGATGACCAAGGCCGTCTTGCCCTGCGACACGCTCTTCAGCTCGGCCTGGATCGCGCGCTCGTTGGCCGAGTCGAGCGCCGAGGTCGCTTCGTCGAAGATCAGCACCGGCGGGTTCTTCAGCAAGGTGCGGGCGATCGCCACCCGCTGCTTTTCGCCGCCCGACAGCTTCAGGCCGCGTTCGCCGACCATCGTCTCGTAGCCCTTCGGCGTGGCGCTGATGAAGGCGTGGATGTGCGCCGCGCGCGCCGCGGCCTCCACCTCGGCGCGGCCGGCGCCGGGCCGCCCGTAGGCGATGTTGTATTCGACGGTGTCGTTGAAGAGCACGGTGTCCTGCGGCACGATGCCGATCGCCTGCCGCAGGCTGGACTGCGTGACCGAACGCAGCTCCTGCCCGTCGATCGTGATGCGGCCGCTGCCGATGTCGTAGAAGCGGTACAGCAGCCGCGCCAAGGTCGACTTGCCGGCGCCCGACGGGCCGACCACCGCCACCGTCTTGCCGGGCGGGATCTCGAAGCTCACGTCGTGGAGGATCGGCCGCGCCGGGTCGTACGCGAAGCTCACATGTTCGAAGCGCACGGCGCCTTGGGTCACGAGCAGCGGCGTCGCACCGGGCACGTCGTCGATCTCGCGGTTGCGCTCGAGCAGCCTGAACATCTTGTCCAGGTCGGTCAGCGACTGCTTGATCTCGCGGTAGATCACGCCCAGGAAATTGAGCGGGATGTAGAGCTGGATCATGAAGGCGTTGATCATCACCAGGTCGCCCAAAGTGAGGCGGCCTTCGGTGACGCCCAGCGTGGCGCGCCACAGCATCAGCACCAGCGCCACCGCGATGATCAACTGCTGGCCGGTGTTGAGCAGGCTCAACGTGCTCTGGCTCTTCAGCGACGCGCGGCGCAGCCGCTCCAGGTTCTCGTCGTAGCGCCTGGCTTCGAAGTTCTCGTTGTTGAAGTACTTGACGGTCTCGTAGTTCAGCAGCGAATCGATCGCGCGCGAATGCGCGGTC
>Ga0307513_10011083_pt1 | contig 11240 bp, 5 predicted proteins | sample 15_EM_MG_FD_202174 | JGI IMG/M metagenome (GOLD analysis project Ga0307513, IMG submission 202174) | Populus trichocarpa ectomycorrhiza microbial communities from riparian zone in the Pacific Northwest, United States - 15_EM | ecosystem: Host-associated > Plants > Roots > Unclassified | place... | reverse complement strand
CCACCTTTGACTCCATCAATACCGCCACCTATGGCTCCTCAGATAATGACACCTATGGGTCCCGCATCTCAACCAATTTTTTGACCTACACCTCGACCTTTATATCCTGATCAATCTTGTGTTGATCCACAATATCATGGTTCGTCTTCGCAACCAGCACCATGATTGTATCTTTTGTTGTTTTTTTTATTATTATTGTATTTGAACTTAATTGTATTAATGCAAGTTTAACTAAATTTTTATAATATGAATATTATTTTTATTTTGTTTTTTATTAATGATATAATTATTTTTAATATTAATTAATTTATGTTGGTTATATATATTCTACAACTTTTAAAATATTCATAAATAATTAAATAAATAAATTAAAAGTCATTTTAATAAATAAATTAAAATTAATTTAATAAAAACAAATGCAATCACCAACGGATTCTCCGTTGGTGATTGCAACTGATGCATGAATCAGCAACGGATTTATCCGTTGCTAAATTGTTTTAGCAACGGATTTTAGTATTATTTGCAACGGAATAGTCTGTTGCTAATTACTCCATTTTTTAGTAGTGATGCTCTTGCATATGGCCTTATTTGCTTGGTGATTCAGCTGCTGGCCGCTTATGTTGACACCGATCCTGTGTTTTTTGGCTGATCTTTAGACATCTGTCTACATACTCTCGTGTTCACTGTTCCTGGTGGATGCTAGTGTATTAATGTGTTCTGGCTAGAACCTGCCTGGGCTGTCTCTGTCTCTGCAAGGATGGCTTTCTACGTCTCTGCATGGATGGGCATGCTTTGCATGGATGGCTGGTAATTGTCTTTACATGGATGGCCGAAAGTTCTTCGTCCCTGCAGGATAAGCCTCAACGATTGCCTCCATTATGGATGATGGTTCGTCTCTGCATGGATGAGATACTTCTTTGTTTTTTTGCTTGGATGACTGGTAGATGCGATGCTCTTTCTGCATGGAAGAGATTGGCTTGTAGTTATAATTTGTTGTGGTCGTTTCTTGGATTATTTTTTTTAATTTATTTTCTTTGGTTGCGGTTTGTTGCTTTTCAGGTGTTTTCTTAGATGGTTACAAGGGGCTTGTCCCTTCGTCTGATCTATCTGTATATATTTTTTTTGTATTCATTGTTTTTCATCATTGTTTCTTTTGATCTATAATATATTCTTACATTTGATAAAAAAAAAAAAAAAAGAGTTCTCAATCTGTCAATCCTTACTATGTCTGAACCTGGTAAGTTTCCCCGTGTTGAGTCAAATTAAGCCGCAGGCTCCACTCCTGGTTGTGCCCTTCCGTCAATTCCTTTAAGTTTCAGCCTTGCGACCATACTCCCCCCAGAACCCAAAAACTTTGATTTCTCATAAGGTGCTGGCGGAGTCCTAAAAGCAACATCCGCCAATCCCTGGTCGGCATCGTTTATGGTTGAGACTAGGACGGTATCTGATCGTCTTCGAGCCCCCAACTTTCATTCTTGATTAATGAAAACATCCTTGGCAAATGCTTTCGCAGTTATTCATCTTTCATAAATTCAAGAATTTCACCTTTGACTATGAAATACGAATGCCCTCGACGAATTTTCCTGCCTGGCCCGCCGTGTCTAAACCAACACTGTTTCGTCAGCGTATCCCCTTAACGAATTTTCTTGCCTGGCCCGGCCAATCCAGTGTCCAGCCTATGTTCGTCGAAAAATCTGCGCTGCCAATTTTACCCGACGAACCTGCAGCTGCATGGTCCCAGCCATGAAAGGAAAGAAAGGAGTTGTACCACCCTTTTGTCAATGGAAACTAACTGCTGAAATCAGAATAGGAATCAGGATATTTCAGTTTCCTTTTGCGAAATAGAGATATATTTAGACTATATATAAGCCCTTCTAATGACCTAAAAAAAGAGAAAAAAACAGGACGAAAAAGGAGAGAAAGAGGACAGGAAAGAGGAGAAAAAACAAGACGGAGAGGGAGCTTTGCTGCTAAACCTTGACAGAAACGTTCGGGTTGTATTTTTAGCTTTTGTAGTCAAAAACCAGTAAGACCTGCACCACATACGGAGAGGGAGCTTTGCTGCTAACCTTGACAGCAACGTTCGTTTGGGTTATATTTCAGCTTCTGCAGTAAAAAAACAGTGAGACCTGCAGGTATTGTTTTGATGTTTTAAAAAATCCTGTTTTGTATTCTGGTTTTGCACCTTCGTTTTCTATTTTTTTGCCATACAATGAATGCTTGTCTTCTGTTCCCTTCCATGACTTTGAGCTTAGACGGTTATTTTATGTTAGAGTTTGCAGGTTCCTTACTTTTTATTGTTTTTTTCCCTCTGGTTCATGAGGAACCGTGGGGGCTGTTATGCTTTCATTATCAGCTCACTTTTATGGTGAGACGTTTTCCTTTTTTTTTTTAAAGATCTTGCATGGGGTAGTTTGGCTCCTAAATGAAGTTTTGTCCAGAGAAGAAACCGAAACACAAGGAAACCCCTTTGCACTTTAAGTAATCCTTCGGCAGGTTTAGGGGGAGGGGTTACGTTTTCCTCTCTGCTTTTTTTATGACAGCATTTGCATTTTACTGTTCAAGTGAAACAATAACTTGCTACTAAGTGAATTATAATGCATTTTCCCTCTTGAATAGTGTCTTGGCGTGTGAATGCATCATCCCTATACAAGAATGGTTTATCATTTATAGCATTGGAGTGTTTGTTTTAAAAATAAGCGTGCAATGGTTTATCATTTATGCTTAAGCATTGGAGTGTTTGTTGTAAAAATAATGTTTTCTTGTGTGTTGCATACGGCCAATACTCTAACATGTTTTGAACGTTTTTTTTATATAAAAAAACAAATATTTGAAGTTTCAAAAATGTGTTTTTGCATGGATTTCTTAAACACAACAAAAATTATTTTCTTGCATTTCTGGATTTTACAACATGTTTGTAAAACTCCAAAGGGTATTGGCCAATATTCCAAAAAAAATAAAAATCTTATTTTGGGAGGAATTCATCTATTATTCACCGTTAATGTTTGGATAAAGAAATCTCAAATGGATGAATATCTAAAATATTATTGGGGATAACTTGTTATCATTCACTCTTAATATTTGGATAAAGAAACCCTAAGTGGTAAATATCCAAAATAATTTTCTAGGAATAATAATTCATCACACATCCTTGAAAGAAGCCTTGATTATAATCGAGGACATTTCAAATTTTTTTTACTCCACGGTTTACGAGCCGTGAGAGTATGAAACACTAAAGCAAAAATAGGCTTTTAAAGCGCCTTGAATTTCCTTAGATTTCTAAATTTTGTCCCTCCTCCTTGTGATTTACGAGTCGCAAACTCTTGAAATACTAAGGGAAAAATGAGCTTTGAAAGCACATGGAATCTCCTTGGATTTCTATCTTAATAAATTTAGTTTGAATCAAACCTAGGAAAACGGATGAGATTAGAAAACACCAACACCATAGCAATTATAAGGCAAACCAAACACCAAGCAGCTTACCTTAGAAATCATCATAATACTAGGTGGCGACTCCAAAGAATGAATCAAGCAAAACAAACAAAAAAATCGCCATCAGACGCCGCGCGGGGGACGTGCGACACCCATTGAGAATAATCGACTACTTCTAAGAATCCAGCATCCCACTATTTCATTATCTCTTCTTTCACTTTGATTAGTATATCAGGCCTTGTCCTCCTAAACTTTTGCTTAATCGGCTTACAACCTTCTATCAAAGGTAGTTTATGTACCACAACATCAGTATCCAGACCAGGCATATCGGCGTATGACCAGGCAAAAACAACAACATATTCTTGTAAAAGAGCGACCAACTCACTTCTTAAGCCAGCAAAGATTAGCTTCCCTATTTTCAACTCTCTTTTATTATGTCCAGTGCCCACATTAATCAGTTCTAGTTCTTCTTTTGCAGGCTTTCATGTGCGATCAGATTGTTCCACTAACCTTGCGAACTCATGGATGTCTTCCTCACCAAACTCTTCCTCATCCATAGCAATTATAGTTTCATCAAAGTTAGGCCAATTGTCCACAGTGCAATGAGTTTGTGAGTTTAACGACAATCCGCTTTTAGATTTCCAGAAAGCGGAAAGTATTTCGGTTATGAGTGTATAATTCTGGGAAAGTAAATAAATAAACAAAGAACACGAAAACACGTTTGAAAGAAAATATGTATGATCTCATTGAAATTTAAAGGATAGAAGGGCTCAACAACAAAACCTTATTGCCAATCTCTTGAGCCATGATGATTTGGCAAGGCACAATTGTTCAACCTCAAAGCCCAATTTCTAATTATCAAATGTTGAATGATGAAATTAGAAAAAAAAAAATAATTATACAAAAGGATAAAAAAAAAAAAAACATTAGCAATTATAAGCCAAAAAAAGACCCGAGCCCACCTAGGTCAACCCGTTGAACCCATAGGTCAAGTTATGAGATTGAATAACTTGATATAAGGGAAAATGAAACCCAAATAAAAAAAAAGCATTGTTAAATTATAAAACTCGTGACTCGGGCCATTTAACATGAAGCACCACATATGAAAAAAAAAAAAACATGAAGCTCAATTCTAAATAAACCAAATATTGAAGGATGAAGTTAAAAAAAAATCAACCGTACAAAAAGATCCAAAAGAAGAAAGAGTAATTAAAAGCTAAAAAAGATGTAAGCCCACCTAGGTTAACCTGTCAAATTCAGAAGTCAGGTCATGAGATTAAGATAACCTAATAAAAAAATGAAGAAAACCACAAAGCCTATTTTGTAGAAAAATCAATATCGAGTAATGAGATCGGAAAAAAAATTAAGTCCAAAAAAAGATGTTAATTTGTGTTAGCTTATAAAATTCATGACCTGGGCCATTTGATCAAAAGAACCAAACCTAAAAAAACCACAAACCTAAATTTCAATAACTTAAATGTTAAATGATGAAATTAAAAAAAAAAACTCAATTATACAAAAGGATCCAAAAGAAAAAATAAAATTAAAAGAATGAGAATGAAATTAAAAAAAATTGAAAGGATGGATAATTTTGGATTGAAGGGTTAAATTGAAAAGAAAATCAAATTAACAAAATAATTAAAAGAAGAAACGACCAAAAAAATAAGAACTACATTAAAAAAATAAAAAATTAATTTTTTTTTTCAAATGATGAAATTGAAAACAATTGAAAGTTTACAAAAAGAGCAAGAAATAAAAAGAATTAGGACTAAAATTGAAAGAAACAAAAAATAATAACTTTAGATTAAAGGATGAAATTGAAAAAAAAAAACCTATAAAAAGTCCAAGGACAAAAAATTGCAAATAAAAAGAATGAAAATACATTAAAATGACATCTTTATCATTGGAAGCTAGAAAAAATAAGCTTTAATTTAATAGGCTTTTTGGAGTAATTAATATTTAAATTAAAAAAAAAACTAGCACATGGTGTCCACGTGCCAATGTGTGGGTGGCGTTCGTGCTTATTGATGGTCAAAACTGCTATTCTACCATGTTGTTGGAAATGTCGATGTGTCCTCTTCCTCCTTGTGCGATGCATGTCAACGGCGGCTGACTAGTTTGTTGTCAATTAGCCTTTTTTATTTTCTCTCTCCTCTCATGAAAATTACAAGTTGATACTCTTTTTTGTTTCTATTTCAATTTCAGTCCTTATTCTTTTGATTTATGATTTTTTTCCCTTGTTTTTTGAAGAATTTTTATTTGTTTCAATCTAATAATTCAATTCCAATTTATCATATATCATTTTTTTTAATTTGGTCTTTATTCTTTTTATTTCTTTTTGTTTTCCTTAGCCATTTTGTAAAAGTTTTATTAGTTTTAAATTTCATCATACAATTGAAGTTTATGGTGTATTGTTTTTTCTAGTTTGATCCTTATTCTTTTAATTTTTTTTCTTTTGTTAAAGCTATTTTTATTTTTAATTTAACCTTCTAATCAAAAACTTGTGGTTGTCCTCTAATTTACTTTTATTTCAATTTTCACTCTCATTCTTTTAATTATCATTTTGTATTCTAGATCATTTTGTGTAATTGACTTTTTTTCTTGATTTTATCTTTCAACATATGATTTGCTAGGTGGCTACACATTTTTTTCATATATGGTGCTTCTAGCCTAAGGACTTAGATCATGAGTTTGAAAGGTTAACATTTTTTTTGGGCTTATTTCTTTTCTGATTTCATTGTTAGACCTTAGTTTTTTAGAGAAAAAAAAATTAAAACAAAAGTTTCATCATCTAAAATTAGTTTTTTATTTCTTTTATTTTTTATTCATTGCTATTTGTTTTTTTTTATCTTCTTTTGATATATCTTTTTCTTCAATTTCATCCTAATCATTTGGTTTAATTTAATTTTTATATCAAATTTGATCCTCATTATTTTAGTTTTTTATCCTTTTATTAATTGTTTTTTTTTCAATTTCACCTTTAAAGTTTGATTTCAATTTTTTTTTATTGATGTTTATTTTTTTAGGGTCATTTTTTTATTACATTTTATTTTTCAATTTCATCTCTCAATATTTTTCTACGGAGGATTTTGTTTCATTTTAATTTTTAGCCTTCTATAGTGTTAATCTCAACCTCATGATCAAGATCATGAGTTTTGAAGGTTAACATTTGTTGACTTTGGTTTTTTTAAGTCTTTCTACAAATTTGGTTTATTTTCAATTTCATCTTTCAACATTTGATTTTGTTTTGGATTTGGTTTTTGTGCTTTTTGTTTCAACTTTCCTTTATGTGGAGTTATTCCAGTCCTTTGCTCATGATCACAAGGTTAATAGGTTAACCCGAGTTGGCTCTAAATTTTTTTCTTTATTTTTTTTCAACTTTATCACTCAACATTTTGTTTTTGAAAATTTTGCTTTGTTGTTTATTTGATTTGCCTTATATGAGGTCGGTCTCAACCTCATAATCATGATCACAAGTTTTGAAGGTTTACAAATATTGACTTTGTTCTTTTTAGGTCTTTTTTTTAAAAAAATTTAAATTTCATCCTTAATCTAGTAATTTTTTGAGAATTAATCTTTGTTTTTTTTTTTTGCTTTCCTTTTACATTTAATTTTTTATGAGATCAAACATCTTAATCTTAATTATCTCTTGATCAATTATCAATTTATTTAATTCGATGCATGTATACACATTTTAATTTATAAATAATTTTTTTATATAAAAAAATATAATAAAAAAAGTCTGTATATTAATTTTACTTAAAATAAAATATTGGATATGTGGCGAAGTGAGCATCATACTCACTTAGTATTTTTTTTCTCTGGTTCTCTTTCCTCTCTCCTTGGGTTTTTTTGCCTTTTTTCCTCCCCATGCGAGGTTGCCTTTGCCCAGCTTTTATAAGGCCAGAGACAGCCCCGGTGGTGGTAACGACCAGCCTCCTAAATGCTCTATAACCGACGCCTTCAATGAAGAAACGTACGCGTTGGCTGCCAACGGATGAAACGGAGGAAGAAGACAGTGAACAGTCTTCCAAGAAACGACTATGTTTTCCATTCAACCGCTAATTTCAATTTGGTCCTTGAAGTTTTGAAATATTTGTAATTAAGCCCCTAGTTAAATTGTAATTGAACCCCTGCATTTCGGCGCCTTTTACAAGCTAGTCCTTGGACTTTAATCTGTTGTAATTTGGACCCCAATTAAAACCCCAAACTTTAATATTTCTTCAATTAAGTCCCTAAATAATTTAATTCCAAGCTTAATTAAGTCTCAAAACTTATCAATTCTCCAATTAAACCCTTGATTGGATTAATTAAATTAATTTCAAGCTCAATTAAGTCTCAAAACTTCCAATCGTGTTGCCTTTAACCCAAATTTTAATTCATTCTTCATTCATTTCATTTTTATTTGTTTTTTTTATCCTCATTTTTTCATTTCATTTCATCATTCATTTTTTTTTATTATCATCTTCGGTAAATAAAATAAAATAATAATGGTAAAAAATTGGGTTATGACACATCACAGTTAAATAGAACATAATTGTGTGCTTGTCTGAACTTTATTTCCGATAAATATCTTCCTCTTACAGCATTTTTAGGTGTTGGTCGTCCAGGATTGGAGAATATTGACAAGTTCCCACTAGAATGCACTTCACCGCCATTGTTGCTACCTAATTTTTTACCAATCTTTTTGATAAAATTTTCAAAAAATCCAAAAATAGCAAAAAACAATGAAAATCCAAAAAATATATCAATCTTTGCAAACTAACAAACTTTGTGCCCTTTCATCAGGCTATCAAAGGTCGACTGAGTCGGGGGTTTTTGGACGTTCAATGCAGCAGATCATATGCAACAATCCAGAAGGAACCATGCTAGGGACATAATATAACTTCAGGTATACTAGAGGAGCATCTCCTTTTGTCTTAGTTGAGGCACGACAGTGCATTTAATGGCTCTATAAAAGGGTCTCTAGCCAGCTTTTTCATGGGAGAAATGAAGGAGAAAATAAACAGTGGTGCTAAAATGGCACAATTTTGTCCATTTTAATGTATTCCTTCTTTGTTTGTGATGTAGTCTCTAATCTTTCAATTTTGTTGAATTCAACTAATTTAGGTTAATTTCTAAAAATTTCTTTCGATTAAGTCCCTGGTCATGTTAGTTTCGACCCTCAATTATCAATGCCTTCTATAATATGGCCCTTGGTCTCAAACTTCTTTAATTTGGTCCTTAATTAAGCCTCAAACTTCTAATTTCTTCAATTCCACCCCCACTTGCAACCTGAATTGGATCCTCAAATTCACATGCTTTTTGCAAAATGATCTCTGGTCTCGAATTTGATTTTCTTGCAATTTTATCCCCGATTTCACCTAAATGAGTTTAGAAAAATTAAATCTGGTCCTCTAAAATTTCAATCTTCTCAATTAAGCCCAAATTAAGCTTTCAAACTTATTTTTTCACCAATTAAGTCCCTAATAAAATTAATTTGACCTATTAAAAGCCCATTTAAGTCATTGCACTTAATTAATTCTTTTAGTTTGACTCAAATTAATTCTTAAACTTAATTAAACCTTTAATTAGGCCTGTGATTAAAAATTAATTTTTATACAAATTCGTCCGATAATCATTTAATTTAACCTTGATTTTTGCATTGTCTTTCGATCTTGGGTACAATTGAATTCTTCATGTTGTTCAAAATCTCAGTTTGGTTTCTCAATGTGTTTAAAACCCTTATCAGTTTATTCTTACCAAGTTGTTAGTGTTTCATTTTGTTGTTTTATTTCATTTTTTGTTTTTAATTTTAAAAGAAAAAAATAATTTTAGGGGAAACCCAAAATTGGATTATGACATAGATGGTGAGTTCTAATTTGAGCGAAAGTTCAAGTGAGCATCAGTGGACATAAATCACACTTGCCACCTGAATCTCTTTATCTAATCCTAAAGAGGTATTAGCTTAGGTCCAGAGCTTTTATTGATTTTTATGAAGTGTGTGAAAACTTTAAAAAATAAAATTCATGCACATTCAAACTAACATATTAAAATTAATGGATAAATAAAATTAACATATAAAATTAAATAACATAAATGAAATAAAAATAAATGGCAATAAAGACATTAAAAGAGAAAACACATATACATAAGCTTGACCCTAGTCCTTAGTGGAGTCATCATGTTGTCACACTTAGCACAATGTTTGGACTTTCAAAATAAAAGGGAAATTGGAAAAAGAAAGAAAGAGGAGTTGCCACCTAATAATTAAAGGAAACTAAGAATCCTAAAATAAACATTTATTTTAAAGATTCAGATAAGAGGTTGATTATATTTAAGGGAAGATAGACATCACCTTTACCATATCTTTTCAAACAAAATGTTACCTTTACTATATGCTTTCTCTTAAATTACATGCATTTAACTGTCTAAATTATTTTTTGATCTTATTTGCAATTTATTTTTAATGTCTTTTGTGAAAAATTCAACACTCATTCCTAAAAATATAAGACTCGTCAATTAGATCATTTATAAAAAAAATAATATCCATACCTAAATACAGAAGACTCATTGATTATGCTATTCATAATATTAGATGTTTATCCATAAAAATAGGAGACTTTTCAATTAGGCCATTCAAAAAAAATATTGATGCTTGTCCCTGAAAGTAGAAGATTTGTCGATTAGGCCATTTAAAAAATTTGATGTTCATCCTTAAAAATTAGAGACTCATCGATTAGGCCATTCAAAAAATATTTGACGTTCGTTCTTAAAATAAGAGACTTATTGATTAAACCATTAATGAAATTTGACGTTCATTCCTAAAAATAAAGGAATTCGGGGAGTCATTTCATTTATCAATCAATCTCTATGAGTCACAGCAATGGGGATCACCGAAACTCTGAGTTCAGACCAGCTCGACTCGTTCAATTCTCAAGGATATCTTGTGATCGAATCATTTGCTAACCCTGAAGATATTGAATCCATGACGAAGAGGATGTATAAGTTACTTGATGATTTTGATGACACCAACGTCTCTGTTTTCTCTATTAAGAATCAGGTTTCTCTCTTTTTTTTTAATATTATTTTACAAATAAATAAACTCTGATGTTGTTGTTTCTGTTTTGTTTCAGCGAAAGGTTACTGATGATTACTTCTATCAGAGTGCTGAGAATATTTCTTTTTTCTTTGAAGGTATAATTTTATTATTATTATTATTATTATTATCTTTTCGTTTTCTTTTTGGAGATTAAATTTTTGGGTTTTTGATTGCTTAGTTAATGGGACCTGACCTGTCCTGTCCTATCATTTTTTGTGCCATTCTAATTAATCCCCTGTATCTGCTGTAGTTACAATCACAATTTTAGTGTTTTTTTAGGTTTAGATTTAGAGGGTAGACAATTGATATTTGTGATATTTGGCAGAAAAAGCATTTGGGGATGATGGAAGCTTAAAGCAACCAAAGCAACTATCTATTAACGAAGTGGGGCACGGTATGCTGTTTGAAAATTGCATCTGCTGTTGTTACTTTTTAATGTTACACAATGACGCTTCTGGAAGTGGAGTTTCCTTATAGTACTTGTAGGAACAATATTAATATTGTAATATGTGGGATATACTTTGTGCAGCCCTCCATGAGCTTGACCCGGTGCTCAAAGGCTTCTCTAGCTCTGAGAAAAGTTCTGGTTTGTTATCATCATTAGGTTACAAGAAACCAGTGATCATTCAGTCCATGTACATTTTTAAGGTACACTATTAATATTTCTAGTGCTGACAGTTTCATTTGCTTTGTCTTTTTGACAATTCTTGACTTTTTATCTAGTTTA
>Ga0307513_10011082_pt1 | contig 11240 bp, 14 predicted proteins | sample 15_EM_MG_FD_202174 | JGI IMG/M metagenome (GOLD analysis project Ga0307513, IMG submission 202174) | Populus trichocarpa ectomycorrhiza microbial communities from riparian zone in the Pacific Northwest, United States - 15_EM | ecosystem: Host-associated > Plants > Roots > Unclassified | place... | reverse complement strand
CAAATATGATTCATTCTTCTAGTTAAACATAGTTACAAGACTTCTGACATGATATCTGGGGCTGAGGAGGCAAGTGGTCAAAGGACCCTCCATACCCTGTAAATCTCGGAAAGCTGACTCACCAGTAATCGCATGAGAATATGAACCCGAAGTGATCCTTATTAAAATGGCGAACAGCATCACGATTGTGGCCGTACTCGCGCCGATGTTCAAACCGGCACAGGAGGCAACAGTACTTCTTCTTGCCCGTCACCGTCTCCTTCGTCTCGAGCAACAAACTCCACATCCTCTTTGCTCCACCAAATGCCCGAACTATTTCAGGTGTCTCGATAGGGGCCATCAACGCGTCGACCGTCACGCCGGCTGCGAAGATAATGAAGCGAAGGACCATTGCGGCACCAATGTCAGCCCCTTCATGTATCAGCCGATTATACAACCTCTCGACGTCACCCTCATACGTCTGTGGAGGTGAGCGGGCGCCCCGGAGTCGCAAGGACAAAGTGCTAGTGCTGGGCCCATTGCGCGGGGGAATATCGCTTGTGTTCATCAACCCTCCTTGTGCCGTCGCGTTACTATGAAAGAAAGGAGGATTCGCACTGGCGCCCCGAGGGTTGAGGCCAATTATCGCGCCAGGCACATTTATGAACCCGCCGATATCCTCATTCGAGCCAAAAGGGCCTCTGATGGTGTTGTGGATGTGACCTTGGAGCTCCCGAGCTTGTGCGAGCTCGTTCCCGAGTTCATACGGCATGCTGACATCGCTAGCGTACGACGTCTGCGCTTGCAACGTTGGTATACTCGCTCCATCTAATGCACCAAAGTATACTGGAAGATCGATGGGGACATGCGCTCGTTGCAGCGCAGCTAGCGGACCTCCAAAGGCCGACGGAGCAGGGAGGTATGTAAATTCTGACGCTCCGCATGGCTCTGGAAGCGAGTTCCATGCATCTATTTCTAATGCAACTGGGAGGCATGCTTGTCCTTTCAGGAAAGTCAGCAGCGTGGCGTCGATGCGGGAGATGAACCCAAACCCTCATCGGTTGCCTGGAGAGACAGTGTTGGGACTACTTCGGTACCCCAGGGCGCCTGTTCCGTGCTGTATTTAAAGCCCTCGAAAGACGGGAAGCCCGCGGAGGGCGGGATCTCGGTTTCGTGTTCAGCTAATTGGTGGTACGGACCATTTGAACCGCGATTATGGTCCATGATGGAAATTATAGAGATGTCTTTGCACTGTGCTTGGCGTCGGAAGCGATTTGGTGGGCGGTGAGGTGTTTACTTGTCTCTGCCAGTTCTTTATTAACCCCAGAGCAGATGCGGGACCCCCATGGTAATTCCCAAGGATCTCGGTAACGGTCAGGGACGAAAGTACCGAGGACGATTACTACTTTTCCCCGATTTATCTGAATATCTGGAGGACGACCAAACCTCAAATCCCTCGCCTAATTGTGGAGAGGGAATTGCTCTCACTAACCAGCATGAAATTTTTGGAGAATTTTTGGAGGATCTCACAATACTTTCCACTAGGCCGTCAGAATTACTGTTCTCCTCCGCCGTTTCCAGTTAATATGCAAGTCGGAAAGCCGGGCCTAGAAACCAGAGGAGTGAATTTACCATGACCACAAGTCGCAAATATCCTTCTCGTGGCGAATACAGGTATATTCGCGCATTTTCCAAGCCAAAGGGCCGATGTTTGGAAATGATTTTGTATATTTGAGGCTTTGTGAGGAGTGCGTCTAATAGGGTCTCTGTAGTCTCAAGAATATCCCATTAATAGCTGGTTTGTGCATATTCATGGTTCCTGAATACACCTCCTTCCCTTTCTATCAGAATACCCCTTGAACCTGTAGATCGTGTTCCGCACCAGCCTCATTACAACTACCAATACTTGTTACCACACCTGCGAAATTAACGGCCCGGCTCGTTCGCCCTCACTGGGGGCCGCTGCATTGGTCGAGTCGAGCCGAATGTGGCATAGGTATGGAAGGGTGAGTGTCAGTGTCACGCCAGTAATGCTTATTTAATAGGGGTTTGAGCCTTCTGAGAGACTGACCTGGTGTATGGAACAGAGCCAGTCTCACCGCTCGTCACACTTGACTGTGAGCTACCTTCGAGGGATTCGACCTTCATCCATATCACCCATGAACAAATTAGGAAAACCCCTCACTCGGTCTTCTCTACATGCAGAAGCATATTTCCGTCCGATCCCATTATCCATTGAGCCGAACTCCGCCAATATTTCAAGTACGATCGATACAGCACACCACAGGTGAATAATCTGTGTCAAGTAGAATCATGGTTTAGCTGTAGCAGTCGTCCTAACACATCACCTCTGTTCATCTCAATTGCGGTCCTTCGGAAGTTCCGCCAATCTATTTCGTCCACCCTGCTGGGGACTGTGATCCATCATCGACCCGAGAGCAGTAAGGGGGCATAAATGTGGGAGCAGCGGAAGCACTCGAAAGCTGCTTCTCAGCAAGTGTCATGGGAGAACGCCTTTGTTAGCCGTTCATTGACCCGAAGAGTTGTGAGTGTAGATGACGTTTGACGAAGTATATGCAATAGTACTACTTACTCCAGAGGATCTCCTCCTGATCGTGCGATACTTAGGCCGGATGGCCCCTCGTTTGAAGCACCTTGGACGCAAGCGGCGGACGCCTTCGACTTGGAATAATGATCAACGTCACCAGGACGACTTCTTTGTGTTATTTCTTTATATGTACATACACTGTTACCTGGAGGAGCGAAAAGGCAGTGGAGGATCCCTGCACGCTCCAGATATACCAGCTATTCAGTCTCAGCCATGGCAACTCACTGTCCTTGCATATATTCAGTTCCTTAATCCCGAGCATGTTCCCAGCCTGCACGTTCCGTCTTATTTTCACTCTCCCCAAGTACCGGCGAGAGTTGCGTGTATGCAATTCGGACTTGAGTCAGTACCAAGCCCGAGTTCCCACTTCTCTTTGTAGATACAGGTATCGCCAACGAGTCCTCATCACAGAGGTTACTCTTAATTGCAACTTTGAAATCACCACTTCGTCGCGCTGCCCCGTACAATGTCCACCGGAGATGCCTGCTGTCCCTGTTCTCAATTAACATTCATTTAGAGAATTACTGGACCGTCTGGGGCCAGACGGGGCACCAGCCTTCGAGGCACCACAGCACCACAATGGAATCACCCTGATTGTATCGTACTTGCTTTACGTTCCTATGTATTTTGTGTCAGTGGTTCCTTTCATTGTGGGACTTCTGTGGCCGACGCCGATTTATGATAGGTGCAGTAGCCGGCCTGCCGAACACGCGGCCTATCCGTGTCTCATACTCTGAACCAAGCTTCTCAAGATGTCATTGTCTACCTATTGCAGCTCGGGGCATGAATATCTCGGGTACTACCATAGCTAGCCTGCTTGCTTGTTTCTCTCACCTCTTCAAGTCGATAGCCCTTTTCTCCTTCCAAAGCCTTACCCATCTATTTCTTCCCCGCTCTCCTACGCTGGACTCTTCTGACTCCCTATGAAGCTACTGGAGTCCTTTCTCTTTGAGTATGATGACCGACCTCTCCCACCCTCATATAGTGACTGCCACCTGTCAGCTGAGTAACCATACTCCTTCTGTGGAGGCGGTCTGGACTGTGTGTACCTTAAAGGTTAAGTCTGCATTTATTCCTTTTGCACAGTGGTACAAACGCCAGTCTGGTCGACAATATCCTATCAAGGTTTGACATCAGTCATCAAACTGAATATGGAACTTTGCAGGTACATAGGCCATGGAACAAGGGATTGCACTACAGTTCACAAAAGCCATGCACGAGCAGAGGTGAGTTTGAGAATGGGTAGCCTACTTTCTAGCGCTCTCAAAGTAAATTTGTTCACTGAACGTTCTTAAGTGGCTTCCTGGTGGGACGGGCTTGTTAAAATTGCTACCTTTCCATACCATGGACCGATCCGTGGACTAAAGGACATGTGTAAGTTCTTCAAGTTCTTTCTATTTCCCATGGTGCGCAATAATACATAGACTTTGTCTCCTCCCAGCTGAACGGCACACTCAATTTGCGAGTATAGGTAGTTGGCTAACCCAGATACCCCGTAGTTGTGTGAGCGCTTATTAAGGTCTAGGCTAACGTGTTGCTTGAGCCTCTCTCCTTGTCGCCCGCTATTTAACAGGCCGTCGCTTCCTTGACCACAACCTCAGCTGCCACCGACCGTCGCCCGCGATATCTCTTCTGCCACAGGCTCCGTCTCTTCTTTGAACTGGCGTTGCATATCATATGTAAAAACTGCACAGAAATGTCTCAGTTATCGCCACCAACCCTCAGCTTTCCGGTTGTGACCCCGGCACTCGTCAACGCCTTCACAGCGGAAGTCCACGAGCAAGAAAAGGGTGATAATGATGAGGGGCTATTGCGCCCCTGAATTCTATGAAGGTGATTCATTGTCAATATTGCTATGGAGCAATTACGATGTGCCATACCTTTGAGCCTCACTCACAAATTGATAGTTCCAATTATCGATGTTGAGTATGTTGAATATCTACCATTGAGTCCTCACAATTCGTCGAGTTATTATTCCGATGCATGGCCATCCCGAGATTACAGACAAGTTCAACTATCTCTCTCCCGCTTGCCGCTCCTCTCCCTGATACGAGTCAGGATGCTGGAGCACCACATTTCCAGAATCATGTGAACATGCCGAAGGAGCAAGGTGTCCAGGGGATTGATCAGTGATTCACGAGGAGTCCCTGGCTCGAAGATAATGGTCACTAACCTTCGGTCGTGAGTCAAGGCAGCCCCCTAATCGTAGACAAGTACGGCGTCCTAGGCCTCTCATGCTACAGCGCACTCGTTGAGTGGAGAGCGGGCTAACCGCACAGCTTAGCATCCATTGCAAAGAAACGGCGGCTGGCACACTAACTCGCCTTTATACAGTGGCAGTCGCTCCTTTTCTGCTGCTGGCATGAACGCTCACATTCGCAATTGCCACAGTACTTAGCGTCTCGCTATAGGCCCAGTCCGGCCTCCCTCCCAGTAGCTGAAGCACTCCCTCTAAAACCAGGCACTCTACATCCTACGTTTAGTAGAGGCTCGCTTGCTCCGGGTTTTCTTGCGTTGCTGTTTAGGGGCGTGTGTTTTCAAATGTGAGTAATTAAGCCCGGCCAGCTGGGAGGCCCATTTTGTTACCTCTTCATCTCCCGAACCACCTTCTACACTAGGTTCCTTGTATTTGCACTGCGCTAATGAGCGGATCTGATATAGGCCTCAATAACCGACAGAGCGTCTCGGTCTTGGAGGGCCGGCTGAGACGGGGGACGGAACACCTTGGAGTCAACGGTTTGGATGGATGGAGATGACCGACGCTCGTGGTCACCCGCTGAGGTGGGTCCACTAAGGAGGTCGGGTTAGGAGCGGGGGGGGGGGAGTCGAAAGCCGACAACTTTGCCATGATATCTTGGTATGGTGCATCTTGAAGCCATTCGTTGTAATTGTGAGTCGCCAAAGCGGCGGCGTCTTCTACAAGATGGGCGAGGTAAGCCTGCAAGGTGAGTCCGGTATTGGCCGGTGGTCGTCAGAACGATGGGACGGTACTCACAACCTAGATGGACGACATGAGGGAAGTGTATGGTACAGGTGTGGAGTGGTTAACTAAGACTCGAGGGCAGGTAAATCTGTGGTCGGAGGCAAGGGTAGAAACAGAGGAACCCCGGTCCATCGATTTCACAGCACACGTTAAGTGGGTCTATAGTCGACGACATAGAGTGAAAGGAATTACTGCGTCGACTCTTTGAGGATTTAGGGGCGTACCCGGAGTACCGACGCGTAGGTCTGTTGCTCAGATGGCGAGCACGAGGACCTAGTTTGTCGAGGAAAGAATAATGAAGGCATCGCATTGTCGAACACAAGAGTGAAATCGTACATTCTCTTAACTTTCTTCGTCGAAGAGGGACACGGCAAGCCTGCTATCGCGTCCTCGGTGAACTCATGGCGACCGCACAAGGCCTGACATGACTAGAAAAGACCTTGCGAGGCATGAGAGTTGTACGAGAGTGGAACCGCAAGGAATTGTCGGCGGCGGGACATTAAGCCCTGAGTCACGCGGAGTAGTATGGCGGCAGAGGTGATGTGACACGTATCCGGATGTGATGCGAGGAGGGATTCCGTAAACAGGGCTGCGAGCTATGAATGAGCATATTATCCTGTCACAAGCTGCGTGAAGAGGCCAACACACACACACCCTTTCAGGCAGAATGAAGTGAAAATGGATATTTTAGACGTTCAGGGTAAAAGATATTCGAGCGCATTCCGGCGATATGTGACTGACTCACCGACAGTCAACCCAATTCGCCTACGGGACCGGGACATGAGAAAGGCAGATCGAATTGGAAGTATCCTGGAGCATAGTATCCTCGCAGGTAATATGAGAGTCAAGGAGTTCAATTTTGAAGAGGGAGGAGCGAAGCAGTAGGAACAACAAGCGTGCTGGCAGAAAGGCATTGATACATCGTCAGTACCTAAGGCAGGCAGGACATAGAGAGACCAGAGCGATGCATGTTTTGATGTTCGATCGGCAATGTAGGGAGACCCAGAGCGGTGCCTGGTTTGATGTTTGTACTTTGCACGGAAGTGGGGAGAAAGCAACAGCCGAGCAGACTGAGGCTGGGTCGGTATGTCGTATCAACGGTAGCAACGCAGTACCTACAAGTACCATGACCCCTATCTATAATGATCGCCTTCCAGCACCTCTTTAAGCCGGACCCTGCTGCTCACGCGGTCGGGTGGCCGCAGCGATACAATAGAAAACCTTTTACTAATTGTGCAAAGGTTACTGGCGTTTGTTGGTTTGTTGGTTTGTGCCCTGTGCCGTTGTTCACCCTCAGTGACTTTTGACAAAGAAAGGTTGTTTGGGCGGCCCCCCCATGGCATCCCCCACCCACGAACCCAGAAACCCACCTCCCTCGCAGAGCACACCAGAGGTGAGCTTCCAAAAGCACCTGTGTATAAATGGGAATCGTCGTCGCCCCCATTGCGGCCCAGGATGGCATTTCTAATCCTAACTTACTCACTCGGTTACTGGAATTGCCACTATTTGTAGGTCCGTGATACTTTCTATCTTTCATAACGACATCTGTACGTCCCGTCTTCTTTCTGCTCCTCTACAAATGCCGTGTAGCGCGATCCGCGGTGCTGGTGCTGCGGGTGCTGGCATGACCGGGCACGGCGTTGGTCCCGGCAAATCGACACTCAATTGTACACCTCCTATCTTTATAGTGACCATACTTGACTACATTAGAAGGTAAAGCGCATACGTCCACTCCATTATCAACGTCCTGGGCACGCAGCCGTATCAGCCCTCGTCTAGGCGCTCACTGCGGACTTGTATTTGCATTTCTTGGTATGGATCTTCCTCTCAGAACTTCTAAAGAGCTGACGGTTGCTATACAGACACAACCATGGAAATTTCAGACTTCGTACGACTAAGGAATTAAATATCGGAAAGCCGACTCACCAGTAATCACACGGGAACGAGAACCCAAAGTGATCTTTATTAAAATGCCGAACAGCGTCACGATTGTGGCCGTATTCGCGGCGATTTTCAGGCGGGCAGAGGAGACAACAGTACTTCTTCTTGCCCCCCACCGCCTCCTTCGTCTCGAGCAACAATCCCCACATCTTCGTTGCTCCATCAAATGCCCGGACTATTTCAGGTGTCTTGATAGGGGCCATCAACGCGTCGATGGTCACGCCGTCTGCAAAAATAAGGAAGCAAAGGATCATTGCGGTACCAATGTCAGCTCCCTCAGCTATCAACCGATTATACAACCTCTCGGCGTCACTCTCATACGGCCGTGGAGGTAAGCGGCTGCCCCGAGGTCGCAAGGGCAAAGTGCTAGTCCTGGACCCATTAGGCACGGGGACATCACTTATGTTCTCCCAACCTCCTTGTGCGGTCGCGTTACTATGATTGAAGGGAGTATTCGCACTGACGCCGCGAGGATTGACGGCAATTATCGGGCCAGGCACGTCTATGAACCACCCGATATCCTCATTCGAGCCAAATGGGCCTCTGATGGTGTTGTGGGCCTGATCTTGGAGCTCCCGAGCTTGTACGAGCTCGTTCCCAAGATCATAAGGCAGGCCGACCTCGCTTGCGTACGGCATCTGCGCTTGAAACGCTTGCACACACGTACCACTCAACGCACCGAAGTACTCCGGATGATCGATGGGGACATATGCTTCTTGCGGTGCGGCCAGCGAACCTCCAGAGGCCAACGGAGCCGGAAAGTGTGCACGTCGTGTGGCTCTGGAAGCGTGTTCCAGGCATCTATACCGAATATGGCTGGGGGGTGTGCTTGTTCTTCCAGGAAAGTCAGCAGCGTGGCGTCGACGCCGGGATGAACTCGAACCTTCATCGGTTTCCTGGAGAGACAGTGTTGGAACTACTTCGATACTCCAGGGCGCCTGTTCCATGCTGGGTCTAAGGCCCTCGAAGGACTGGAAGCTCGCTGAGGGCGGGTTCTCGGTTTCATATTCAGCTAATTGGTGGTAGGCACCGTTCGAATCGCAATTTTGGTCCATGATGGCAATTATAGAAATGCTTCGTGGACTGTGCTCGGCGCCGGAAGCGTTGTGGTGGACGGTGAGGAGTTTTAGTTGTCCTCGCCATTTCTTTATTTACCCTAGAGCAGACATGGGACCCCATGATAATTTACAAGAATCTCAGTACGGTCAGGGACGACAATACCCAGGACGATTGCGACTTTTTCCCGATTTCTCTGAATATCTGGATGACGATCAAACCTCAAATCCTTCGCCTAATTATGGAGAGGTAATTGCTCTCACTAACCAACATGACATTTTTGGCGAATTTAAAGGAGGATCTCACAATACTTTCCACAAGGCCTCCAAAAATTCTGTGCTCTTCCGCCTTTTCCAGCTAATATCCAAGTCGGAGGGCCGAGCCCAGAAATCAGAGGAGTGAGTTTGCCATGAATCCAGGTTGCAAATATTCTTCTCGTGGTGGGTACATACATATTCGCGCATTTTCCAAGCCAAAGGCTCATGTTTGGAAATGATCTTGTATATTTGAGGCTCTGTGAGGAACGCGTCTAATAGGGTCTCTGTAGTCTCCAAAATATCCTATTAATAACTGGTTTGTACATATTCATGGTTCCTGAATATACCTCCTTCCCTTTCTGTTAGAATACGCCTTGAATCTGTATATTGCGTTCCACGCCAGCCTCATTACAACTCTCAATGCTTGTAGTCAACACCGAAAATCACCTCGGCTCGGGCTTGCTCGCCCCTACCGGCTGCCTTGGTCGAGCCGGCCCGAAGGTGGCAGGAGGGAAAGGGTGAGTGTCAGTGTCATCCCAGTGATGCTTTGTTTAATCGGAGTTTGAGAGACTGAACTCACCCCTCGTCACACTTGGCCATGAGGTAGCTTTGCGGGAGTCGGCTTTCATCCATATCACCCATGAACAGATTAGGAAAGCCATTCACTCTGTACTCTCTACATACAGAAGCAGGTTTCCGTTTGACCTCATCACCCATTGAGCCGAACTCCGCTAAGGTTTCAACTACGATACAGCACACCGCGTTTGAATAAGCTGTGTCAAGGAGAGCCTTGGTTTAACTGAAACAATCGGCCTGACACTTCACTTCCGTTCATCTTAATTGCAGTTATTCAGTTCCGTACCGTTAACGCAAGGATATATTCCACTGTGCACACATACATATGTAGGGTGATCAAAGGTACGGAAGGAAATCAACGCCTCATGCCTATCTGATGAGCCGAGTACACCTACACCTAACCCGGACTCACCTTCTGACCCTCTGCCCCCGTCTGAACCATCTGCTGACCTACGCGCCACAGCTGCTTGAATATCCATATCGTTTGTTCGCGCCACCGCGCTCGGCCTTCTGTCTCGCCTACCACTTTCCCATCCTCAATCCATCCTATTTTCTGGCTTCATCGAGCCGCCCTCCTGTTCTGCGCGCTCTGCCGTGCCCAAGCCTGACTCACCAAATGTTACGCCCGCACTCGCGGCCAAGTATGCTGAACTCAAATCACAGGTACCCAAGACCTACCATGAATACCTGGACGTCTTCAGCAAGAGCAAGGGCATGACCTTACCGCCACGCCGCCCTTACAACCACAAGATCGAGGTAGAGCCCGGTATGACCCTGCCGTTCGGCCCCATCTACTCGTTGTCCGAAGTGGAGCAACTCACCCTTCGAGACTTCCTCGACGAGAACCTCGCCAACAAGCTCATTCGCGTGTCAAAGTCCCCTGCAGGTGCGCCCATCCTTTATCATCGCAAGTAGAAATGTGGTGAAAATTGTCTTATATTTGAGATGTTTTGTATAGTAGAATGCATTATAAATATCGCTTCCTAAATCGCTACAAATTGTTGGAAAATCACCACATGTTTTCACCACAAAAAACACCACAACTTCTTAGTAGAAAACACCACAACTTGTGGTGTTTTCACTTGTGGTGAAAATCACCACATATGCTTTTCTCAGTGATACGGAGCCTTTCTACCATTTAGCGCCGGTGCTGGCCAATTTCCAATTTCCATATCCAATATCCAATACCCAAATCGCGACTAAGGGCTTCTGTCCACCCGCCTCCATTATAATTCACCATGCATAGACGCTGCGGACCCCATGCGCTCGAGCTAGCAGATAGCCGACAATCCTGCTGCTCTCAGCCCAGCGCCCTATCGCCTCGCTTTAGCAGAACGTTTGCCTCGCGTTTGTCTCGCGTTTGTCGACGGTACATAGTACCAAAAGCAATGTTAAACGAATGACCATATTCCTGCCCTTCAATAAGGAGCAGAGCGCCACAAACAGGGAAGGACCTATGCCAGTTAGCACGACTAAGCATGTGGGCAGAGCCCGAATATCATCGCTCCTGTCCTACCACGTCGCGAGCTGCAGATATCCCAACCTAGCGGTACGCCTTAGTTTAGTAAACCGAGTGAACCTCAGGGGCTGATTGTTCCTAGCTCCTCTGGGTGGATTAGAGAGCAACTAGGTAGATAGGAGAGCAACCTCTTCTCCCACGTCATAACACCACCATGTCTCCACCGACCCTCAGGCACACCTCCGCTCGACCATCGAAATCCTCCCGCATAACCGGAATTGCACACCCCCGAGTTCTCCCACCTTATCCCAACGGAATGACAGGGAGGCTGCTCTTCGGCTTGACCATCCAGCTCACTTTCGAAGCATTTGATTAATTTTG
>Ga0307513_10011081_pt1 | contig 11241 bp, 17 predicted proteins | sample 15_EM_MG_FD_202174 | JGI IMG/M metagenome (GOLD analysis project Ga0307513, IMG submission 202174) | Populus trichocarpa ectomycorrhiza microbial communities from riparian zone in the Pacific Northwest, United States - 15_EM | ecosystem: Host-associated > Plants > Roots > Unclassified | place... | reverse complement strand
AATAGAGCCAAATCCAAAGTCACATGTTGCAAAATGATCCCATCAAAGCATAAACAAATAACCTCTGTGGAGCATCTAAATAAAGTAATCTATCACCTAGTTGTCTGAGACACTGAATTTGTCTATAAGTGTTGGTATATATGGCCCTTGGGAAACTTGCCAGGTAGGTCATTTGCCTTGTAGAAGTATGCTCTTAGTTGGCAAACTAGCTACATTTCATATATAATTCTAGCTTATAAGGCTGCTTCTGCAAATGGTAGGTGAGCATCTCCTATGCCATTGGCGGCACATATGTGACCAAAGATCTCTGAGGCTTGGTATGGCATGAGTTTATCGACCATGGAGATCTCATCAAGTATCAAGAATTCCTTTCCTCCAATGTTCCTCAACTGTTTAAGCTGACTTGATTTCCCAGATCGCTGCAGCCAGTCGTCTTCCTTGGACATTCTAATCGTTAGGCCAACCAATGAATGTAGAGTCTGTGCACCAATGTCGCAGGCGGCCACCCCAGAGGTGGCACACTTGACAAGGAGCGATGCTGCCTTGTAGTATTCAAAGGTTTCAGTTATCACTCCAATCAACATTGACTTTCCGACTCCACCTTCACCAAGGATGAGCATTTTTAGTTGCGGGGCCGTGGCAGCTGTAAAACAGAGAAATCATATAAGCAAATAATATACATGTAGGAGCAGTGTGATGACATACATCTCAAGTGATCCTTCAAGCATCTTTCTATGATGTCATGAGCTCGACGTTGAACCACATTCAGGAGCTCATACTGGGGCCCCTTCATTTCTTCCTGCGTAGCCAGTACCACCTCCATAGCTTCCATGATCATTGGGTTTGTAACAGTATGGCTAGCCAATGCAAGATCCTCCAGGCCGGTTAAAGCATCATCGCCAAGGTGTTCAGTTTCAATGTCAGTCGAAATTGTTCTGACTGTTTCCTTCAGCTGCCTCTCCAGACATCGAATTTCATCCATAAAATTGGTGTCCGCTCATAGGGCATTTTGTTTGTAGCTGGTTTGCAGGTGCTGAGACAAAAAGAACCCTGCCTTGAATCCAATGTCCATGGCAGCTTTGCCATACATCCAATCCCATGCTGTTGTCTGATTTGTCCTCGCATCTTCAACATCTTCCTCGGTGTAATCAAAAGTGAGGCTCTCTTGTGCAATATCATTGTTTTCTTCGTAATTGATCTCCAATGCTGATTCTGTTGGAAACTTGCTGGATAGTTGCGTTCCCAAAACCCGTCATCTTCTCGCACTGTCAGAACACTCATGGTAATATTGAATGTTCTCAACTACTGTCCTTCCAAATTGATCGATTGTTGCATAACAAGTTTGCCAGCTTTGGTCAAAATTTGGGTGGCCCTGTTTGAGTTCTTCCATCACTCTCCAGGGTTTCAGCAAGGCTAGCATGCTTGCATAGTAAAGCTCCCATGTTGTAGAGTCATCTTCTCGTGCAAACCAGCGGCCAATGAATCTTGGGAGTATCTCATGGCTTTGCGCTCTCTGAATTCAACATTGGTTGGGCTTCCCAGCTCCATCTCTATAGCTATGTCGCTGGCTTCACGGTCGTCCTCGCTTTCGTCCACTGGTATTGTCTTCATTGACTTCCGCATTGTCTCATACATATCCATCATGAAGGTTAGGAAGCTGTACTCTTGCAGTTCATCTCTGCAAAACTGAGTCCTTCAATTGATCCCTCAGTTCTATTATTCCATCAACAATGGCGAGTGTCACACTGGGGACCTAGTAGTTTGAGATATAAATTATGACAATATATTAGATCTTTGGTGGGTCATACCATTTTTTCAGCTATCTCGGCAGTATCTGGCTCATTGACATTGACTCCCTGTTGGGCGTTCAACCTTTTCGGCATTTCAATTTGCAGTAAGTTAAAAGTCAATAGTAAATTAAATGTTGAACAGCTCACAATGTCCTTTGAAGTTCTGGGAATATCCTTTTGAGAGTTCCTTCCACAGAATCCCAGTATATGTTCGTATATATGTGAGATTCAAATCAGTCACCCCACCCCATAAGATATGAGATTATCTCTAGAACGCTAAATTCCCTATCCCTTGTCAGAGCATTTGCACAGCACTGTATAAGTCGTTTGTTTAACTCCATCAAATCGGCTCGCTTGGCCTCTTCTAGTTTGTGAAATGCGAGGTGTTTGGCTAGGAGTGCAGACACGTTGGAAGACCTGGCTTGTTTCTCTGTTGCATAATTTGTTATATACCAGGTAATCACACTGGTCTCTCCACCATTCATGATCAGTTTGAGATCATGATTTGCCCTGATCGAATTCATCAGAGTGGAATTCCAGCTGTTTAGATATGCGCAAAATCTTTTCGGGCCCCAATCCCCAGATTCTTTGACCCATTCGGCAGGTGATAAATGCAAAGGAGCTCCCCATTTTCACTGTAGTCTGCCGCTGACTACCTTTAGGCATGTAGTCAATGAACACTGGTGAAGCTGTACCGCTCTTGCAAGTTTGTGTTCCTGGAGTTGGATCGCAGGTTTTCCAAAGAGCCTTGGATCCAAAGGCCTTGAATATGAAATTCCCGGTTCCTTTGGAATATGAGCAAGAATGGAAGCTGTGTTGAAGCTGTTAATGTCAGCTTGGATACCCGCCTTGATATACCCCTGGATTTTAGACCGGAAATCATCGGATGTGAGTGCACGTTGCATCTCTGCAGATGATGGTGCATCCTTGAGCCACAAAAGCATGTGCAGATGCAATGTACCCCTCCCCTGAGCTTCAACTGTCCCAATATAGCTTTTCACCATCCCAAGGATCCCTTCCCGGCATTGAATATGACCATCACCTGTCTTGGTTATCCCAAAAAGATGCTCTAATATCGCTCTGATCATAAAGTGAAAGAATTTCACAGCGGCATAAGGATCTCCAGTGATGTTGGTAGCTCGATGAGAGGTGTGACATGAGTCTGACTGAAGAAACAACAAACACAAAACACACACACAAGTGGAGCGAGGCTCAATGACCAAGCGACGCGATCCACACAAAATTAGTGTCGAAGACACTAATAAATCCTGACTGTGACTGTGGGTATGCAGTTTATTTGACTTTTGACAATGCAAAGGAGTTCATTTGCCACCTCGCGGTTCGTTTATTGTGGTGAGGAGTTATTCACAACCAATTCTAAGATTGGAAGGTCTTAGAAGTGTTCTTCCGAAGATGTACAATTTTTATGCAAGGGTTATTGAATATAAAGGTGTAGATCCCGTTGTATTGCTCGATTTCGAAGATATAAGGATATTCTGCAATTTCTAGATCGTAGACACTGTTCTGTACGCTCTGGGGTCTGTTTCAACCATTCACAAGGCCTGTTTCAGCCATCTGATGCAACAATTAAACCAATTAAGCACTGGAGCTCAATGTCTTGTCTGTTCTGATCACAAAATCTCATTCTATATCATTCTGATCTTTCACAATGAAGCCAATCGTCTCAGTCTTTTCGTTCTCGCACTGGGGCTCTACCCAATCGACGAACAAAAGAGCTAAGAAGGTTGCTTTGAAGACAATCTAGTCTTATCTCTTTGTTGCTTCAACTTGGGGCTTTACCCAATTGAAGTGAGGCTTCACTCAATCGACTGGGGCTCTACCCAATCGACCAACAAAAGAGAGGAAGAGATTGCTTGTTTTTATTTTACAAATCTTCGAACTTATATACTGTACAGGATGTTTGGCTTGTTCATTACAATAAAATACCATCCTACTGTTCCCAATCCATATAAATATTATCCATTACTTGTTTTGAAGATCTATGAACCACCTGACTTATTTCTAAGTCCGAAGTGCCTCGAGGAATCTAAGGCACACTCTCTAAGATGTGGCATTGGAGACGTGTGTGCTGTGTGCCGTTCACTTGGCACTTGGCAGTCCTGCCAGTCCACTGTGTATACAGCCTTGCCATCTACACATTCCCTTTCCCTTGTCTTATTTCATCGGACGATCCCCCTTTCCAAAGAAGGCAACTGGCAGATCCTGTTGCATTTATTTGACGCCACCACACATTGTCTTATCATTCCCTGTGTGACTTTTATCCATTTGATCTCTTTGATCTTGTTTCTGATTGAAGCAATCACTGATCTTCGGCAGCTGCTTCCATTCCTAAGATCCAGGATGCAAGACCACTGTCTTCGAGGCTCTCCTCTTTAATCTAGTATATCTTCGACAGATTGCCTACAATCCTTGTCTTAGATAGTTTCTTAGTCTAGAGTTTAGGTCCCCATTGTCTCTAATTTCTAATTTCCTGCGTTGGATCTCTTTGCTTAGGTGCACACTACCATTACCAAAGTAAGCAACTGGTAAATGCCATCGCCTTTATTTGATGCCTCATGCTGCCCTGATCAGGTCTCATATGATCAGTCATTATCTCTTGATCCATACTTCTGATCGTAGTCTTCACTGATCTTCGGTAGCCTTATCCGGCTTTGCAATCCAGTACACTGAACTGCCATCTTCGACGCACACATCTTAGATACATTATATCTTCGATGATATCCATCTAATCTTTGTCTTAGATAGTTCTTTATCTTAGAAATTGGGTCCCCAGAATATAATCATCAGTTCTAAGATTATTTCAGATCTTCGGCAAGTTCATTCTTCACTTCACCCTTGGTAATCAATGCTTCTAGTTTCCTAACTCGAAAGATTAGGTCTTAGAGCAGTTTCTAAGACTGCCTATTACTCTGGGATGTCTCCGAGTTTACTGATGCGACCTATAACTTAGATCATGCATACTGTTGCTACTGTCACTCCCTGTTTGGGCGCTTGTCTTAGAAACCTTAGTCATCGAAGGCTCGTTGACCAGGCTCTCATCGTGTGCCTCTGATATTATCCCTCTGAACCATGTAGTCATTATTTCAGGTGAGAAATCGCAAAATATTGCATTTTCAGAGCCGGTTTTCTAACCGGCCTGTCATCAATCTTCATGATCTGGACCGGCTGTGCGGCAAAATTTATCTAGATCTATCATGGTGCCTGTCATGACCTAGGCTATTGGGTCTTGGGTATTAGCCAGATTTACGGTCATCCACAAGTTGGGAGGGTTATGGATCAAATTTGTTGACCATATTTTTGATCTCACAGATTGGCAAGATTCGTCTGTTCCATCCACCCTTGTTCGAACGGCGCTTAGTTGCTTCCTGAGGGCCCGAACTCCAAGGTTGGAATAAGGTACTCTTCTGGTCTCTTCACGGCTGGCGACAATGAGCTCAGCGGGTGTTAGACACTTGATAAGATTCTGCTGTGCAATAAAATTTGGTTGCTTTATCTGTAAAATGGTGGCGCGGCAGACTTGGCATTTCTGCATGACCCCAAAGACTTGGAATGGAAAATGGTAGTCTTTTCAAAAGTGTTTGTCTGTGTATCAAATGGCCCATCGGATGTGTGCTTCATATGGAACATCTATTGTTCTTGCAACCTCAAATCCACCCAAACCATATGGGAAAAGTGTAGGAAAGCAGCCGAGGAGATGATTCAGCATGCCAGGACCTCCATCGGTTCATTGCCCTTCTGCATCTAACCTTGCATATTCGTTGACAAAGGCGCTGCCTCTTCTAACAGAAAAGTCATCAGCAAAGTTCCTATCCACGCAGTTCGAGAGTGCATGTGCCATGAGCTCTGTGTCTGAGATTCCTATCCCTTCAACATCAACCACACTCAAGGAATTCAGGTGCATGATACTTGGTTCAACTGGTGCTGTATTGGACATTTTTTCATCCTCGCTTTCCACCTGTATTGGACCTTTGGGTACAGGTCAGCACATCACTCATATTTATAAAAAAAAAACTAGAACAGAAATCACCTGTTTCTGATGCCATATTATCCTCTTCATCAAGTGGAACATATCCATCTTCTTCCCCATAAACCACATCGCTGTCAGTTGAATGTTTTGCTGTTAGCATCAATTCTGTTGGAATTCTGTCCTCCGGGAGTTCGAGTAGTCAGGCAGTTGATATTGTAATATCTGCATATATTTTGTTGTTCTCCTTCAACCATACCAAGGCCCTGTAAACTCTCTGCCACCGTACCCTGAACATGCCTGGCATTGTGGACTCAGGTAGCCCTCTGGGTCCAATGAATGTTATCCTGATTGTTGATGACAGTAGTCTAGCTGGTGGCGGCATCACCTCGCCTTCTATCATCATCGCAACTTGGGCTGGGTCAAGCTTGTATGTTGATACATTTCCCTTTAGCCCATTGTGCATCTGATTCAGGTCCCAGGAGTGCGATTCTTTTTTCTTTGGAAAAAGTTTGATTATATATGCTGCTGGGTAGTATTTTGCAATAAGGATGCGCTCTGGGAGAGTTAGGTCCTGTAGCTCCCTTGGGATGTCCCCAATCCATAGGTTGTTGGCCAGAGCATGCTTTGGAACTCGATCCGCATCCAAACTCCTTTTGCACTCATCGCAAATGTCTGTTTTTCCAGCGAGGTCAATGCTGCCTTGGTGCAACAGCATTCCATGAAGTATATAATGCTTTGGATAGGGTGAATATGGAGAGAGGCGCGAACGATGTGGAATGTCCTGAACAGCGATTCGCATAGTTGGCCAATTAATTTGATCGCATTCTCTGGCACAGACAATGCAGATACATGTAGAAACTGCATGATTCCCGGTATGGTCAATGAAATTACACAGAGACTTTTGAATGGTTTCCTCGGTGGGTGCTCGCATGAAGCTGCTTTCCAGGAGAGCCTTGAACTCGGAAACCACCTCTGGATGTGCCTCCCCAGATCCAACTATCCCTTCCATCACTTCCCCAGGTGTCTCTGAGCCTTGTTCTTCATCTCCAACTCTCTGCCTTTTGGATTTCTTCCCAACATCACTTTGTTGTCCATTGTCTTTTCTTTTATAGCATGTTACTCCTTCCCCAATTAATGCCCTTGCTCCCTCCAATATGATATCCTGCACCTCCCTGGTTGCGCACAATATTGCAGAATATAGGGCTAATCGAGATGCAGTTGACTGAGCTGAGAAACCACATTTATTCTGGCATATGTTTCGCATCTTAGCTATGGTAAGTTCCTTGAGTTCTGAATTGATGGTGCAGCTGTTGTGCAGGAGGAGTTCTATAGTTCCTCCTCCGAGTCTATTATGTTATTTTAAGTACTTGGTCTGGTTTGGAGGAATTATAAATATACACACTCTGAATGGGTGATCATAGTACCCATCAGAAGGTCTTTCCCATGTAAGAGCGGTGTGGGGATGCACCTTTTATTGTGTCAATGAAAGTCATGAGTTACAGATATCAGTCAGTCTAGGCAGTGTCTAGGCCAGGTACAAAATACAGTTATGATGACAGCACCAATGAACATCCAGATTCTGTGGAAGTTCTATGAAGGGAATGCACCAGCTCCTCAGCGGCCACAGTTCCTGGTGGTAACTGCATTCTTGCATTCACTTCCAAGTTCCAACCCAAAATCTTTGCCCATCGACAACTATGTAACAATGCTGTCAAAAAGCCAACAAAAAACTGACAGGATGAATGCAATATTCAGAAAAGCACCTATCGGAAGCCTGACCTCAGTCACAAGATGCGATCCAATCTGAATACCGACAATTGCCAAGACTGATCATGACAAGGGTTTCGGGACTAGGGCTTCTAAAAAATACATGCGCAAATTGTGAAACAACTTTCAATCTTTCCCCCGTAGATTTTTGTTTTGACATGTTGACGTTTCCATAAAAGGGTCATTTCCACCATGGTGGGACCTTAAGCAAGGTGACATTACTCCATATCACTCTCAACCCTCAGCACCTCCAACTCCTCCTCAACCACCGGTGCCTCTTCAAATCCAACAATATCGCCCTCTGTAATACCCGTTACCTCAGCCTGACTCACCAATTCTAACTCTTCCAATTTCAAGGTCGACCCGCGATCCCACCATGTCAACAACCTCTGACTCAAGGCTCACGCTTACAATGGAGCCTCCACCTTGAACATGGGGGATACTCACTGCGGGGTCAGAATTTTGCGAAAATAGGGCTAAAAAATGTCTAAAAAGTGTGTGTTAGTTGGCAGGCAGGGCATCGAACATGGAGCTGGCACATACCTGCTCATCGACGTCCTATTGCGCATCTCCTCACTTTCTAACACAAAACAACCACCTAGCGTTTGATATCCTCATGGAAATGTTAATGCTGCTCTGCAGGGGCCGAAATATTATGAGAAATGACCTTCAAGTGAGTATAAGTTGCGGCTTAACACCAAAGATTTCACGATAAAACTTACCAGGTACCCAAGCGGGTGCCCATCCCCAGAGTCTGCTTCCCACAGGGCCAAAATGTACGTGGTTAAATGATGGATGACTTGAGAAAGACATTGGTGGGATAGCCGCGTTGTCGAATGACTCGGGATGCAACAATGGACTTACCGTTACCCATAGATCTATGCCCAGTTCCCATAGGGATTCTACCTTCATACCTCCTCTCCTCTTGTTGGCCAGTTGTGGTTGCCGTCGAGCCCGGTGCCCATGGTAAGCTCTTTCATTCTCATTCGCTAGCTTTCTGATCATTGTTGTAGTTGCTTGACTCATCGCTCTGGGGAAGGGGCGCCCACATCCCTCGGGAGAGAGGGGAGGGGCACATATTGGTGGATGTTTAATGCGAGGTGGAAGAGGTGATTGATGGACCCAACATCAACGTTCAACGGTGATGCGGTTGATCTTAGATTCGAATTCCGCCCCCACGCTAAAGCACGCTAACCGTAGTCAGTCTCAATGCTGGGTGGTGCGAGTAGAACAACAAAAAGCATAATAATTTTATTGGATATCATTTATCTCAGATCCCCAGAATATACAGGAATTGCGACCTCCATATTTTTTCATAGAGTCCATGGACATTGGAGTCACGCGGTTTCGTCAGCTCAGGTCACAAGACCAAACAACGTGTCTCGTCGTGCTCACTTTCTGTTCGTTCCGCCTTGCTTGTTTCTCGCTGCCTGCCCACTCTCGTTCTCGGTGTTGCGTCTGCTTGTCACCGGCCACAGCCGTTCTGTTCGTTGCGCACCTCATTTGTCCTAATGGCGTCGCTTTCATATGACGTTGAACACTACATGCCGTGTCCTGGGCCAATTGTTAATGGGCTGGCGACTGGTCAATGCGGTGCCATAATCCCAAAGGTCATTGTTTGTACAGGTCCCAATCGTGAAAAGCGATGCCAGCGAGTAAGTCTCTCTTTCTTTATCTTCACACTACATACTTATCAAGGGCTTACATGTAGTGCCATGTTTGCTCTTACTTCATGTGGCTTCCCTTCGAAAATGACAACAGTTCTCCATCACCAGGTTCGCAGAGATCTGGGAACAACACTCCTCGGCATAAACCACCACCATTCTCGCCCTTGCGACATGGGGATAATGGTTCCCAGCCCAACAATAGCGCCATGCCCACCATCCCCATTGACCCCGCTCTTGTTCAAGCTGGTTTCTTTGGTGCTGAACAGGCTGTGTCCTCGCTTTCTCACTCGCTGATTCAACCTTCTACTGGGGTTCTTCCTGTTCGGCCAAAAGGAAAAGAGCAATGTGGCCGCGGAACCTGCTCTCATCAGGCCACAGCATCATGCTCAAAGGGTATGTGCAAGACATGCTGCATCAGGGATAGGACCAGCACCTGCTTCTACAAGGGTCATAACGGTGGTCTCCGTCCCATTTCCACATTGGATGACCCCTTCCACCTGCCACGGCCGATCCCTTCGGTTCCTCTGCTCCTTCCCATGTCGACAAGTATTTCAAAACCTGGGTTTCCTAGTAGCTCTTCCTTTCCTGCTTCAGTTCTCCCCTCTGACTCGACGCTGGCTATCGTTTCTGTTTCCACAGGCCTTCCTGCTGCTTATTCTGCAGAAACGGAGGTTAACCCGTTCTACTTTGGAAAACCTGTCCCACCTCGGCTCGCTGCAGATTGGAATCAACACCGACAAGAACGAGAAATTCGACAACAATCCGAGGCTTCGCGTACCGAGAACGAACAGCATATTAAGCACACCGTTCTTCTCGTCGCTTACCTGCAGGACGCAGCCGACCCGATACCACTACCTCTGCAGGATATCAAAACGTGGCCGACGCTGAATCTTAAGCATATGCCACACCTCGCGGCACAGCTCGGTATGCAAAACTCAGAAGACCTCGAGCTCTATGCCTGTAGCAACCATGGAAGCTTCTGGATCCCCACTGTCGATTACTCAATGTCTGTCAAAACGGACAAAAAGATCTTCATTCGGCGAAAAGGTGTCCAGACAGCACACCACCCATCAACATTTGTCAACCCTATGGCACTGCACGGCTCGCCCTTTGGTTCAGCCCAGACCCCGATGCGTAAACGTGCTCGTGAGAGCCCAGTGTCTTCAACCCGGCCATCGAAAATCACCCACATTGATCTGACAGGTAAAGAAATCGATTTGTACTCGCTGCCTAGCTCTCCTCTGGTTGCTCCTTCATCACCGTCGCCCATTCCTATGATCAGTAGGTCTGGTCCACCTCTCCCTCTCTCTTGTCAGGTTCCTCTTGAGCTTGACGAGGAGCTTCAAGTCGACCAAATATGGTTATCTGGCTCCGTCGTTACACCGCCAGATACAGCTCATGTTATCTGGCCCCAGCGTGTATATGCGTGTGACATGGCGCAGGCATTCGCTTTTCTGGAGAAAGGGTCTGATAATCGAGACCTTGGTGTGCGCTTTTCTCAGGTCTTTAACGGTATGACCTACAGACCATCCACCTACCATTTGAATCAGAAATTCTGGGCTAGCCTTCCAACGCGTTTCAAGGAAGAAGCACGCACCCTTCCTCGCACTGATGCTGGACTTTGGACTGCATGGAGGAAAGATAAGCCAGGATGGAAATAGGTGACCAGGGATCAATGATGTATAGTATTCTGTTTGCTTTTGTACACTTTATCTGTGGCTTCCTACTGTATTGATTTGTCATAGCTAAGTTACTCTGGAATGGGGATGTTTTACATTACAATTTTACACTGCCATTTGTTGGTGAATATTATACCGAAGACCAGGTATGTAACTTGGGAGGTGCTCCTCCTTCTTGAGCTTGGCCTTCAACAGGCGGTTTTTCCTCATAATGAGTTCGTCAAGTAGGAAATTGTATCGGCTGGCCTTCATTTCGCGAAGAATAGCATGATATCCCCCAAGCCAAACATTGATCTGTTCGCATTTTGAGGAGTTGAAGTAGAATACCCTGTCGGAATCGGCGACAAGAA
>Ga0307513_10011080_pt1 | contig 11242 bp, 11 predicted proteins | sample 15_EM_MG_FD_202174 | JGI IMG/M metagenome (GOLD analysis project Ga0307513, IMG submission 202174) | Populus trichocarpa ectomycorrhiza microbial communities from riparian zone in the Pacific Northwest, United States - 15_EM | ecosystem: Host-associated > Plants > Roots > Unclassified | place... | reverse complement strand
AAGAGCTCGCGCCCATGGGGCGCTCCTACAGGTTTTCGGGGAGCACGCTGGCGTAGCCGTGTCCGCGCATCGCCTTCAGCACGCCTTCGATGATCGCCAGGTTGTGGCCGTGCGCAGCGCCTTCGTGTAGCAGGACGATGGCGCCGGGCCGAAGCTGGCCGACGATGCGTTTCACCACTTCATCGGGCTCGCCGCGCACACCGTCGAATCCGCGCGCGCTCCACGCCACCCGCGCCAGTCCGTTCTTCTTCAATGAAGCGGAGACGAAGGGATTGGCCATGCCGACCACCGCGCGGAACCAGCGTGGTGGCTGCCCGATGATCTCGCGCAGGGTCGCTTGCCCCTGATCTATTTCCGCAGCCATGCGCCGCGGTCCCAATGCCCAGAACCAGGCCTGCGGGTGCGAGCGGCTGTGGTTGCCGATGCCGTGGCCGCGATGCAGGATTTCGCGGGCGAGATCGGGCCGTGCCGCGGCGCGATCGGCGACCAGAAAAAAAGTAGCCTGGGCGCCATGGCGGTCCAGCAGGTCCAGCAAAGCTCGGGTTTCGTGCGATGGCCCATCGTCCACCGTCAGCCAAACCACATTTTTCTCTGTCGGCAAACGGCTGAGCACGGGGCTGAACAGCCGCGATTGCGGTCGCATGGTTCCCCACAGGAACAGCATGTGGGTCGCGAACAGACTCACCAGTCCAATCGCCCAACCCCACCGCCACCAGACCAGGATCACGCCCAGGTGCAAGGCCAGCGCCAGCCAGATCCACGCATGCGGCTGACGCGGGACGCGGTGCAATGCGCTATTCAGTGTTTCGGACGTGGTCATGCCGCAATCATGCCATGCAGCGTAAAATCACTGGTCTCGAAAGTCCGAAAGCCCAAAAGCAGGTATCCCCACGATGTCCCTCGACCCCGCCCTGCGTTCCCGTATCGAATCCCTGCTGCAGTCCAACCGCGTCGTGCTGTTCATGAAAGGCCAGCCGAGCATGCCGCAGTGCGGATTCTCCGCCAAGGCGGTGGGCGCGCTGTCCACGCTCGGCGTCGACTACGCGCACGTGAACGTGCTGGCCGACCAGGACATTCGCGAAGGCATCAAGGCTTACGGCGACTGGCCGACCATCCCGCAGCTGTACATCGACGGCGAGCTGGTCGGCGGCAGCGACATCATCGAGCAGATGAGCAACTCCGGCGAACTGGCTTCGCTGCTCGGCGTGGCCGCGCCGGACCGCACGCCGCCAAAGATCACCGTCACCCCGGCGGCCGCCGAAATGTTGTCGAACGCGGCGGCCGACGCCGGCCCGGGCGGCGCGCTGTCGCTTTCGATCAATGCGCAGTTCCAGCCTAATTTCCAACTGGCGCAGTTCGACGCCAACGCTATCGCCGCAGAGTCCAACGGCGTGCGCATCCAGTTCGACCTGGCCAGCGCGCGCCGCGCCGACGGCATCACCATCGACTGGGTGGACGATATCCGCGGCAAGGGTCTGGCCATCGACAACCCCAACGCGCCCAAGCCGGTGCAGACCCTCTCACCCGCCGAAGCCGATGTACGCGTGGCAGCCGGCGAAGTTCTGCTGGTGGATGTGCGCCCTGCCGAAGAGCGCGCGATCGCGGCAGTGAAGTTGCCGTTCAAGACCTTCGATGGCAATGGCCGCGCCGAACTCGAAGCCTTGCGGAAAGACACGGCCATCGCCTTCCTGTGCCGTAGCGGCGGCCGCAGCCAGCAGGCCGCGGACGAATTCCGCGCGCTGGGTTTCTCCAATGTCTACAACATCGTCGGCGGCACCAATGCTTGGGCGGACGAGATGGATTCGGGCTTGGCGAAGTATTGATCGGCTTTTCCTTCTCCCCCTGGGAGAAGGTGCCCGCAGGGCGGATGAGGGAATGGAAAATACACGCTAGTACAAGTTTGCTTCGACCTGAAAGTCCATTCCCTCATCCGTCGCTTCGCGCCACCTTCTCCCGGAGGGAGAAGGAAAGCAGCTAGCCGCTGAACCCACCACTGGCTAGATAGTTCAGCTCTTCCTGCGTCGATTCGCGTCCCAGCGCCGCATTGCGGTGCGGGAAGCGGCCGAAACGCGCGATCAGGTCACGGTGCAGCACCGCATACTTCATCAGCTCCGCGTCGCCGATCCTGCCGAACAACTCCATCGCGTAGTCCTGGTCGGCCATCGCCTCCGAATGCTCGAACGGCAGATAGAAGAACGACCGTAGCGCGGAGTCCACCTGAAGATCGAAACCCGCATCGATCGCCCGTTGCGCGTAATGACGTGCCAGCCCGTCCGTCGCATAAGAATGCGCGCCGCCGCGGAAACAGTTGCGTGGAAACTGGTCCAACAGCAACGTCAGCGCCAACGCCCCTTCGGCGTCGCCCATCCAGCTTTCCAATTCGCAGCGCGCCGCGGCGAAATGCGCGTCGTGGAACTGGTCGGTGAACGCGGCGTCGAAGGCGGCATCGCGTGCGAACCATTTCTCGGCGCCGGCAGTGCGCCAGAAATCCAGCAAAGTACGCGGCTCTATCTGGCTACTCATCCGTCGGGGCGTACTTGACCGTATCCAGAATCAGCGCGAACGCCTTGCCCGCCATGGATTCGTTGGCCTGCAGGTTCTGCGTATAGGCATAGCAGGTCCATTCCTCGCCGCAGGCCGCGCTCCCGACCATCACCAGATGCTGGCTGTATAAAGGTCCCACCTTCTCGACCTTGTCTTGATAATGCGCCGTAAGCAGCTGGTGCTTGCCGTATTCGCGCGAAAGGACCTCGGCCTGATCGTACTCGCCATCATCGTCCGTCTGCGTGGCGGTGACGAGGTAGTCGACATACTCCCGCGGAACCGGCGCATCTGCGTTTTGGCAGGCGATGACGTGGGCATCCAGGTTAAGCACTTCGAATTCGGCTTTGTCGGCCTCCAGGTAAGCGCTGTAGCAGCTGCTCCCGTCGATTTGCTCGTGGCTGATTTCGCTCCAGTTGCCTGGGTATTTGAACGCCAGCCCATTGGCGGAGAAAGCTTTGGGCCTATCGACCTGGGGGGCATCTGCCGGACGTGCCTTGAACTCCTGGGCCATCGCCGTGGAGGCAAGCAACAACAGAGCCGGAACGACGGCGGCGCTACGATAATCCATTCGATTTTCTCCTTTTGTTGATTGTCGATCCTTATTTTACTCGTCGAAGCGCAGGTGTCGCACCGACTTGCCGTGCCGGCGGATCAGCTTCAAGGCCTCGATCCCGATATTGATGTGACGGTTCACGAAATCCGCACTAACGCGTGCGTCCGAGGCTTCGGTCTTCACGCCTTCGGGAATCATCGGCTGGTCCGAGACCAGCAATAAGGCGCCGCACGGAATGCGGTTGGCGAAACCAGCAGCGAAGATGGTGGCCGTTTCCATGTCGATGGCCATGCAGCGCACCTTGCGCAGGTATTCCTTGAACTCGACGTCGTGTTCCCACACCCGGCGGTTGGTGGTGTAGACGGTGCCGGTCCAGTAATCGTGGCCGAGGTCGCGGATCATGGTGGACACCGCGCGCTGCAGAGCGAAGGCCGGCAGCGCGGGCACTTCCGGCAACAGGTAGTCGTTGCTGGTGCCTTCGCCGCGGATCGCCGCGATCGGCAGGACCAGATCGCCAAGCTCGTTCTTGCGCTTCAGACCGCCGCACTTGCCCAGGAACAGCACCGCCTTGGGCATGATCGCCGACAACAGATCCATCATCGTCGCCGCGTTGGGGCTGCCCATGCCGAAGTTGATCATGGTGATGCCGTCGAAGGTGGCGCTGGCCATCGGCCGGTCCAAACCCACCACCGGCGCGCCGGTCAGTGCGGAGAACGCGTGCAGGTAGCCGCCGAAATTGGTCAGAAGGATATGTTCGCCGAACTGGTCCAGGGGCACGCCGGTGTAGCGCGGCAGCCAGTTGTCAACGATCTCGGTCTTGTCTTTCATCGCACGCTCTCTGTTCTCGTTAGTCCCGCCAATTGTGGCATGGGCCTGCGATATAGCACTTGGCAAGCGCCAGCCGGCCGGTTAGGTTTCGTACTGCCAGCTTTCGGTCGGATAGCTTTCGATCGACCAGCTTTAAGCCAGACCAGCTTCAATCAGAATTTCCGGGGAATCACCATGCGCTTCGTTCTGTTGGCCGTGATCGGCTTAGTTTCCGTGTGCGGGAACATCGGCATCGCCACTGCCAAGTCCCGCTTCACCCAGGATCCTTACCCCAGCACCTACCGCAGCATCGCCTCTGGTCCGGTACTGATCGAGCACGCCACCGTGCTAACCGGCACCGGCGAACGCCTGGACGATGCCGACGTGCTGCTGAGCGACGGCAAAGTGGTGTCGGTGGGCCGCGGATTGACTGCGCCCGCGGATGCGACCCGGGTCGACGGCAGGGGACGCTGGGTCACGCCCGGCATCATCGATGTGCATTCCCACCTGGGCGTGTATCCCAGCCCCGGCATGAGCGCGCACAGCGACGGCAACGAAGCCACCGCGCCGGTCACCGCGAATGTGTGGGCCGAGCATTCCATCTGGCCGCAAGACCCTGGTTTCCAAACCGCGCTCGCCGGCGGCATCACTTCGCTGCAGATCCTGCCCGGCTCGGCCAATCTGGTCGGCGGACGCGGCGTGACCCTGAAGAACGTGCCCGCCACGACCTACCAGGCGATGAAATTTCCCGACGCGCCCTGGGGTTTGAAAATGGCGTGCGGCGAGAATCCCAAGCGCGTCTACGGCCAGAAGGGCGGACCTTCCACGCGCATGGGCAATATCGCCGGCTATCGCGCCGCCTTCATCGACGCCAGCGAATACCTGAAGAAAAACAACACCAAGCAACAGCCGAAGAAGAAGCGCTGGTGGGAACGCGCTTCGGGCAATGGCAACGAAGACAGTTCCGGCGACACTGGCGGCAAGCGCGACTTGAAGCTGGACACGCTGGCCGGCGCCATCGAGGGCGATATTCGCGTGCATATCCACTGCTATCGCGCCGACGAGATGGCCACGATGCTGGATCTGGCCAAGGAGTTCGGCTTCAAGATCGCCGCGTTCCATCATGGCGTGGAGGCCTACAAGATCGCCGATCGTCTGGCTGCCGAAGGCGTATGCGGCGCGCTATGGGCGGACTGGTGGGGCTTCAAGATGGAGGCCTTCGACGGCATCCAGGAAAACATCGCGCTGGTCGACCGCCCCGCCAACAGCTGCGCCATCGTGCATTCGGATTCCGATGAAGGCATCCAGCGCCTCAACCAGGAAGCGGCGAAGGTGATAGCCAATGCGCAGCGGGTGGGCATCGAGATTCCACCGGAACGCGCGATCCGTTGGATAACGCAGAACCCCGCCAAGGCCATGGGCATCCTGGAGCGGACCGGCACTTTGGAACCCGGCAAGATGGCCGATGTAGTGGTGTGGAACCAGAACCCCTTCAGCGTGTACGCGCATGCGGAACAGGTCTACATCGACGGTGCGCGCATCTACGACCGCAACGATCCGGCGCGACAGCCGAAATCGGATTTCATGCTGGGGCAGAGTGCGGCGATGGGAGGTGCGGAATGAGCACGTTCGACCGTTACTCGACCTCGTCATCTCAGCGAACCCTCTCCTGGCCGTCATCCCAGCGAACGCTGGGATCCATTTTGACTTTGGGCGCGGAGTCGAAAGCAACGGCAAGATCAAGATGGATCCCAGCGTTCGCTGGGATGACGACTCGATTATTGTCGGCTTCATTCCTTGCCTTGCTTTGCGCGAGCAACGCCTCCGCCCAGGACGTTCTAATCCGCCACGCCACCGTGCACACCGCCGGCGCCCAGGGCACGCTGCAGAACGCCGACGTACTGGTGCAAGGCGGCGTTATCCGTGCGGTGGGCGTCGACCTGCAGGCGCCTGCTTCGGTCGGCGTGGTCGAAGCCAACGGCAAACCGCTGACTCCCGCTTTCTTCGGCGGCATCACCGAGATCGGCATCGAGGAAGTGTCGGGCGAAGCCGAAACAGTCGACAGCGCAGTGACCCTGGCCACCGACCAGCCGATGCGGCCCGAGTTCGACGTGACCCTGGCCTACAACCCGGAATCGGTACTGATCCCGGTGGCTCGCATGGAAGGATTGGGATTCACCCTACTCGGTGCCAATACGGGTGGTTCCTTCATCGCCGGACAGGGCGGTGTCGTGCGTTTGGATGGCGGCGCCGATCCGATCGGACCACGCGTGCTGTTCGTGAAACTGGGCAGCGATGTGCTGGGCAAAAGCGGCAGTTCGCGGGCGGCGCAGTGGATGCTGCTGGACCAGATGGTCGGCGAAGCGCGTGGCCGTATCCCCGCCGATTCGCCGCATGCGCTGCTGACGCCTACCGGCCGCGCGGTGCTGGCCCGCTACCTGGCGGGCAACGGACGCATCGTGGTCAACGTGAACCGGGCGGCCGATATCCGCCAGCTGCTGCGCTGGGCGCAACGCGAGAACGTGCGCATCGCCATCGCCAGCGGAGTCGAGGCCTGGAAACTCGCCGGACAGATCGCTGCGGCGAAAGTGCCCGTCTTCGTCGATGCGCTGGCCGACCTCCCCGGCGACTTCGACCAGATTGGAGCGACCTTGGAGAACGCCGCACGTCTGCACGCGGCCGGCGTGGAAGTGAGCTTCGCGCAGTTCGGCGACGCCTCACACAATGCGCGCAAGATCCGTCAATACGCGGGCAATGCGGTGGCCAATGGCTTGCCCTGGGAAGCGGGGCTGCAGGGCCTGACCCGGGTGCCGGCGCGGGTGCTGGGCGTGGATGACAAGCTGGGCACGATCGCACCGGGCAAACTGGCCGATCTGGTGCTTTGGACCGGCGATCCGCTGGACGTAGCCAACGTCGCGAGCCAATTGTGGCTGGGCGGGCGCGCCATCCCCATGCGCTCGCGCCAGACCGAACTACGTGATCGTTACCTTCGCGCGGCCGGAGCGTTGCCGCGCGCGTATTCGCCCTGATCCGTCACCGTCATCCCACGATAGGCCGGACATCTCGGCCATATCGCAGGGCACTTTCCCATTTGCAATGCATCTTTTGCCTCCCCCTTTGCAGCGCTTTTCAACAGCCGAACGGCTGGTCAAAAGGGGGATCGAGGGGGATTTGCTCTTGGCGCCAAAGCAAGATCGAGAGCAAATCCCCCGTAGCCCCCTTTCTCAAAGGGAGCAAAGCAGCTTCACTGCGCACGCGCCAACATACGGTCGTGAGCAGCTGCCGAGCCAAGCTCAGACTGACGCAGCTTCCAAGGTAGCCACGCGATTGCGTCCGCCATGCTTGGCGATGTACATCGCCTTGTCCGCGCGTTTGATCAGGGTCGCCACCGTATCGGTGGCGTTGCATTGGGTAACGCCAATGCTCACCGTCACCGCAACCGGCACACCTTCCACTTCCTGGCATTGGGCTTGGATTTTCAGGCGCAGGTGCTCGGCCATGGCGATGGCGCGCATGCTGTCGGCACCAGGCAAGCCCAACACGAACTCCTCGCCGCCCAAACGTCCCAGATGGTCTCCGTACTGCAACTCTTCGCTGACCAGCCTTACCACCGAGCGCAGGCAGGCATCGCCTGAAGCGTGACCGAAACAGTCGTTGACCTGCTTGAAATTATCCAGGTCCAGGAACAGCAGCGACAGCGGCAGGCCTTCGCGGCGCGTATTGAGCACCGCCCAATCCAGGCGGTGCTCGATACCGCCGCGGTTGAGCACGCCGGTCAGCCAATCGCGTTCGGCATGTTGCTGGGCGGTATCGCGTTCGCGGCGGAAGGTGAGCATGCGATCCGCCAGTCCTAGCGCCAGCACCACCGCGGTGAAGGCGAGCACCAGCGGCAAGCCGTATTGCAGCCACGGTTCGACGGGAATGCCCATGCTCAGTTGCACTGCGCGCGCGGTGCTGAAGAACACCAGCGGAACCCAGGCGATCAGGATGAAACCCGCATGCCGCCCACCCCCACGCCAGGCTTTGTACAGGGCGATGATCGCCAGCAGGTTGGTGAGCAGGAACAGGGCATTGCCCATATTCGGAAACCATTCCTTGCGCGCGGGCCACGGCGATACCAGCAACAACAGCAGCACCGCGGGAATGTAGATTCCCGCCCAGCGCATGGCCCGGCTCAGCCGCGGCACGCGTAGCCGCAGGCCGGCGTAGTCCTGCAACATCCATACCGCGGCCATGGTCGACACCGTGGCGATGAACCAGATGCCCGGCGCGCCGAACACCGCCAGTGCGCGCAACCCCGGCAAAGCGTAGGCCTCTCCATACGAGCAGAGCAGAAACAGCATCTGCAGCGCCATGGTCGCTGAGTACAGCAGATACACCCGCTCCCGCAGCATCGCCCAGAACAACAGCACGGTTAGCGAAACGCCCACCAGCACCCCTACCGCTAGCAGCAGGATGCGCACCTGGGTCAGGTCGTAGGCGATATGCCGGGTGCGTGGAACCACGGCCACCTGCAAGGGATAACGCGCACCTTCCACGTTGATCGTGACTGCACCGTCGCCGTGCAGCGGAAACACCAACGCATGCCGCGAGTACTGCGGATCCAGATCTTGATCGAACAGGGTCTGCACGACCGGTGCGGCCAGGCCAGGACCCTGCACGCTGACGCGCGCGCTGTACGGGTGGTAGACGAGCAACAATGGCTGGTCGATTCCCGCGACGGGCTGCAATCGCCATTGGCCGTTGCCGATGACCGAAGGCTTATGGGGATCGGCGATGAAATCGCGTTCGGCGAAGATGCCCGCATGCTGTTCGGAGGCAAGGCCGGCATCGGCGGCGAGAGGATCGATGCGCACGATGCCTCCCTCTTCGGCCTGGGCAGAGCAAAGCGCTGCCATGCACCATGCCATCCCCAGCAGCCACCGCTTGCTCATCTCGCCCCTTACTTGTCCGGCACCAGTGTCGATCTCAAGCACAACCATTAACAAGCTTTACGCACATATAAATGTGACTTACATCACATTTTATGTACGATTGAATGCCGTGGAAGCCACAATTACGGGCCTGGGCAAGACGCCCCGCCTTTTTGCTCAGGGCAGCGAGCGTCTGGAACAGCCAGAACGCGATAATGTGCAGAAGCTCACACTTCTGCAGCGCAGCAGGTTGCAGATTTGCGTTACGTTGCCGGGCTTGTTTGCGATGCATGCCGGGAGGGGCTTCATGCGCATTGGGATAGTGGTGGACTCCGCCTGCGATTTGCCGCAGGACTTCATTCAACAGAACGATATCGTGCTGCTGCCCATCACCGTGCGCATCGGCGATGCGGTGCTGGCCGATCACCGCGACGAGGAAGCCACGCTGAGCTTCCTGCACGCGCACGTGGCTGAGCGCGGCCACGAAGCGGAGACGACCCCGTTCACGGTCAACCAGATCCGCGACCTGTTCCTGAGCCGGCTGGTGATCGACTACGACCACGTCTACTGCATGACCATCACCAAGACGCGCAGCCCGATCCACGAGAACGCGATGCAGGCCAGCTTCGCCATCCTCAACGACTACAAGCCGGTGCGCCAGGCGGCGGGTCACAACTCGCCGTTCGCGCTTCGCGTGATCGACACCCAGACCCTGTTCGCCGCGCAGGGCGTCACCGCGGTGGAAGCGGTACGCATGCGCGCCGCCGGCGCCAACGTGCAGCACATGCGCACCAAACTGGAATACCTGGCCTCCAATAGCCACGGTTACATGATCCCGCGCGACCTCTACTACCTGCGTGCCCGCGCGCGCACCAAGGGCGACCGCAGCGTAGGCTTGCTCAGCGTGGCGCTGGGCAGTGCGCTGGACATTAAGCCGGTGCTGCACGGCCATGCCGGCAAGACCGAGCCGGTGGCCAAGATCAAGGGATTCGAGAACGCGGTCGAGCAGATGTTCAAGTTCGCTGGCAACCGCGTCATCGCCGGCCTGCTGACGCCCACCGTCTGCCTGAGCTACGGCGGCGAACTCGGCGAGATGCGCGCGTTGCCCGGCTACGACCGGTTGCGCGGCATCTGCGCCAACAACAACGTGGAAGTCTTCGAAAGCGTGATGAGCCTGACCGGTATGGTCAACGTGGGCAAGGGCGCGGTGGTGGTCGGCTTCGCCGCCGAACCGCATACCTTCAGCGTCTCGTAACGCCTGGCTAACGCGCAACGGCTAGGCTGATGGCGACCCTCCGAGGATAGCCGCCGCATGCCGATCCGTTACTACATCAGCCTCAAGAATCCCGGGAAAACGCGCGGCAACGATGCCGCTTTCAGTTTCACTGCGCACGGCGCCGACGAATTCGCCGCGCAACTGCAGGATGCGCTGCGCAGCGACGGATTCTTCCAGCGCTGGCGCGCCGCGCAGCCGGAACCGGATTCGGTCGATGCCGGCCTGGGCGCCAGCGACCCAGCGGCGACGGTAACCGGCGAACAGCACGACTTGCAGATCGACCTGATCGCGGTGACCTCGATCCCCGGCAGCGTGTTCAAGCATCGCCTGCGCCTGCTCGCCGGCAATGCGTGGGAGCTGCGCGACGTTTCTTCCGCCTGACCGGGTGCCTGCGCGATGACGGTTGAAGCGCGATGACGGTCGAAGCGGTGTTGTTGTCCTGGAGCGGCGGCAAGGATGCGGCCTGGGCCTTGCATCGCCTGCGGCAGTCCGGCGTGCCGGTGGCGGGACTGATAACCACGGTCACCGCCGGCTACGAACGCGTTTCCATGCAGGGAATCCGCCGGGAAATCCTGCATGCGCAGGCTATCGCCGCCGGACTGCCGCTGATCGAAGCGATGATTCCGCCGGCCTGCGACAACACGGTTTACGAAGCGGCGTTCGCCTCCGCGCTCCGGTCCGCGCGCGAGCACTGGCCGCGTGCGTTGTCCATCGCCTTCGGCGATCTGTTCCTGCAGGACATCCGCGATTACCGCGTGGCGATGTGCGCGTCGCTGGGCTGGCGGGTGCTGACGCCCTTGTTTGGCAGCGATACCGCAGCGCTGGCGCAGGAGATGCAGGCGAGCGGATTGAAGGCGGCGATCTGTTGCGTGGATACCCAGCAACTGTCCGCCGACTTCGCCGGACGCGATTTCGATGCGGTATTGCTGGACGCGTTGCCGGCGGAGGTGGATCCCTGCGGCGAGAACGGCGAGTTCCACACCTGCGTGCATGCAGGGCCGATGTTCTCGCATCCGCTGGACATTGAGCGTGGAGAGACGGTGCTGCGCGACGGGCGCTTTGCTTACACCGACTTCCTATTGCGGAATGCAGCTCCGTAGGAGCGGGCCCTGCCCGCGACAGGCTCTCCCGGTAGAGCCAGTCGCGGGC
>Ga0307513_10011079_pt1 | contig 11242 bp, 8 predicted proteins | sample 15_EM_MG_FD_202174 | JGI IMG/M metagenome (GOLD analysis project Ga0307513, IMG submission 202174) | Populus trichocarpa ectomycorrhiza microbial communities from riparian zone in the Pacific Northwest, United States - 15_EM | ecosystem: Host-associated > Plants > Roots > Unclassified | place... | reverse complement strand
ATCCCCACGGTGAGTAACACGTCGACGGCTACTCCGCTGTCGAAAATTCTCTCGGTCTTTAAGCAAACTGGTGAAAATGATGGCAGTACGAGCCGCGCTCGTGAAGCTGAGTCACTGGGCCGCTCGTATTGTACGCATGAGATGGCTACACAACGCTGCAGACCGTGCGGCCATGCATTTTGCGATGGTTTCTCGGACACCAAGGCGCGCCTGTTATGTCAAATGCCAATTCAGACCTGGAACCGTATCACGGCGAGAATGCGGTTACCTGGGAAAGGGGAGGCGGACGGTCTCGAAGCGTTGTCGTTGAATGAGGATTGTGAAGTTGCGTCGTGCTGCGCGAAAAATAGTGATACTCTAATTCTCTCCAGACCCATGTTTTCTCTTTTTTTCATACTCTTATGGACATGCCTCGAAACTCTGCCAAACTAGCTAATCCGTACATTGAATTCGAATATTGTTATTATATTGTGATGTTCCATCCGATTATTGATGGAGTCATACTTAGCTACTGTGTAACCAGTGCTTCTAGACTCCCCTGTGTCATACTTGACAATTGTAATAGGAAGCGAGGCGATTGAAGACCGAACTGTGAATCGAGGCCCGGGAGCGAGTAAGGGTGGCGAATAGTTTCTCAGAACCCATGTCAGAGAGTAGAATAGCGCCTAGCCAAATCACATAAAGGCGCTACAGTATCTGCAAGAAAAAACAACACTCTGAAGTCAACTCCGAGTCTAAGCCAACTGCTTCATATCAAAATGCGATTCTTCATGATCACCTCAGTTCTCGCTAGTGTGGCAGTTGCTCTCGCCATGCCCGCCGGAGGTGGCGACGCCGGCACCCTCTGCCATTCGGCCACTTTCTCCAACCCCAGGTGCTGTAAAACTGACCTCGCCGGCGTTGCTACCTCGGACTGCGTCGCTCGTAAGTTTTTCGCTTCGACTTTGAATCGAGAGAGGTCGCTTATGCACTTTACTTTACTTACAGCCTCTCCCGTTCCGAGCACCATCGCCAAGTTTAAGTCGACTTGTGCCGCCGATGGCAAAGCCGCCAAGTGCTGCATCCTTCCATTGGTGCGTAAATTTTATTTGATACTGGTTGACGCTCTATTGAAACGTGATGGGACATGAATAGGCTGACCAGGGTATCCTTTGCCAAAATCCCAGCTAAATTTGGAGCCACCGACTGGGGGTTTGGCGTCATGGGATTATTTGAAAAAGTGACAGAAAATTGGAGACAAAACATTGACTGGACTTGGTAAATATTGTAACGTGATCGTAGCGTTAATAATTAAACTGGATATTCCGAGAAAGAAATCGCTAGAGCGAGACACCCTTCCAATCGATTGATATTTCAACAACTGTACGATCTGCTTCTCAAAGCCTACTCATACTAAATCACCAGATGGGAATTGATCATGACGATTTCTCTGAGTTTTTGTCTACGCTTGTCGGCCAAAAATAAAAATTCTGGCCCTCACCATTTGTTTATATGTACATATGGTATACTGCCGTGTCGCCAACAATTCAGAGTAATATGGCCCGAATGGCAGAATTGCTTGTTATTTAGCCAACAAGTTCGGCGTCAAATTTTTGATGGCTCAACCAAGACCGCTTAATAACATGCGAACAAGGTCGCAAATCCGTACAAAAAGTGCATATTCCTGCTCAGAACGACTTTGGCTCCGTGTTATATCCTCCCCGTCTCCTTAAGTCTCGTCCACCCCTGGTTTCTTCAATAAACACTCATCATTGTCGAGGTCCAATCATCACCATGCGGACCCCTTTGCCGACGAGAGGTAACAAAAAAAATATAGAACGCCACGAGTAACTTCGCTTCAAGGGGTGAAACGGAATCTTTCCGGTTTGTGAGGTCTCGATCAACCCTACTTACGTACTTCCTGCAACTGCGAGAGTTATATGGTCAGTTGATGGCTCGGAGCCTTTTTTGTACACCACCGGGACTCGGCGCTGAGCCGGGCTCACGGTTTTGTGCTGGTTCGCTCATGAGAAGTTTGGATGCTCGAACGCAGACCCGAATTTATCCCAATCTCCATAATTACCCCTGGGCTTTGGCAACCCTCCAGGCTCTCAGCAGCAAGCGCGTATATTATGTAAGTATTGGAGGTATGATTGAGCTATGTAGGTCCACATCTCGCGTTGAACTGGTCAATTTCCGCCCCAAGCGACAAGGTTTTATTCGCTGATATCCATCGCTCAGTCGATTTACTCAGATAGAAGCGGTCCAGGAAGTCCAATGATAACCCGGAATGATCAGGATTACGAATGCGACGATTCCATCATACACGGAATAGTGGCTTACATCCTTCGTTGTTCCCAAACATCGGGATAAGGTCTACTAGTAGGCGATGTCAACATAACACTTACACCCGCCAGAGTGCTATCCTTAGCGATTAGATGGGCCTCGCTGGCTCCGGAGAACGTAAGCTTCAAGAGCTTTCCTGTCGTGTCTTCATATTCATATTTTGGAACAAGTAGCGTCGCCTCGGCATCTGCGCTCTCGACAAAGACGACCAGTGGGATTTCTCCCTTAAAAAAAGCGGAATTAAAGAACTCTAAAGGTGGAAAAAGTACAATTTATAGCTCACCTCTTGCACTCTGCTCCACGCCGTCTCATCTTGGGCGATTAAGACCGACGGAAAGGCAGATATCTGGGCACTGACACTGACAGAAAGCGTGAAGCTAACAGAAACACGGAGAGCCGTCTCGCTTTGAACCACGGCGCCCTTGGCGAGTGCATGAGATGTACCAACGCTAAACGAGTCGCGATTCCCTAGAGGAATCCGCCACCTGATGACGCTGTTACTTCAGCTGTGACGCCCGATCGATAAGCGAGTCTGTGGTACCAGCAACATAATTAATGATCAACGATGAACGGGGTGTATATCGGAGATGCTCATAGGATATTCTTGCCTTGAAAGAAAAGCCCATCGACTACTCTTACAAGTCCCCTTTCGCCACCTTTCGCGAGTATCGAAGGTAGATTCCCGCCAATGAGTGGGTATTCCCATTATTCGTCGATGGTTCAAGTCTGACTTCAACGAAGATCCATAGGCCATCAAACCAGGTCCGATCGATCCACCTTGAAGCTCAAGTACATACCACTTCGCCGTTGCTTCCGAATGCCGATATACAAGGATCGACAGGTCGCTGAAACACACGCAATCCTTCCCTCCTCTATCGCCATTACTCTCCCTTGGTTCTTCCCAGTGTCTCCGAACGCTGTTCCGAGCCCATCGTACTCGCTCAGTTCATTGAAGCCAACAAGATTCTTCACATTCAAAAACCTAACCCCCTATTCCCGCCAATCTTCCGTCCTGTCAGTGGCGGTAGACCGTCCCAATGAACGGCGTCATTCATCTCTCCATCCCAATTGCGGTCTCGCAAGATGCATGAGGGTATGAGAGCCCCAGACGACACTATCTGGATGTAAGCGATAAATAAAAACGTCTTCCAAGGTCGAAAGTAAGTCAACAGCGTCATATACTTTCGCAATTGTCCCAACTCTATCTCCCAATCCAGCGGCGCGTGGTGGAACGGACGTCACGGAAGCAAGAGCCAACGCAGGGTTCAAGCCGTAATAATGTGCTTGTTGCACCTCGAAGAGCAAGTAGTTTGAGTTCACAGCTGGATAGTCTGACTAAGTGGGCGTTAGAGCGATATTCTGTCAAGTGCCTGAAATTACTTGCGACAAAGAGTAATAGAGAGTGCTCCGCCCTGTCGTGGTGATTCAGCAAATGGTAGGTCAAGCATGTTTGTTACCTTACCAGGTTTTTCCTCAGGAGGTCGGGAACGAGATACGTTTCTCCTACATGGTGAAATGAGGCGATCGAGAACTTGAATGCGTTCAAAAGGCGAACAATGCCGTCCGAGTCGACAGCCTAACAAGCCATCAGGAAAACCTGGTAAACACGAGGAAATTGTTACTTACTTCGTAGCAATGAATCGAGAGCTACGGGGGAAAAAAATGAGGGAGATGAATGTTACTGAGCGAGCAATTGAACAAACCCACCTTGATGCGCCCTCGCAAAACATCCACCAAGCATTCCCATTAGAGCTCTTCAGGAACTCTGCACCTTCTACTTCCAGCGTAGCCCATTCGCCAGCCACAGCACAAAACGAGTCTTGTGCATCTCGAATCTTCCTCCCCTTGTCATACGTGTGCGGAAATTCCACTGGCCATCCATTCGAGTCTGGCCATAAACCCTGTCTGCGTTTTCACCGCAAGCGTGTCTAGAGAACAGAAGATTAAATGCATGAAAGGAACATGAAAACAACGCGGTGCACTTGCACTTCATATGTCTCCAGAGTATATGATCAGTTTTATTTATTGAACGGGTCAAGGTGGGGGGGGGGTTCGATGACCTTGGACATTGCTGATTTCGGCTGTGGGTCGAAGTTGGATCACGATAGCTTGACCACCTGCACAAGCCTTATAGTGTTTACATATAAACAAGTGATGCGTACCTATATTATTCGTGCCGCCAGGAAGGATCTGAGCAGTCGCTACGCCTCCTGCCATGGAAAGCCCATACGAAGTCTCGTGTGTGTTCAGCTGTTCGATCCTTCGAAGCCAGGGTAGGATGGTATTCTTGAGAGAATTCCCTTCGGGTTTACCTGGGAAAAAAGGATTGGTACCATTTTGCGCATCGAAGTAAAACCATACCGTTGAGGGCAGGCGACGAATACATCCCAATATACCAGTGCTTAACGCAACTAACGCGCCACTCATTTATCCACCTGGAACTCCACAAAAACGGTCGAAATCATGTTGAAAGGCGGGGTGGAGCTGCGGGAGGGAATGGGGACAGTCAGTGAGAGGGGGCGGTGGTGAGGGCTACACTTGTTAGGGGTTGGCCTCGTGAACGAAACCATATGAGGGAACAGGTGCAACTAAGACAGTGGTGGGGACCAGGCTGGCTGATGTTGAAAATCTGCCAGTGACTGGGCGCCCAGGAAGGTTTGGACATGGCGAGGACGGCGGTGGGAATCTCGCGTCCCCGTGTATGGTGCTATAGGGCGAGCGAGCTCGAGGGGTTTCGATGGTGGGAACAACCAAAAGAACAACCCTATCGTGCTCGCAAGGACAGCAGTGGGGATATCATGTCCCCGCGTAGGTGTGATAGTGCGAGACTCGAGGGAGCTCGTGGTGGGGGCTTCGATGATGGTAAGACAGGATGCATTTGGCTTCAGGTCTATTGCCAGCGGCGCTTGCACTGGGCTTTGGCAAGAGCAACGATGTGAAGGAGAGAGGATCCAACAAATATTACGTTAGGAATTTATGTAACATGGTCACAATACCGTCGGAGCTCCAACGCACTTAGGAATAAATCCCCAACTCGCGTTCGTGCCGCATCCAAGAGGCTTGCGTGCTTATGACTTCTCTTTAACCTCACTTGGATCGGACTCGAATTTTCCATGATGTTGTGACTGTACTTTACAAGCACCGAAGTGATCCAAGTGACTTCTCAAGTGATGTAAGCCCGCTCAGGGTAAGTAAAGTGTAGATTTCCTGATGGCCATCCATTCTTTCCTTCAGTACCCCCATCATCATCGATTGCCCATCCCCGCACGCTCAGCCCCACGTTAGGAGAGTATGTCAGGTTACAACATACCTGAGCCAAAGTTTTTCTGTCAAGGGATATGTACTTTTTTAATAGGTATTTGTGGCTTTGTTCGCAAGTTATTAAGCCGTCTTGAGGCATCAAAAGTCTGCCAAACTTGTTAGCTAAATAACTCGAGCAATTCTGGCCATATAACTCCGATTTTTTGGTGACGCGGTCCCTTTATATACAGTTGACACCCTCATAACCCATACCCCTCGGTGGACGGCCCAAAGTATGGGTTTTCGAGGTTTATGGGTTTGCGGAGGTGTGCTACTAGAAAATAGCATTCAAAAAATCGCATGAAAATGATCATACGTTTCCGTTTGTTTCCTGCCAATTTCACTGCTAATTCTCCTGCCCACTCCTTCAGCCTTGTCACAATTGCCTTTCCCTCTTCACCCAACCGCTCGACCCCTCATTCATAATCTGAGGCTACCTCAAGCTCATCCAGAACACGTTTGTCAACTGTGTTTGCTTCATAATCCAACCACTCATCAACTGGCGAAGTGGTCTCCCTTCCAAGTAATTTTCCATTTAATTCATCCTTGCGATCCTTCATTTGTTTTGAAAATTTTGCAAGACCTTTCTTAAGAGAATCGAGAGGTTTCGGAGACATGGTAAAGGTTGTTTTTGACAGTAGTGCCACTAAATTGTTCACTTTCGAGTCCCTGAGTGACACATCACCATGATCCATAACCGGGGAAATTAAATACTTCATTATATAGTCCAGGGACTGCGGCTAATATAGTACCAAAACTATGGGCTTTCCCCCAAAAGGGTATGGGTTATGGATTATTGAGGACTTATGGGTTATGGTATGCAAATCCCTGCCCACCGAATTGGTGGACCAAAAAAGTTAGGGCAGATAGAAATTTGCGCAGGCAGCTTGCGGTGCTTGCGCAACTTGCGCAACTTGGTTTCTGCGCAAGCTGACTCAAAATTTGCGCAAGTCCGCGTAAGTCTGTGCTATGGGTACAACAATACAATAATATATATATGTATAGAATCTTGTACAACGTATAGTAATTTTTGAATATTTACGACATCTACGGCGTGAGCGAACATGTAGAACGAGATGGCGCGTGGCAATACACTGCCTCAGTGGGCTTGGGGGTGCGGCAGGGCGGGGGAAACAAGGAAAAAGAGGGCGGCTTACCCTCCCTTGATGTTCCACTCCTCCTGCCCAACTCCTGCTAGGGAATGTCACGGGTTTGTGAACCCGTGCGGGTTGGTGCCGTGGGTGCCTGCGGGTGCGGGTACGGGTTAGGAGTTTGTAACCCTGGCCCAACCCGTACCCGTGACATGGGTTTGACGGGTTGCCCGGGATTTGCCGGTCAGTGTGATCGAGTCACACGCGGTTGTTTTCAACGTAAATGCCATGGCCCACCACAAAATGCCAGCGTGACAGGTCGAACGAGAACAGCATGGAGCGCGAGGGGGGGTGTAAACACAACGAGAGGGCGGGCATACAAGGTGCGCCTGCGAAATTTTCTTTTTTGTATACCGACTAGATGAAACCAACAGAACCATGACACAAGGAGGGTAAACTCCTCGTCATCTGCCATGTCATTCCCGAATCCCGCCACGTCGACCCACACCAATCGACCCCGCCTCATGTCGATGTCACATCAACCAACTCACAACGTCCACCCTGGCCAACACCACCCATACCCAATCTGCCAGGTCGCCATTCGTCGATTGAATGTCACCAAACCCACCGTTTCCACGACCAACCACTTGCCTGTGACGTCAGGTGCAACCAACCCCGCCGATACACACCACCACATAACCACCCACACCAGCGAGGACCCCCCAAACGATGAGACAGGCGGGAAGGCCCCCGGTCTTTGTTTCAATCTCGGCTCGGCAGGGAGGGTATGCCTCCTCGTTCTGTCGTCCCCATTTTGATGCAACGAGGAGGGTGGATACCTCCCCGTTTTATCTTTGTTTCAATTTCAACGCTGCGAAGAGGGTATGCCCCTCCCCGTCGTGTTGTTAATCCATGACTTTCTGATCCTCGCAAGGTTGCACGGCAGTGTCGATTGACACTTGCACTGCCCTTGCGAGGTTTATTCGTCATTTCTGGAGGCAAACCCCTGCGCGGGTTGGGGTACCCGCGGGTTTATGAAAACCCGCTACCCATACCCACGAAAACCCGTGCCCGTAGACGCGGGTGCGGGTTTTGACAGGTACAGGCGCGGGTTGCTCTGGAAAACCCCAGGGTAGCCCGTGACATTCCCTAACTCCTGCTGAGAATTCATTGGACATCTCATCTCGTTGTCGTATGCCCACGTCATTGAGAAGGGTAATGGCGTGCATCAGTGGTCTGTGGGAAAGTCTTCGGGCCAGTGCTGCTGCAACGCTATATGTTACTATATCTCATGCCTCGGGAACCAGTATTGTATGAAACTTGGTATATATGTAGAATTGATTAATTGGATAGCTTTGGTGGAATATAATGACCATCCGGGCTTTATAAACCAATATATTTCATGTTTATGACGTGACGGCGAGTCTCGGTAAAGTCCGTGATCAATATGTTCAACGTTCACTTTTTTTTACCTACCAAGGCATTGGCCAGATAGATTTTAGTGAACCGGGTTCTAAGCAAGAAATATGATAATTTTAACTAGTTCTTGGTACTTTTTTGACTCTAAACAAATGCTGGTGAATGCAATAATTACAACAAAGTCGAGCACAATATTACCAACAACCTAATTTGGTAAGAGCAGTCTCGAGTACCAAATTGACACACTTGAACAGTGTTTCCGGTTCATCAGGTCAACTGAAATTTTTCTTGAGGTCTACTCAAGTGTAGTTGGAGTCTGCGCAGATGCATGCAACCTCGGTGCAAGCACACTCAGCTCCACTCAACAGTGCGCAGCATCAGCGCAACCTCAGCGCAAGCACACTCAACCTCAGCGCAAGCACGCTCAACCTTAGCGCAACCTCAGCACAAGCATGCTCAAGCTCAGCGCAAGTACATTTAAGCTCAGCGCAAGCACACTCAATGTCTGCGCTATCATATTCCTTGCCTGTGCAATGGGTCATCAGCCTGTGATTAAGATTTTGAATTGTGATCAGCGTGAGTTCCGCTCGAGTGCGGTATCTTTGGTCACTGAACTATTCTTTCACTTTCTTTCTCCCTTCTCTGACAGCATACCCATGGTTTTTGTAAGTAATAATTAACCTTCGTGATTAAAGCTTGTCTTTCTGAGCTTTGAACAGGGTTTAATTCAACATATCTATCACTACTTCATCCCACCAGACACTCAGGGGTCCACCAATAATACCCTAATCAACCCCGGAGCATCAACCGAATCTATTCCTTCCCAAGACTATGTCCCTATGTTCGATGAACATGGTGTGTGAAGTTCTATATTTATTTCGAGTGCTCAACTTCACAAATTATATCTACTAGGACAAATCCAGGGTTATATGAGATGGCCAACAACATCAGTTCGGGCCACTGAACGTCAATCAGTTCCTACCACTCGTGTGTACTTATTCAAGTGTTCATTTGAAAATTTTATCCTGATTAATGTACAGAATTGTTGGAAAACGGGGCAGGGACGCAAGAATGGCAGGACAACGAGCGTATATTGGTGGTGGTACAAGGTAAAGAAGCGTATGTAGGAAGGAAAAAATGGGGGCGCCAAAGAAGCCCCCAATGTATCTACATGTACAAACAGCGGGTGGCACGCACCGAGTTGGCTACAACAACATGAAATGTCAACACACCCTCTCAACGAGGTGTGCAACAAGAGAAAACAAAAAGTATAACATATAACAAGCAAAGGGATAAAACACCCCATAAGAAAGTGACCATGACGAGAGCAAAAGCAATAACATAAAAGGGATGAACAATAAAATTATAAACACCCCCTGCGAAGAATAATGAAACACAAAATAAAACAATAACGTACAATGAACAAGAAAATAAAGACAAGTAAAATAATTATGGTGGGTTACGAACAACAGGTGTATAAGGGAGCAGTTCCCCTTGACCATCCATGCCACCCCCTCGCGAAAAACAGTGGTCGCGATCATGAGAGGTGAGGTGACAATTGGAACAATGAACACCAAGGGGGTTCTTGGCATGCTTGCAGATATTAGTTGGAGTGGAAACAAGAGCAGATTGTTGATGAGCAGGCATAGAAGCCGGAAGACGACGATGAGTTTCAAGATGAGAACTTTCAAGACGGTTGCATTCGATGGAGATACATGTGATGACAATGTTGAGAAGGGTATCAGGAGGGGGAGGAGGGTCAAGATTGGCAGAACGATCGAGATGGTCCTGGGCACATTGGGTGAGTAACTGCTTGAAATTCGGCCAGACTCCATCCAATGGAAGATTCCGGATGAGGAGGTGGACCATCTCGCCTTCTTCAAAGGCAACTCCCATGGTGATAAAACGAGATCGGGCAATCTTGAATTCGCCAATATATTTATCAAGACCTGTAAAATCCTCCAACTTCACGTCGGAGATATGGGTGCAGAGGTCAAATTGGGCCGCAACGTCAACACGACCATAGAGGGTCTTGAGAGTGGTCCAGATGTCATGGGCAGTGGTTGTTTCGGTGCAAGGGATGATGGTGGAGACGACGGGGGAAATACAGCACTTGATGATGTCCTTAACCTTCACGTCCTTCTGCCACCATTCATGATGGGCTTTGAGGGCGGCAGCATTAGCTCCAGCGGCGACGACAAGTGTAGGTACAATAGGAAAGGGGGAGAGAGGGTCCTCGGAACCTTCGACGAAACCCCAGAACCCTTCGCCTTGCAGGGTTCACATGATGGACTTGCTCCAGGAAGGGTAGTCGGCCACGCCATCGAGGGTGGGGATGTGGTCGAGTTTTAGTGTCATGATGAGGGAATATATGCGTCGTAAAATGGGCGAGGACGTGAACTGAGTGCAAAATAATAGAACCGTACGCAAACGGCGGGAACTAGGATGAAACCGACGAGGAGCTGCACGTGAGCAGCAGGAACCGGGATGAAACTGGCGAACTGGGGTGAAACCAGCGATGAACCGTACGCAAATGGCGAACCAAGGTGGAATTGGCGAGGAACCGTATGAAAACGGTGAACCGGGATGAAACCGGCAAGAAACCGTACGCAAACAGCAGGAACCGGGATGAAACCGGCAGTAGCTGTACGCAAACAGCAGGAACCGGGGTGAAACCGGCGAACTGGGATGAAACCAGCAATGAACTGTATGAAAATGGCGAACTAGGGGATGCCTAGCAAGGACGGCATACGAAAACAACAAAAACCGCGAGACGAGCGGCAAGACGAGCAGCAAGACGAGTGGCGAGAGGTCGCATGATGGTTAAAGGAATGTGTGGAGGGTTCTTGAGTTCAGCGAGAGTGGGTGCGAGTTTTTGAGGCTGAAAAATTCCTGGCACCCCAGGAAATTCTTGTGCTCGAAAAAGGGGCTCGAAAAAAGGAGTGACGGTTGCGTGAGGGCTCGAAAAGGTCAATGTCAACGTTGTCAGGCTTGGTTTTTGTTTGGAGTGAAGTTCAATTCAAGATGCAGGACAACTCTATAACAAACTAACATAAATATGACATGTCCTAGAAGATCGCTACTGTGGCCCACAGCTCCCCAGAGCT
>Ga0307513_10011078_pt1 | contig 11243 bp, 8 predicted proteins | sample 15_EM_MG_FD_202174 | JGI IMG/M metagenome (GOLD analysis project Ga0307513, IMG submission 202174) | Populus trichocarpa ectomycorrhiza microbial communities from riparian zone in the Pacific Northwest, United States - 15_EM | ecosystem: Host-associated > Plants > Roots > Unclassified | place... | reverse complement strand
CGAAAGGCGTTCTGCGCGCCTTCGTTGACGCTCTGGCACGAGACGAACGCGAAGCGGACGGGGCGCGGGTCGTCCTTGCGCGGGGCGGTGATCGTGCGGCCGATGCGGCTGCCGGCCCCGGTCTCGTCAGCGAATCGGTACCAATAGACTGTCGCTGGCGTCAGCCCCCCAACCAGCGCGCGGCAGGTCCAGTCCGATTCCGCCAGCACGGGCGCGCGCGCCGTCGCCACGACCTTCTTGAAATCGGGGTCGAGCGACACCTCGACGGCCAAATCGGCGCGCGTCTTTCCGGTAAACGGGCGCCGGGTCCACAGGATGACGCTCTGCTCGTCGGGATCGCCCGAGGCGACGCCTTGCGGATAGAGGCTGCGGTCTTCGCGCCAGGCGAGGCGTGACGCGGCGGGCGAGCCGGTCGCCCACAAGGCGGTCGCGCCCAGTGCCGCGGCGGCCGAAATGAATTCGCGTCTATCCATGCCCATCGTCCCCGCGTCGTTTGTCCCAAATCCTTATGCCGCGTGCTGGTCGCCCATGCTTGAACGGACTTGACCGGCATCGACAGCGCCACGCCATTGCCGCGGGCTGGCACCGGTCAGCAGGCGGATGCTCCGCGACATGTGCGCCAGGTCGGCAAAGCCTGTCCGATGCGCGATGACCGTCAGCCGCTCGCGGCCGCCGACCACCGCGCGCCAGGCGGTGCGTGCCCGCGTCTCGAGCCTGAACAATTTGGGCGAGACCTGGAAGGCGCGCCCGAACCCGCGCGAGACGGTTTCCGGCGACAGGCGGTTATGCTCGGCCCAGTCGGCCAGACTATCGACTCTGCCGTCGCCGATCTCGGCTGCCAGTCTGTCTACCCAATGCGACGTGTCGCTATCCGCCGCGATTATCTCGCGCGCCAGCATGTCCCGGGCCTCGAACGGGCAGCGTTCGGCGAGCCGTACCAGCGCATCGGGATCGGCGATCGCGAACCGGCCTTCCTGTCCGCTGCCGAACCATGGCAGTCGCAGGATCGTCGGCCCGCCCGGCGCGCCACCGACATTGGCGTGTGAATCGAACGCGCCATGCAAGAGGACATCGCCGGGTCCGACCGCCGACCGCCCAGCGAACGAGGTTTCGACGAACCGGCCCGACAAGATGACGGTCGCATAGGCTTCGCGGTGATAATGCCGGGCTTGATCGCCGGTCGGTACTTTCTCGACCCCGGCGACGACGGAACGGAGGGAACGCTGTGCTACCACGTAAACACACCTGGACCCGGTTCGCGGCGCAGGCAAGAGGGGAGGTGCTGGCGGATCAGGTTGCCCTTCCCCTTCGTAGCGCATCGTTGGTATCGGGATGGTCGAAAGGAACCGCCATGACTCCCTTCCCCGCGGATATCTTCACCGAGCCGACCGATGTCGACCCCGACACGCTGGCCAATCTCGGGCCGTTGCGGCGACTGGCGGGCGGCTGGGAAGCGCGCAAGGGAGTCGATCTCAATCCCAAGGCCGAGGGACCCGAACGGCGCGAATTCATCGAGCGGATCGACTTCCAGCCGATCGACCCGCAAGCCAACGGACCGCAGCTGTTCTACGGGCTGCGCTACCATATCCACATCACCACGGTCGAAGAGGACATCACTTTCCACGACCAGGTCGGCTATTGGCTATGGGAGCCCGCCACCGGGCTGGTGCTCCAGACGTTGGCGATCCCGCGCGGCCAGGTCGCGCTCGCCGCCGGTCATGCCACCGCGGACGCCGATCAGATCGTCGTCTATGCAGAGCGCGGCCAGACCCAATATGGCATCTGCTCGACCGCCTTCCTCGAATATGCCTTCCGCACTGACCATTACCGCATCACGATCGACTTCAATGCCGACGGATCGTGGAGCTATGTCACCGATACGACCCTGGCCGTTCATGGCCAGGCCGAGCCCTTCGCGCATCGCGACCAGAACAGGCTGGTCCGGATCAGCGATCCCGTTCCCAATCCCTGGGCGCAGATCGTCGCGGCGCGCAAAGCGAAAAGCGACGCTGCAGCAGGCATGGCGACCTAAGACCTTCGCCGGAGAGGCGTTGGTCAATCCTGGCTGGGCCGCCTCTAGTTCGCCGGTGCCTTGGGTCCGTCCTTGGTCGCCTCGACCAGCGAGTCCCCACCGAGTGTGCGATACAGCGTGACCAGGTTGCTCGCGCGGATCAGCTGGGTGTTGATCAGCGTCTGCTGCGCCGAATAGAGCGAACGCTGCGCGATCAGGCTGTCGAGATAGGAATCGATCCCGCCGCGATACCGCATGTCCGACAGCTTGTAATTGTCCGCCGCGGCGTCGAGCTGGTCGCGCGTCGCAGTCAGCTGGTCGGTGATCGTGCCGCGCCGTGCCAGCGCATCGGCGACTTCGCGGAACGCCGTCTGGATGGTCTTTTCATAGGTCGCGACCGCGGCGTCGCGCTGCGCCTTGGTGACGTCGACATTGGCCTTGCCGGCGCCGGCGCGGAAGATCGGATAGGCCGCCGCGCCCCCGGCTTGCCAGTTGAACGCGCCACCGGCGAACAGCGAGCCCAGTGCGTTGCTGACGAAGCCGACCAGGCCGGTCAGGCTGATCTTCGGGAACAACGCCGCGCGCGCCGCGCCGATCTCGGCATTGGCCGCGCGCAACTGATATTCGGCCTCGACCACGTCGGGGCGCCGCAGCAGGATCGACGAATCGAGCCCGGCCGGGAGTTCGGCCAGGGTTGCGCCGGCCTCATCGATCGAATTGGGCAGGTTGGCCGGATCGATCGGCGCGCCGACCAGCAATTGCAGCGCATTGACGTCCTGCGCCAGCAGAGTCGTCTGTTGCGCGACGTCGGCCTTGGCGGCGTCGAGCGTCAATTGCGCCTGGCGCAGATCGGTGCGCGGCGCGATCCCGCCATTGAGGCGCTTCTGCGTCAGCTCGACGCTCGTCTGTGCACTCGCCGCGGTATCCTGCGCGATCTTGAGCAGGCTCTTGTCCGACGCGTAATCGAGCCAGCCGTCGGCGATGTCGCCGACCATCGTCAGCCGCGTCGCGCGCGCCGCCGCTTCGGTCGCGAAATAGCTGTTGAGCGCGCGGTCGCTTTCCGACCGGATGCGCCCGAACAGGTCGACCTCGAACGCATTGATGCCGATATTGGCGTCGAAGCTCGATTTCGATCCGGTCGATCCCTGGCCGCCGCGGAAGGTCGCGCCGGCATTGGCGTCGACCTCGGGCAGCAATTCGGCGCGCTGGATGCGGAACTGGCCGCGCGCCGCGGCGATGTTGGCGGCGGCCACGCGCAGGTCGCGATTGTTGGCCAGCGCCTGCGTGATCAGCGCCTGCAGTCGCGGGTCGCGGAAGATGTCCTGATAACGCACCGTCGGTAGCGCCGCTTCGCTGGTGTGCAGATAAGCGTCGCCGACCGGCCAGCTCTGCGGCACCGGTGCTTCGGGCCGGACATATTTGGGGGCGAGCGAGCAGGCGGTCAGGCTGGACGCGATCAGCAGTCCGAATGCGCGTCGCCCCAACCCCGTTCGTGCTGAGCTTGTCGAAGCACGTGTTCCAAGCGTCTCGCCACGCCCATGTCCTTCGACAAGCTCAGGACGAACGGAGGGAAGATCGGGCTTCATGATCATGCCAGGGCCTCCGGTTCGGCCGGGGGCGGGGCCGGATGCTCGTGGTGGAGGTGTTTCAGCGCGTCGCGCGTCGTGCGGCGGACCAGCACGAAGAACAATGGGATGTAGAACACCGCCAGGATCGTCGCGGTCAGCATGCCGCCGATCACCGCGGTGCCGATCGCGACGCGGCTGTTGGCGCCGGCACCGGTCGCGATCGCCAGCGGCAGCACGCCGAAGATGAACGCGAAGCTGGTCATCAGGATCGGGCGGAGACGGATGCGGGCGGCTTCCAGCGCTGCCTCGATCACGCGTTTGCCCGATTTCTCTGCCTGCTCGGCGAACTCGATCATCAGGATCGCGTTCTTGGCCGCGAGCCCCATCGTCGTCAGCAGGCCGATCTGCAGATAGACGTCGTTCTGCAGCCCGCGCAGCGTCACCGCGAACACAGATCCGACGAGGCCGAGCGGGATGATTAGCAACACCGCGATCGGGATCGTCCAGCTCTCATAGAGCGCAGCGAGGCAGAGGAAGACGACCAGCAGCGACAGGCCGTAGAGGATCGGCGCCTGGCCCGAGGACAGGCGTTCCTGGTACGACGCGCCGCTCCATTCGATCGAGGTGCCGGGGATCTTGGCAGCCATCGCCTCGATCCGCTTCATCGCGTCGCCCGAGCTCTTGCCCGGTGCCGACTGGCCCGAGATTTCGTACGAGGAAATGCCGTTGAAGCGGCTCAACGAGGTCGGCGCGTTCGACCAGGAAATCGTCGCGAACGACGAGAACGGAACCATCTGCCCGCTCGATCCGCGGACATACCATTTCGCCATGTCCTCGGGGGCCGCGCGATAGGGTGCGTCGCCCTGGACATAGACCCGCTTGACGCGGCCACGGTCGTTGAAATCGTTGACGTAGCTGCCGCCCCAGGCGGTCGACAAGGTCGTGTTGACGCTGGCCTGGGTCAAGCCCAGCACCGACAGCTTCTGGGCATCGGTATCGACCTTCAGCGTCGGCTGGTCGGGCAGGTCGCTCGGACGCACGGCGGCGAGCGTCGGATCAGCACGCGCGTCGGACAGCAACTTGTCGCGCGCCGCCTTGAACTGGTCGCGGGTCAGGCCGCCGGTATTCTCGAGCTCGACGGTGAACCCCGACGACTGGCCGAGGCCGCGCACCGCGGCGGGGACGGTCGCGTAGAATTCGACGTCGCGCAGCGCGCCCAGCGCCTTGGTCGCGCGGTTGGTGATCGCGTCGGCGCCATTCTCGCTGCCTTTGCGATATTTCCAGTCCTTGAGCGAGACGAAGCCGCGACCGGCATTCTGCCCGCCGCCACCACTACCACCGCCGCCACCGGAACCCGCGACGGTCAGCATCGCGTCGACATTCTTGCCTTCGGTCTTGAGGAAATAATCCTCGATCGTCTTCTGCGCTGCCTGCGTGCGGTTGATCGTAGCACCAGCGGGCAGGTTGAACTGGATCTGTGCGAAACCCTGATCCTCGGTCGGCAGGAAGCCGGTCGGCAGCCGCAGGAACAGGATCGCCAGGATCGCTAGGACGCAGGCATAGATCGCCAGGAACAGCCACTTGCGGTCGACCACATTGGTCACCCTGGCGGTGTACCAGTTCACCAGCCGCTCGAAATTGGTGTTGAACCAGTCGCGCGCCTTTTCGGTGTGGCGATAGACCCAACCGTCGTGGCGTTCCTCTTCCTTGCGCTTGAGCAGGGTCGTGGTCAGCGCCGGGGTCAGGATCAGCGCGACAACCACCGACAGCACCATCGCCGACACGATCGTCAGCGAGAATTGGCGATAGATCACGCCGGTCGATCCACCGAAGAACGCCATCGGCAGGAATACCGCCGACAGCACCAGCGCGATCGCGACCAGCGCAATCTGGATCTCGCCCATCGACTGGATGGTGGCGTCACGGGGGCTCATCCCCGGATTCTCGTCCATCACGCGCTCGACATTCTCGACCACGACGATCGCATCGTCGACCAGCAGGCCGATCGCCAGCACCAGCCCGAACAAGGTCAGCGTGTTGATCGAGAATCCGGCGATGGCGAACACGCCGAACGTGCCGAGCAGCACGACCGGCACCGCGATCGTCGGGATCAGGGTGGCGCGCCAGCTCTGCAGGAACACGAACATGACGATGACGACCAGCACGATCGCCTCGAACAACGTCTTCACCACGTCGTTGATCGACAGCTTGATGAAGGTCGTCGAATCGTTGGGGAAATCGTAGGCGAACCCCGGCGGAAAGTTCTTCGACTGGGTCTCGAACTCCTTCTTGACCAGCTCGGCGGTGGTCAGCGCGTCGGCGCCTGGCGCCAGGCTGATCGCGATACCCGAGCCGGGGTGGCCGTTGACCCGGCTGATCGAGGAATAGCTTTCCGCCCCCAGCTCGATCCGTGCGACATCGGCCAGCCGCACGGTCGATCCGTCGGGCTGGGTCTTGACGACGATGTTGGCGAATTGCGCGGGGGTCGACAGGCGCGACTGCGCGGTGACCGTCGCGTCGAGCATCTGGTCGGGGCCGCTCGGCACCGCGCCGACCTCGCCCGCCGCGACCTCGGCATTTTGCGCGGTGATCGCCGTCGTGATGTCGGCGGGGACCAGGGCGTAACTCTGCAGCTTGTCGGGGTTGAGCCAGACCCGCATGCCGTATTGCGCGCCGAACACATTGGTGTCGCCGACACCAGGGATGCGCCCGATCGTGTCCTGCAGGTTGGAGACCAGATAGTCGGAGACGTCGATATTCGTCTTCTGGTCGGTGGTGTCGTAGATCGCCGCGATCAGCAGGAAGTCGGGGTTCGACTTGGTCACCGTCAGGCCCTGTTGCTGGACCTGCTGGGGCAAGCGGCTCAGCGCCTGCTGGACTTTGTTCTGGACCTGGACCTGTGCGATGTCGGGGTTGGTCCCCTTCTGGAAGGTCGCGCTGATCGTCACCTGGCCGCGCGACGACGAGTTCGAGCTGAAATAGAGCAGCCCGTCGATACCCGTCAGCTGCTGCTCGATCACCTGGGTGACGCTGTTCTCCAGCGTGACCGCCGACGCGCCCGGATAGGTTGCGCGAATATTGACCTGCGGCGGCGCCACGTCGGGAAATTGCTCGACCGGCAGCGTGAAGATGCTGCCCACGCCGACCAGCATGATGATGATCGCGATGACCCAGGCGAAGATCGGCCGGTCGATAAAGATGCGTGACATGGGCTCAGCCGCCCTTGCCGGTGCGTTTGCCCCCTTGCGGCGCCCCGATCTTCTGCGGCGATCCGGCGGCGACGGCCTTGACCGGCTGGTTGGGCTTCAGCTTGCCGATCCCCTCGGTGATCACTTTGTCGCCCTGCTTCAGGCCGCCGGTCACAACCCAATTGGTGCCGACCGTGCGCGACGTCGTGACGGTCCGGGGGATCGCCTTGCTGTCGGCGCTCAGCACATAGACCTGGGCATTGCCCAGGGGGTCGCGAGTCACCGCGGTCTGCGGGATCAGGAAGGCGTTGGGGTCGCTCGCCTGCGCGAAGTCGGCGCGGACGAACATGCCCGGCAGCAACAGTCCCTGTGGATTGGGGAAGCGCGCGCGCAACGTCACCGTGCCGGTGGTTGGATCGACCGTGACTTCGGAGAATTCGACGCTGCCGACATAGCCGTAATCGCTGCCGTCCTCGAGCTTCAGATGCACCTCGGCGGTCATCGGCACGGCGCCGCCGCCCGACAGCGCGCGGCGCAGGCGGAGCAGGTCGGCCGAGCTTTGCTGGACGTCGACATAGATCGGGTCGAGCATCGAAATCACCGCCAGCGGGTCGGTCTGGTTGTTGGCGACCAGCGCGCCCTCGGTGAACAGCGAGCGGCCGATCTTGCCGCTGATCGGCGCGGGAACGGTGGTGAAGCGCAGGTTGATGTTCGCGGTATCCAGCGCGGCGCGGTTCTGCTCGACCGCGGCGCTGGCCTGACGCGCCGCCGCAGCCGCGTCGGTGTAATCCTGCGCGGCGACCGCCTGCTCCTTGGCCAGCGGGGCATAGCGGTCGGCCTTGACCTTGGCCGCCTCGGCGCTCGCCTGCGCGCTCGCCAGATTGGCGGCGGCCTGGTTGGTCGCCGCGCGATAAAGGCTGGGGTCGATCTGATAGAGCGGCTGGCCCTTCTTCACGAACGACCCTTCGGTGAAGAAGCGCTTGTGGATGATGCCCGATACCTGCGGCCGGACTTCCGAGGTCTGGTAGGCGCTGGTGCGCGCGGCGAGTTCGGTCACCATCGGCACGCTGGCCGGCTGGATCACGATATAGCCGACCTCTGGTGTGCCCTGCTGGCCGCGGCGGCCGCCTTTCGCGGCGTCATCGCGCGCCCCGCATGCGCTCAGCGCGAACAGGCTGATCGATACGAGGGCGAGGGCGGACCGCGCCACCCGACGATGGGGGAGAAAAGGCATGGCCGGCTGATGGTTTCCTGATCGATGCGTGTCAAACACCGGTTTGTCGCAAATTTTATCAGTTGCGAACCCGCAACCACCTATTTTGTTGCGATCAGGATGCGCATTTGCGCCGTCTTGGCGCCCGACAATTGCAGCGTATAGGTGCCCGACTGCAGCGCGAAATCGACGATCTTGCGGATGCCCGAACAGGGCGCTCCCTCCATATGCGCGACCGAAGTCAACGACTTGCCGTCGCGGGCGAGATCGATCCAGGCGCCGTTCTGCAACACCACGCGATAGGTTCCGGCGGTCGCGACGGTGACGTGATAGACACCGCCGAAGGTGCCCGGCGCGGGCTTGCGGTCGGGGGTTAGCGGAAAGGTCACTTTGTCGATCGGGTCCAACGCCAGCGCGATATTCTTGCCCGGCGCGATCGCATCGGCGGTCATGCCGGGCGCCACGCTCCAGGCTTCGAGCCCCGCCGGCGGCGCGACGGTAGCGGTACAGACAGGGGCGGCGGCGGGCGCGGCTTGCAGCAACAGGATTGCGAACAGGCTGGCTATCATCGCGCGCGACTCCGAATCATCTAGGGCAATGCGCTCTAGATCGCGGCCGAATAGCGCGCAAACGGGTCGGCGATCGGGGCGTCGAAATGGGCACTCATTTCGGCGACCGCGGCAGCGGTGTCGCGGTTGGCGATCGTCTCGGCCAGCCGGCGATGCTGTTCGAGCAAGATCGCGCGCTGCTCGGCGGTGGCGCGGGCACGCCATGCGATCGGTGCCACGGTGGTCATCAGCGCCTCGAACGACCGGATGATGTTGTAGAACAATACATTGCCGCTCGCCTTGGCGATCGCCTGGTGGAACGCGATGTCGTGGCGAGTTAGCTCTTCCAGGTCGTCGCCATGCGCCGCCATCGCTTCGGCATGATCGATGATCGCGCGCGCTTCCGCGTCGCTTCGTCGTATTGCGGCGAGCTCGGCGGTCCGTAATTCCAGCGTGCGACGGACGTCCCAGATTTGGTCGACGGTGACCTGCGCGGTGGCGACGGCATGGTCGAGCGAGGTCGACAGCACCGATCCGTCGATCGCCGCGACGCGCGCCTTGCGGCCGTTACCGACATCGATCTGGTGCAAGGCGGCCAAGGTCGAGAATGCTTCGCGCATCACCGCGCGGCTGACGCCCAATTGCCCGGCGAACGCGCCCTCTCCGGGCAGCGCATCGCCGACCTTCAGGTCATTGTCGCGGATATGATCGCGCACGCGGCGGACCGCGCGATCGACCAAAGATCCGCCTTTGACGGCGCGAACCCCCTCGCTCATGCGGCCAGACGATGCGCGCGATGCCGCATCGGCGCAAGCCCGGATTGGTCGTCACGCCGGGGATCGTCAGGAAGCCGTCGATCCCCATGCGGCAGGGCGTGGGGATCGCGTTGGTCGCCCTGGGGCGCGACCCGGGCGCTGCGCCGCGCGACGCTGATCGGTGCAACCGGAACGGGGCGACCCACTGGCCGGGCACGCGTGTCCGCGATAGGGATGCTGGATGCGCTCGGGCGCGAAGGGGGATAGATGACGCTATCGAGGATTCTTGGCGCGATTCTGGCGATCGCCGGCTGCATATTGCTGGCGGGATGTGCCACGCCGATGAACGCGCCACGGTCGGCGATCGTCGTGCCGCCCGCACCGGTCCTGCCGCCACCGCCGATCCATCCCAACGGTCAGGTGCTGTGGGGCATCGTCAACGGCAAGTGCGTCCCCGACCAGCAAGCCAATGCCAAGCCCGATCCGTGTACCGCGGTGTCGATCGGTAGCGGCGTCGACAAGGGCTATGTCGTGCTCAAGGATCGCGCCGGCGTCAGCCAGTATCTCGTCATGCCGACGCGGCTCATCACCGGGATCGAGGATGCGCAATTGCTCGCGTCCGGCGCGACCAATTATTTCGATCCCGCCTGGCGCGTCCGCCGGCTGGTCGATCAGCGGCTCGGCACGACGTTGACCCGCGACGATGTCGGCATCGCGGTCAATTCGATCTACGGCCGGACGCAGGATCTGCTCCACCTCCATGTCGACTGCCTGCGCATCGACGTCCGCGACGACCTCCATCGCCGGCTCGCCGCGATCGGTCGCGGCTGGTCGGCGCCGATCACGCTTGCCGGACATGGCTATTACGCGCTGCGCATCGACGGCGGCGACAGCGTGCCGACCGATCCGTTCGCCGTACTGGCCGATGGATTGAAGGTGCCGCCCGCCGAGATGGGTGCCTGGACCCTGGTGCTGGCGGGCGCGACCTTCGCCGATGGCCCGGGGTTCGTGTTGCTCGCGGCGCGCGCCGACCCGGCGGCGAACTATGACGGATCGGGCGAAGCGCTGCAGGATCACCAATGCGCGGGGCATGTCGCGAAGGGATGATGCGTCGGGCGCTCGCACGATGCGGTCCGCCGGCTGTCCTGGCCCTTGCGGCGAGCGCACTGGTCGGAGGCTGTTCGCGATCGGGCGAGAAATCCGCCGATGCCGCCGCCCGACGACCATCGCGATCCTGTGCCAATCTCGATCGCGTGCCGATGGTGAAGATCGCCGGCGGCAATTTCGTCATGGGCGCCGATCCGCGCGATCCCGAGGAAGGACCGCCGCGTCGCGTCGCGGTTATGGCCTTCTGGATCGACCGCCACGAACTGACCAATGGCGAGTTCGCGCGCTTCGTCGCGGCGACCGGCTATCGCACGCTCGCCGAGCGTGATCCGCCGCCGCTTGCCGGCGCGCCGCCCGAGATGCGGGTGCCGGGGTCGGCGATATTCGCGACTCCCAACGACAATGATCCACGCTGGTGGCGCTGGGCGGTCGGCGCGCAATGGCGCCACCCTTCGGGACCCAAAGAGTCGATCGCCGGCCACGATCGCGAGCCTGTGGTCCAGATCGCTTATGCCGACGCCCAGGCCTATGCGCGCTGGGCGGGCAAGCGCCTGCCCACCGAAGCCGAGTGGGAATATGCCGCGCTCGCCGGCGGCAAGGCGCTGCCCGAGCCGGTCGATGCCGACGGCATTCCGCAGGCGAATTACTATCAGGGCGTGTTCCCCGTCCGCGACCTGGGGCTCGACGGCTATCGCGGCCGCGCGCCGGTGGGGTGCTTCAAGCCCAATGCTTATGGCCTGTACGACATGCTCGGCAACGTCTGGGAATGGACCAGCGATACCGCCGCGGGAAAGCGCGATACCGGCGTGATCAAGGGCGGGTCCTATCTGTGCGCGGCGAATTATTGCGCGCG
>Ga0307513_10011077_pt1 | contig 11243 bp, 9 predicted proteins | sample 15_EM_MG_FD_202174 | JGI IMG/M metagenome (GOLD analysis project Ga0307513, IMG submission 202174) | Populus trichocarpa ectomycorrhiza microbial communities from riparian zone in the Pacific Northwest, United States - 15_EM | ecosystem: Host-associated > Plants > Roots > Unclassified | place... | reverse complement strand
TTTCTTGGGTGCTGATACTGACAGCGGTGAAGCGTCGAGCAGAATCAACCAGACCCTAAGCCGCGGCTTTGCGCGCCCTCACTGCCTCGCCGAAGGCCTGAAACAGGGCACGGTTCACGGGGTTGGTTTGAGGATCATATTCGGCATGCCACTGCACGCCGAGCGCAAATCCTGGCGCGTCCTTGAACCGTATCGCCTCGATCGTCCCGTCCTCGGCAATGCCTTCGGCAACAACCCCCTCGCCAAGCTCGTGAATGCCCTGTCCGTGCAGGGAATTCACCCGGATCGTCTCCTTACCGAGAATGCGCGCAAACACCCCGTCCGCCACGAGTTGAACATCATGTCGGTCGGCGAAAACGATGGCGGGATCGGGATGGATTTCCCCGGTCTCCAGGCGCGGCATCCGGTGGTTCATACGCCCGGGCAATTCCCGGATTTCCGGATGCAGCGATCCGCCGGCGGCGACGTTCATTTCCTGAAAGCCGCGGCATATGCCGAAAAGAGGAACGCCGCGCGCAACGCAGGCTTCAATCAACGGCAGCGCCAGACCGTCACGATCCTCGTCATAAGGCTCATGCTTGGGATCTGGCACGGTATTGAAGCGGCTGGGATGGACATTTGCTCTCGCTCCCGTCAGCAAAATGCCGTCGACGATGGCCAGCAGATCCACGATATCGGTCAGTTTAGGATTGCCGGCAAACATCAGCGGTAGCGCTTCGGCGACGTCGGCGACGGCCCGCAGATTGTTTTCCCCGACAAGCTGGGCCGAAAATCGACTTTCGACGATGCGGGCGTTCCCGATGATGCCGATTACAGGTCTCGTCATTGCTGGTCACACCCCAAGTCGCGACGCCAGCTGCTACCCAAACGGCCAGGCTCCTCGGGCAGGTGATTTACGATGCCGCGAAGCCGGAACCGGCCTTTGGCTGGCTGCCGGCTCGGTTGTCACTATGGATATCCCTTGCCGCGACGACGGTGCAAGAGTTATCGCGAGCGCCAAGGCAGTCCGGTAGGAGCCTCGGTAAGGTGAAGCTCGGAGAAGAGAGTTCCTTAGCCGAGCCGATCAATCCGGAACGGGCAGGGCGCGCTGATTGTAAAGGATCTTGCGGATGCGGGCCTGCTCTTCTTCCGAGAGCTTGCTGTTGTCGGTGCCGAGATCAGCGCCGACGGCAAGACCGCGCTGGACGCCGGGCCTTGCGCCGACTTCCTCGAACCACCGTTTGAAATGCTTGAATTCGTCGATGTCCTGACCCTGTGCCTGCCAGTTGACGGTCCAGGGGTAGCTGACGATGTCGGCGATGGTGAAGTCGTCGCCGGCGAGGTAGCGCCGGTCGCGAAGCCGCATGTTGAGAACGCCGTAGAGGCGATTAGCCTCGTCGGTGAAGCGCCGCACCGCATAGGATTGGTCGCCTTCGCGATCGCCGAGGCGACGGAAATGGCCGGCCTCGCCGAGTTTCGGCCCCTGGTTCGCCATCTGCCAGATCACCCATTGTGTGACTTCATATTTGCCGCGCAGATCCTGCGGCCAGAATTTGCCGGTCTTTTCGGCGAGGTAGAAGAGGATCGCGCCGGATTCGAACACGCTCAACGGGCCGCCGCCATCGGCAGGCTCGTGATCGACGATCGCAGGCATGCGGTGATTGGGATTGAGCTTCAGATAGTCCGGCTTGAACTGGTCGCCGCGGCCGATATTGACCGGCACCAGCCGGTAGGGCGTACCCGTTTCCTCCAGGAAGATTGAAACCTTCTTGCCGTTCGGCGTCGGCCAGTAGTGGAGATCAATCATCTCAGCATCCTCGTTCGCTTAGGCATTCCTGACGGACATGATGACGCTGCGGTTACGGCAGGTCGAATATGTTTGTTCCAAAATTGGCGGTGAAATTAGAAACCTGTGACCGTCCGCGGAGACGAGTTGCCGTTCCGGAAAATGGAGCCACGGAAACGGTTCCCTGCGTCGATTCAGGTGCAGATGTGGAAATGGGGGAAGCCTCGCGCCTTCATCGATGGTATCTAGGATTCAGCGTCGCGATGGAAGTTCGAACCCGCTGAGATCTGATGATACGCCAAAAGCGTCAGTCCGGTATTGGAAGGAGATCGGTGAAGGCAGTGCTTTCGCTCTGTCTTCTGTTTTCCGCCGTCGACAGCGCCAAGGCGCAGCCGGAAGGGAGCGTTTCGCCGCCGGCCTGTTTATATTCGGGGCCGTCGGCGACGGAATCGGGCGAAACGCTGTGCATCCGGGGGGATAGTTTCAATCGCGACCTCTGCGCCGCGATCGATCATTTCGCCCGCGCCAATCAATTGCCACCGGATTATTTCGCCCGTCTCCTCTGGCGGGAGAGCACCTTTCGCCCCGACGCAATCAGTATCAAGGGGGCGCAGGGAATTGCGCAGTTCATGCCCGGAACGGCGAAACTCCGCGGTCTCGAAGACAGCTACCAAGTGCTGGAGGCCCTGCGGAAGTCGGCGCAATATCTCGACGAATTACGCAATCGCTTCGGTAATCTCGGCCTTGCCGCCGCCGCCTATAATGCCGGTGAAAACGGCCTCGCTGCTTACCTGACGTCTGGCAGATTACCTTACGAGACGCGCAGCTATGTGATGGCGATCACCGCGCATACGGTCGAGGAATGGAAGGATAACCCGCCGGAAGATGCGGCCGCCCCGCTCGACAAGGACAAACCCTTCCTCGATGGCTGCGTGGCGCTTGCGGAGAGGCGGACGTTGAAGGAAGCTCCCTGGCGTCAGGAGGGCGACTGGGCTCCCTGGGGCGTCCAGCTTGCGGCGAATGCGGATGTCGCGATGGCCCGGCACATGTTTCTCGATGCCGTGCGCGATCTGCCTGGACCCTTGAATGCCGAGCAGCCGCTGATCCTGCGCCAGCGCGACCGCAGCTTCGGTTTTCGCCCGCGTTATGCCGCCCGCATCGGCCGGCAGACGCGCATGGAAGCCAATAACGTCTGCAACCAGATCCGCAAACACGGCGGCACCTGCCTCGTTTTCAAGAATCGATAGCGGAAGGGATCGGCCGCTACTTGCAGGATCGTCCGACGGCGCAACATATTCGACGCGGATCATGCCGGTCTCCGAGGCAGACATGGCACGGAAATGGAAAGGAAGAGACTATGACGCGAGTTTTGGTCATCGGGGCAACGGGCCATGTCGGCACCTATCTCATTCCACGTCTGGTGGAGGCCGGTCACGACGTCGTCACGATCAGCCGCGGCGCAGCAAAGCCTTACACGGCAGACCATGCCTGGGCCTCCGTCGATCAGCGTCAGATGGATCGGGCGGAGATGGAGCGGACGGGTGATTTCGGCGCAGCCGTGCGGGCTTTGAAGGCCGATATCGTCATCGACATGATCTGCTTCACGCTCGAAAGCGCAGAGCAGCTGGCGACGGCGCTGTCGGGACATGTCGGTCATTTCCTGCATACCGGCACGATCTGGACGCATGGCCATTCGACGGTCGTGCCGGCACTGGAGGAGACGCCGAAATTTCCCTTCGGTGACTATGGCACGCAGAAGGCGGCGATCGAAACCTATCTCCTGCAGCAGGCAAGGCTTCGAGGATTTCCGGCAACGATCATTCATCCCGGGCACATTGTCGGTCCCGGCTGGGCGCCGCTCAATCCCGCCGGCAATTTCAACCTGGAGGTCTTTGCAACCCTTGCCCGGGGCGAGGTGCTGGCGCTGCCGAATTTCGGCATGGAAACCGTTCATCACGTCCATGCCGATGACGTGGCGGCAATGTTCATGGATGCGATTGCCAACTTGAATGCGTCGACCGGCGAAAGCTTTCACGCGGTCTCGGAGCGGGCGCTGACCCTTCGCGGTTATGCGGAAGCCATGTCACGATGGTTCGGACAGGAGCCGAAACTCACCTTTACGCCCTTCGACGCCTGGGCCGAAAGCCAGAGCGCCGAGGATGCGAAGGCGACATGGGAGCATATCGCCCGCAGCCCGAACTGCTCGATCGCCAAGGCCCAGCGCCTGCTCGGCTATGCCCCGGGATACAGCTCCCTGCAAGCGGTTCAGGAATCGGTCGGCTGGCTGATCGGGCAGGGGCAGATCAAAACCTGATCCGCCGTCGCCGCTCCAGGCCGGTTCTTAGCGGATCAGGATCGCCCTGAAATCATTGACGTTTGTTCCGGTCGGGCCGGTCTCGAAGAGATCGCCGATGGCCTTGAAGCCGGAATAGCTGTCATTGCCGTCGAGTACGCGGCGCGGGTCGAGACCGGCGGCCCTGAGCCGCTTGACGGTGCCGCCATCGGCAAAGGCGCCGGCATTGTCCTCCGATCCGTCGATGCCGTCGGTGTCGGCCGCCAACAGATGCATGTCCCACCCGTCGATCGCCAATGCGGTGGCGAGCGCGAATTCCCCGTTGCGCCCGCCTTTGCCACCCTTGCTCCTCAGCGTCACCGTTGTCTCGCCGCCGGAGAGGATGACGACGGGCTTCGAAAATGGCCGGTCGCGACCGAGCACCTCGCGGGCGATAGCCGCATGCACCAGCGCGACATCGCGCGCTTCCCCCTCGATCGAATCCGACAGGATCGCCGGCGTGATGCCCTGCTGCCTGGCAAGTGCGGCCGCTGCCTCCAACGACACGCCGGCCGAGGCGATGATATGATGCTCATGGCCTGCAAAGATCGGATCGTCCGGCCGCGGCGCATCGGCCTTCGGCGAATTCAGGTGATCGAGGGCCGCCTGCGGCAGCTGCAATCCGTATTGCCGGATGATCTCCAGCGCATCGTGACGGCTCGAACCATCCGGCACCGTCGGCCCGGAGGCGACGTGGGCGGGATTGTCGCCCGGAATGTCGGAGACGATGAGGCTGACGACCCTTGCCCTGGTCGCTGCCGCCAGCCGGCCGCCCTTGATGGTGGAGAGGTGCTTGCGCACGACGTTCATCGCTGAGATCGGCGCGCCGGAGGCGAGCAGCATTTCGTTCATGGCAATCTCGTCGGCAAGCGTCAGCCCCTCCGGCGGCGAGGGCAGCAGCGCCGAGCCGCCGCCGCAGATCAGCGCGATCACCAGATCGTCCTCCGAAAGGCCACTGACCTCGGTGAACAGCCGTTTCGATGCCGCAAGCCCTGCGGCATCGGGCACCGGATGGGCAGCCTCGATGATCTCGATGGCGCGTGTCTCGCAGCCATAGCCGTAGCGAGTGACCACCAGGCCTTCGAGCGGCCCGTCCCAGACGCTTTCGAGCGCCCGCGCCATCTGAGCCGCGCCCTTGCCGGCGCCGATCACCACGGTTCTTCCCTTCGGTTTGGCAGGCAGATGCGCCTTGATGCCTGTCAGCGGATCGGCGGCGCGAACCGCCGCGTCGAACAGGCTTCTCAGGAAATCGCGGGGGTTGGTTATTGTCATCGGATGGTTCTCTGCTGCCTGAAGTGTCGGTCGTATTTGGGGCTGCCGGTCAATTCCCGGCCCGAATGCTGTGGAGGATCCGCAGGGCGGCACTGGCCGCCCCATAGCCGTTGTCGATGTTGCAGACGGTGATGCCGGGCGCGCAACTCGCCAGCATGGCGTTCAGCGCCGTGCGGCCGCCTTCGGCAGCGCCGTAACCGACGGAGGTCGGGACGCAGATCAGCGCGCCGGGCACCAATCCGCCGAGCACGCTGGCAAGGGCCGCATCCATGCCCGCCACGGCGATGATGATGGGATATTGCCGGATCTCCTCGATCCGGTTCGTCAGGCGCCAGAGGCCGGCAACGCCGACATCGGCGATGAGATCGGCTCCGACGCCGGCATGCCGCAACGTGCGGATGGCCTCGTAGGCGACCGGCGTATCCGAGGTGCCGGCAGCAACGATGGCGACCTTGCCGGTGACGGAAACCGGCCGGAGCGCGCCGAAGAAGGCTGTCTTCGAAAGCGCGTGGTAATCGATCTTCTCCGAAAGCTGCGGCGGCAATTCGGCCAGCACCCCGGAATCGAGCCGGGTCAACAGCAGCCCGGCGCCGCGCGCATCGGCATTGTCGAGAATGGTTGTGATCTGCTGCACCGACTTGCCAGCGCAGAAGACGGCTTCATCGAGCCCGATCCGCTCGGCGCGGGCGTAGTCGAAGACGATATCCTCGCTGCTCACGATTTGTCTCCGACGAAGGCGCTGCCGTTTCGATAGGCCGCAAAGCCGATCGACAGATCGGATAGAGAAGTCGGAAACAGGCCTGATATCGAGTGGGAGAGAGTGCTGCGCGCGTCCGCATCGATCTTGGCAAGGCTTTCCCCGTCCAGCTCGATCACGATGCCGCTGCGGCGGATGCGGCATCTGACGGTTTTGGGCGACAGTTTCGCGCCGACGAAGACTTCCGCCGCATGCACAGCCGTCAGGACATCGGGGTCGATGGCAATTGAGGTCTCGATCCGGCTTGAAAGACAGGGGGAGGCGGGCAGTTCGGCGAGATCGCCGAGCCCGAGGTCACGGGCAATCGCCCGCACGCCTGATTTGCTTATGCCAGCTTCCAGATAGGGATGGCGCACCTTGCGGTCGCGGGCGGCGTCGAGACCGGGGCGGTATTCGCCGAGATCGTCGGTATTGGCGCCGGAAAGGATCTGCCGGTCGGTGAGCCCGGCAATACTGTCATAGAGATTGCTCTTGCAGAAAAAGCAGCGATTGACGGGGTTGGTGAGATAGTTGCGATCAGCAAATTCGCCGGCTTCGAGAACTTCGAGGTTCCAGTCTTCAGTCTCGGCCCATTGCCGCACCCTGTCGGTCGCTTCCTTCGGCACGGCCGGCGATACCGCATGCATCATCGTCACGCCGTTCCGCCCGAGCCGCCGCCTCGCGAAGACGGCAAGCGTCATGGAATCGACGCCGCCGCTGACGGCGATCGCTGAAGGCCCGAGTGCGCCGAGCACCGTTGCAAGCACGTCCTGCATCAGTTGTCCTTTCCGCTGTCGAACAGTGTTTCCGCCGCGCGGCGGAGATCGTTTCGCGATTCGTGGCCGGTGACGTCGGCAAGATCGTCCGCCTCGACCTTTGCCGTCCGGCCCGATGGACGCTCGACGACTTTCAGCCTGAGCGTCCGACCGTCACTTTCGACGATAGATGCCTCACGCCGCAAGGTGCTGCGCTCCATGACGGAATGGCGAAGCCCGATCGTCGTCGTCTCCTCGAAGATCATCGCGGCGACTTCATCCTGGGCATGCTCTTCGGCGAGAACGCGCAGATGCGTCATCATCCGTCCCTTCTTGCCGAAGACGGGTGCCTGGATGACGTCGAGCACGCCCTTGCCGGCGCGCAGCGTCTCGATCGCCTGCGCCAGATCCTCGCCGGTCTGGTCGTCGATTTCGCATTCCAGCACCGCGATCCGCCCCACCGTCAAGACGCTTGTTTCATCAGTCTCGAAGGCAAGCAGCCGCAGGCAGTTGCTGACACCCGGCAGCTGTTTCGTCCCGAAGCCGTGGGCGGAGCCAGTCAGCCGGCGCGGCATGGCGGACGCCTCGGCGGATCGGCAGAGATAGCTGACGATCGCAGCACCCGTCGGCGTCACGCGCTCGCCGCCAATCCCATCATCGATCGTCTGGAAACCTTGCAGTAGCAGCGCGGTGGCGGGTGCCGGAACCGGCAGCAATCCATGCGCCGTGCGCTCCCGGCCGCCGCCGAGCGGCAGGGAACCGACCGTCCAGCGGGTTGCACCAAGCCGGGCGATCAGCCAGCCGGCAGCGACGATATCGGCAATCGAATCCCAGGCGCCGACCTCGTGGAAACGCACATCCTCCGGCATCACGCCATGGACCTTCGCTTCGGCTGCGGCCAGCAGCGTGAAGATGCCGATCGCGTGCCGCGCAGCCTCGGCGTCGAGGTCCGACGCGGCGAGCGCCTCGCGGATCAGGCGCCAGTCGGCATGTTCGTGTTGGGGGTGATCGTGGTCGTCGCCGTGGTGATGGTGGTGATCTCGATCATGCTCATGAGCATGATCATCATGATGGGGATGGTGATGATGCTCCGCGACATCGTTCTCGGCTTCGGCCCGACGGCCGTTGCGGCGCACGATGAAGCGCTTGCCGGTGAGAATGCCGTCATTATGCGCGACGAGTTCGACGTCGACATGATCGAGCAAAGGGCAGGAGGCCAAGGCCCGATTGAGGCCCTCTTGCAGGTCGGGCCGCAGGTCGAGAATTGCTGCGGCGAACATGTCGCCGGCAATCCCTCCAAGCGGGTCAAGATGGATATCGAGCATGGTCACTCTTCCAGGGAAGGCGTTAGGAGTTACGCCGCATAGCGTGGAACGACATAGGGTCCCTCCGGGATGATGGCGATGGCCGGATCGCCGCTATTGTCGATGCTGCGGCGGATCGCCTCCGAGATGTCGTCGACCATGCCGACGCCGGTGAGCGCCCGGTCTTCGCCTTTCAGGCCGGTCGTATAGAGTTCGACCCGGCCAAGCCGCATCGGCTTCAGCTGCATTTCCGTTTGCCATTCGTCGATCTCGGCCAGTGACTTTGCCGTCAGCGTCGCCAGGAAACGTTCTGGGCCGAGTTCGACCAGCCGTGCCTGCGCCTCGCGGAATTCCGCCGAGCCGAAACCCTCCGAGCACTCCGAGGCGATGATCAGCGTGCCGCCGGGTTTCAGGATATCGAGCGGCGTCACCATGCCCTTGATCGTCTGGTAATAGGTCTTGTCGAGGGGGTACCCGGCCGAGGAGGTGACGACGGTCGAAAACTTGCGGTCGAGCGGAACGTTCGTGACGGTGCTGACGAAATCGACCGCCGCCTGGTGGCTGGCGATGATCTCGCCGAAGGTGACGCAGATGAGATCGCGATCCTCGTCGAGCACGGTGTTGAGGCCATAGACCTCGCCGAGCATGCCGACGATCTGAAGCTGCTCTTCATGCAGCGGATTGCCGATCAGATTGCACTGGACGGCGAGCGGGTCTTCCATGAAACGGGCGGAATGGAAGGTGCGGATCGTCTCGTGATGGGCAATACCCGGGGCGATCACCTTGCGCCCGCCCGACCAGCCGGCCATGAAATGCGGCTCGACCAAGCCTGTGGCGATCCTCAGATCCGCCTCGACGAATAGCCGGTCGAGCTTGACTGGCGTCTGCCGTGTCTTGGTGAAACCGAGATCGATATGAGCGGCCTCGTCGCGGGCATAGTGGTTCTCGACGCGGACATTCTCGAGCACCCAGGGATCGCCGACCAGTTCGGCAAGCTCGTCGCCGAGATTGGGCCGGTGCAGGCCGGTCGCCACCAGCACCGAGATCGCACCGAGCGGGATGCCTGCCGCCACCATGGTCTCGATCATCGGCCGCAGGAAGAGGCGGTTGGGCACCGGGCGAGTGATGTCGCAGATCAGGATGCAGGCGCTTTTGCGCCCGCTCGCGAGTTCGGCAAGCGGGGCCGATGCGATCGGCTGATCGAGTGCTGCGCGGATCGCAGCCTTCGGATCCTCGATCTTCGGCAGCGCCTGCTTGCGGATCACCGTCGGCTTCGCGCCCGCAGGCAGCCTCAGCGGCAAATGACCCCGCCCATACGAAATCCCGATCGCCTCGTCGCTCATCATGCCTCCTATGGCCGGCTTTGATATGCCGGCATTTCGAAACTACCCACGCCCTCTTCAGCGCCACCTGGCTGTCCCGTGGCTTCGGAAAACCCGAACTGGTGAAAGCCATGCCGGATGCGCAAAGAGCCGAACCGGAGGGCGGTGCGGATCACTCTATGCCCGCCTTGGTCGGAAGCCAATAAGGCGGATGCTCCGGGGAGCGGCTTTGCACATTGTCACCAGGACATCGCCTATCCACCGACAAACATCGAAAGTGCACTTGTACGACATCCCGGTGACATGGAGACATATCGGCGGGTCGGCGTCAAGGTCGAAGGCGGGGCGATCTGACAGGTAAGCGGCCTGCCAAACCCGCTTCGCCCTCAAACTCGCGTCAGTCGGCGAGGGCTGCCAGGATACGGACCCAGGATCGGATGCCTTTATGGAAGCTGGAGAGATCGTATTTTTCGTTCGGGCTATGAACGCGGTTGTCGAAGCGAGCGAAGCCGACCAGCAGGGCATCGCATCCGAGCCGGCGTTTGAATTCGCCGATGATCGGGATCGAGCCTCCCGTGCCGGCAAGGGCCGCTTCGCATTGCCACTCTGTCGAAAGCGCCTGAAGCGTCCTGGTGAGAAACGGACTGTCGATCGGCATCACGGTTGCCGGCGAAAGCCCGTAGTCCCTGAAGCTGACCGAGCAATCCCTGGGGATACGTGCGCGCACGTGCCGCTGGAAGGCATCGCGGATCGCCTGGGGATTCTGTCCGTCAACTAGGCGAAACGAAATCTTGGCGCTCGCCTTTGCCGGAATGACCGTCTTGAAGCCTTCGCCCGTATAGCCGCCGCTCATGCCGTTGATTTCGCAGCTCGGCCGCGCCCAGATCTGTTCGAGGACGGATCGGCCTGCCTCGCCGGCCGGATCTCTCAGGCCGATATCGCCGAGAAAGGCCTCCTCGTCGAAGGGCAGTCTTTTCCACAGCGCCTTGATGGCGTCGGGGAGTTCTCTCACGCCATCATAGAAACCTTCGACCGCGACGCCGCCGTCGGCTCGCCGCAGGCTCGAAACGACGTCTGACAGCACCTGCAGCGCATTGCGCGCGGCATTGCCGAACATGCCGGAATGCAGGTCTTGATCGGCGCCGGTGACCTCGATTTCCGTGCTGAAGATACCACGCAGCATCGTGGTGACGGCCGGCGTTTCGCGATCCCACATATCCGTGTCGCAGACGAAAACCGCATCGGCCTTCAATTCGTCCGCCGTGGCCTCCAGAAAGGGTGCCAGGCTCGGACTGCCGGCCTCTTCCTCGCCTTCGAAGAGCACGCTAACCTGCACCGGCAGTTTCCCCGTGACGCTCTTCCAGGCGCGGCAAGCCTCGACAAAGGTCATCAACTGCCCCTTGTCGTCGGACGCGCCGCGCGCGACGATGGCGGTATCGCCGTTCGGCAGGGCTTCCATGCGCGGCTCGAACGGATCGCTCTTCCACAGCGCCAGCGGATCGACCGGCTGGACATCGTAGTGGCCGTAAAACAGCACATGCGGTCCGGACGTCGCTTTTTCATGGGCGACCACCATCGGATGGCCGGTCGTTTTGCGCACCGATGCTTCGAAGCCGATGGCGGCAAGATCCCGGCTCAGCCATTCGGCGGCAGTGCGACATTGTTCGCGATAGGCCGGATCGGTCGAGATGCTCGGAATGCGGATCAGGTCGAAAAGCCGCGCCAGGCTGTCATCGAGGCTCCGGTCCACATGGGCG
>Ga0307513_10011075_pt1 | contig 11244 bp, 19 predicted proteins | sample 15_EM_MG_FD_202174 | JGI IMG/M metagenome (GOLD analysis project Ga0307513, IMG submission 202174) | Populus trichocarpa ectomycorrhiza microbial communities from riparian zone in the Pacific Northwest, United States - 15_EM | ecosystem: Host-associated > Plants > Roots > Unclassified | place... | reverse complement strand
CCCGTACGCTCAGCTCGCGCGAGTCCGCAGCCCAAATGCCATGAACTATCGCAGTGCCCAACACCCGGGCGACTTTCCGCCCGAACCGGCGCGAGAGGAAATCGTCGACCGACTCGTCGTCGTAGAATTTCATCCTGTGGCTCATTTCTTCTCGCTTGTCGGGACTCACGGGCACCGGGAGGGTACGGTTTGGTGGGCGAAGGAGTTCGAGGAGGACCGAAGGCACGAGGAGGGGCAGAAAGGGCGAGGTGAACATTGAGGATGGTGTGAACGGGAGGGCAGTGAGACCTTTCCCGTCTGGAGGGGCCAGGTAGAGGAAGCGGTTGCGAGCTGCGGCTGAGGTTTTGGAAGTGGTTATTAGGTCGGGTTCGAGGCCAAGTAGGTGGATCTATTAATGTATTAGAGGTAGTTTCATAGCGAGGGGAGTATGGATGTACAAGCTCAAGTAACGCTTGAGAGTGCGGACGAAGCGTTCGTGGACCGGCTTCAAGAATTATATGTCCTTTTCCTGGTCCTAATTCGACGCGTTCGGATCGTATCCACCCTCCAACGCGGTCCTGGTTCTCTACGAGAGTAATCTTGGCTTGAGGAATACGCCGGCTAAGGTGGAACGCGGTTGCAAGTCCGGTAATGCCACCTCCGAGGACAACAACATGCTCAGTGGGATTTCTGGGTGGTTCAGGGCCTGTGGAATCTGTGAAGGATCGTCCTTGGGTTCTAGTCGTCGACCATTTAAGGCTTGTCGTTGGTGTCGAGGCGACAAGACATGTCGCGCGAAAAATTGGAGGTGAATGTGTCAGATAACGAGATAAAGAGCGTATATTGTAGATTCTATGACAAGCCGGGGTCATTCAAGCAGAAACTCGGCAGCTGGATCGAGAACAAAAGTAGGAACATTGGGATTTCGACTGAAGCGCGCATATACGCTCCGAAAATCGTTTACGAATGCCTCAGAACGTAGGTAAAAGCAGAATTGAACTCACGTCAAAGGCTCCGAGCTCGGTGCCGGGACCTAGTCAGGTGTTTGGTTGTATTTGGTCTCCACTGCTTGAGCCTCTTCCCTTCTTTCCCCACCTCCCCGCTAAAATCCGTAAAAAATGGTCGGTGTCGTCCTGATTAAGTCATCATCAGCCACTGATACAACCCGCGTGCCCCTTGTGCTTTCCGATCCTTGGTCATTTCCTCTTAAATTTCGTGAAACATAACCAGACTCTCGCGGTCGATCTGCTCAATCCCTCCCTCGAATCTGAAAAGAAGAAGCACAAATTGAAGCGCCTCGTGCAGTCGCCCAACTCGTATTTCATGGACGTTAAGTGCCCCGGTAAGAACCCAGACGACGATTGATCGCGTGCGTCGATGCTGATGGGGCTCGCCGTCTGCTAGGCTGCTTTGCTATTACAACCGTGTTCTCTCATGCACAGACCGTCGTCCTCTGCGGCTCGTGCTCAACAGTCCTCTGTCAACCCACTGGTGGCAAGGCGCGGCTGACTGAAGGTGAGTCTGACTATCCATCTTCTAACACTAACAACCAATTTGTCACTTACAACCCTTCTATAGGATGCTCATTCCGCAGAAAAATATAAGTAGCGAGCTACTCTTGTCCCTGTCTGCGTCGATGCATCTCTTCTCGCTTTCTTGTAGCCACGCCCTCGCCCTCGACGGTCTTTAGGATATGACTTGCATGTTTTCTGCGGCTTGGTGACCATGTAATCCAGTCATATGTCCCGGGTGTTCCTGTTGTTGCCACTGAGCCACCCGCCGCCGCCGTCTGCGTTGTAAAATAACCGTGGTGTTGCAACGAACTCAACCTCGTATCTTCCGAAGACTTGCACTTCCTTTGCCGAGTATCCCCCCGACGATAACCACTCGCGACGTTGCACCCACACGCGACTTGAACCCACTCCACAACAATGAACGGTATCTCGGTGTCTGGGCCGCGTATACCAGATGACATTGCAAACTCTGATGATTGCGGCCTCGTAAAGCTCAGAAACTATGCAGCCAGTCTTCCGTATTCCATCGAATCAAACGCCGAGATGCAGCGGCAACTTGACCTCATCCTGTCCCGCCTTGTCCAGGCGGTCAAGTCGCGCGACTACGACTACGGCCTTCTTCAATGGGACTCTATCTTTGCTTCGTCAGCTGTTCCAACGCTCTCAGGCACTCGTCCCTGGCTGATGCGTTGTACATCTCAGGTGGCTCACTCTCAAGTATCCGCTTCCAAAGGACAAGCGGATTGCACTTGCAAAGCTCTATTACGAAATATGTGTCCTTCCAGGAATGCAAATGGACGTTGTTTCCTCCTGCATGGACACTCTCTCCATGCTCGTTCGTTCGAAGAGGAAACTCAGCATAAACGACCTCCGACTGCCGTGGAAACCGGTATACAGGCTCCTCAAAAAGGACCTCTTCCTCAAGAGACGTCAGTTTGAGATTAGGTCCGCACCTCCGCTCCGCGGTGTCAAGCTCTGTGTTGAGACCCCACATCCAGCCAGACAACGTACCAGATGGGCTTCGTGGCCGAGACTACAAGAAGATTCTTCCATCCAGCATGTATTGATGAAATGTTGCAAGAATTTGTGCCTAGCATCATCGGAAGTAACCTCGATGTACGTCGCGGTTTCTTATCCCTGCGGATGAGGCTTACATGAATGATCTTTAGCAAATTCTCGCCAATCAGTACTACCTCGTCACATTCCTTCCTCTTAGTCACCCCCAGTACTACCTCCCCATGCTCTTTAGGGTGTGGGAGTCGATAAACTCTTGGTCGTACGACGAACGCATGCTTGGTTTCCTGTCCAAACTTGCGAAGATGCATGTAGACCCCACGGCCAGCGATCCGAAGGGGATCGACGAGATTCCGTACGATTCTGGCGACCCACCACCCCATGTTCGCTGGGAAAAAGACGATTCCGACGGCCCGTGGCCGGGACTCTATAATCGCGTAGGTATCTTCAGCGATGACGAATGGAGCATCATTATGTGCAAGTGTCTCGCGTCCATGGGTTGGTGCTTTTCATATCACAGATTCTTATTACTGACTCGCTCCGGCATCCATTCAGAAATCCCACTTGCAGATGCTGGCTCGCTTACCACTGGCTCATCCGTTGACGGTCAAGCCGCATTTGAAATCAGTCGACTACCACAATGCACGTGGCGTATCTGTAAGCTTGGTGCAATCTGAATTTTTTGGCACATAAACTAAATTATTTCCTACAGTCTCACTTGCACGCATCATTGTTTATTCGATGACGCCGGATGGTCCTCCCGCTCCGGCCTCTGGAACCCCCACACCAGCCATGACACCCTTCTCAAGTGGCGTCGCGACTCCACACGGAGCACCGACCAACGGTAAGGTTGCTGATTATCTCTCTGCTGGGCTTGGAAGCAAGTTTGGGCGTGTCAAGGAGAGGAAATATATTGGAGGGTCCAAGGCACTCGATGCACTGAGCAAACTCATCATTTCTGTCGAGAGCTTCTTCCACCCTACCAACTCGGGCAAATGGACGAGCGACCTTACCGCCTTTGTCAAGTATCTCGTGTACGAGTTCAACAAACGATGGCACGAAGAGCAGAAACCGGATTGCAAGACACCAAAGGTATACCTTGGATAATCCCGCTACGGAGTACCTTTCTAAAATCTCGAACAGTCTAGGCGTCTTACTCCCCTTATGCGACGAGAACTCGTCCGCTGTCTCCGCACTGTCGCACTCCTAGCTATCTTCTCATCGGATGACTCGACTGTGTCCAATGTCCAGAGCGCACTCAAGTCAATGGTCGTCATGGAACCTGATCTCATCCTTCCGTCCATACTGGAGCGAGCCGTTCCATCCTTGGAAGCCTTGACCGAGACGCAGCGGACAATTGCGATCATGAAGGCGTTAAGCTCTGTTGGTCTGGGTATGGTTTCGAGGGATATTTACTACCCAGGCGCGAAACATCTACTACCTGTGTTGGAATTGCTGATCCCTGGGATCGATCTGGTCAGTTGTTCTGTCTGTCTGATGGTCATATCAACTCATTTATTCCATAGAACGATCCTACGAAGACTCTTTGCACAACCTCCTTCCTCGTCGACGTCTCGCAGTACATCAAATTTGGTGACCTAACCGAGTTCAGCACCACCCATATCAACGGTAGGGGCTCCCCTATGCCGCCCTCGAGCTCCTTCCCATCTTCGCGCAACGGAAGCACGATACGCCTGCAGCTGCCGACGCTCAGTATCGGTAACGGTTTCGGCGAGCAGGAACATGACGGTGAACCACGGCTGTCGAATGAGGAAGAAGACGCGCTTGTGAGGGTGTCGACGTGCGGGTTTGCGAGTTTTGTTACGTCGCTCTTCCATCGGGTCATCACGCTCATGGAGAATTTGCCGGAGGAGGGGCAGGCTGGGACTAGGGCGGGTGGTGCCGATGAGGGTCAGTCATTATTTATCTATCCTGAGGGAACTAAAGTTGACGGATGGATAAAGTAACTATCATAGACAATATTGGAAGCGCGTGCTCGCAGATCTGCGCTCACTTATCTGAACCCCTGTTCGACTTGGTTCTGAACCTCATCTTCGATTATGCGAGCAACAACGTCCGACCTAATGCCGTTCGCGCCATCCATCAGCTCGTCGAGTGCGTTGCAAACGCAGACCCTAAGAAGACCATTGCCAGGTTTTTGCCGTTCTGCATTCGGAGCATAGAGGCAGAGATTGAACACGGAGCCAGTTCTCTGAGGTATGTCCCCGGAGTGCATGGTCGAGGCATCATCCTGAGAGTGATACTTCAGGACTACTTCAATGTCGGAGCCCTTGCCCTCGGATGCGACCCTTCATTGGAATCTCGCCATTCTTCGAGGGGCAATGTTCAACGATGGAACTGCAATCCTGCCTTACAAGCAGCAAATCAAGGACGTACTTCGCCTGCTGCTTGACAAGACCTTCTCCAAACGAGGTTTCGCCTGGACCGGAAGATTACTATTTAGCGTGTTGCTATCTTGCACCCATACATATCCGCTCGAGAACCGATGGGTTAACCCTGAGGAGTGGTACAGTGCGGAGTTTGTGCACTCGCACCATAAGTACTGGGGGAAACTTTATGCAGCTGGAGAAGCCAAGGTAGTTCCTGCTAACTGTCAATTGTGTGTAATGAGCTAAGCATTGGTCTCCAGGTTGTCTGGCATGTCCCTAATGCGGACGAGATTGCCTTCGCTTTCGAGATCTTCGATGAACTCGTCGTTCCGACATTCGACAAGCTCGAGGCGCTCCTAGGTGACGACGTTGCGCGGGATGCCACCTGGAGGAATGACTTTTGTCGCTATCTGTCGTTCGTCCGCGATGCGTTCTCAGGCATCGCTTCCTTGGCAAAGGAGGAAGCCACAGAGGAAGAACGAAAGGTGTACTACGCGACGAGCGATCTGGCGTACGTTACGTTCTGTTCATCCGTCTTACCTACTTAATGTCGTGTTGGGACAGTGAGAGTCTTCCTGAGATGATTGCATGCGGAGAACCCATCACTTGTGGGTTCCCTCTCAGTAATCCGGACGACCCCCAATTCCAGAAGTTTATTGCGTATCGTCGGCAGTTCTCCAATTTCTTACTCCGTGCATCTAAGGTCCTGCGTAATCAAGGCGAGGAGAACACTGTCGATGCAATCCTCATGCTGGTGAGTCTTTCTATCTCATATGCAATACCGAGCTAAGTGTTTCAATTGGTAGCTTCAATCCATCAGAACCTACTTGTTCGAGAACGGTGCTACCAACGGTGAAGATTATTCAACACAGCGCGAGCAGTACAAGGAGGAAACCAGCGTGGCGAGACAGCACTCGTTACAAAAGTCTTGGCCTCGATCTGTGTGGGTCCGAAGGGCAAGGTATGGACGGGTTTTCCTCCTATAATGAACAAAGTCCTAACCTTTGTCTGACTCATGGAGGTTTTACCAATCGGCGCGAGTGCGATGGGTCAACCTAGAACGAATCAGGACTAAAATCGAAAATGAAATGATTGACGAACTTGCCGAGTGGTCGATGTATATCTATCCGGCTGGTACGTGCTCTTCTCTCTAAAGTTATACTAGTTATTCATGGTTCGCAGTTCGTGCACAGGCCCAAGGAGTCCTTGAAAGCATGATGTCGGTGAGTTTTTCTGACCCCGTCGCTCTTTTCCACTCTAAATGCTATCTAGTACTATGATGGTCTTCGGTCACGACTCTTGCCTAAGATCTATGCTGCAATGGTCCCAGGTGTCGAAGATGACCGCATGAAGGGTGCTCTTTACCTTCTAAATAGTCCCAGCTTGGGTAAATGGCATATCGACCGATCCTACACTCCACTCATCCAAGAATTTGTAGCAAAATTTGCGCTCTGCGAACCTGCGCAGGCCAGCTTATTCGTGGAGCGACTCTTTGGGTGCCAGCATAACGAGAAGGCAATTTAATTCCCCGATTTTATTCTCTCTCCGTGCTCACTGTGCTGCCTTTAGCCTTCTATCCAGAATGTAGTCAATACGATCGCCGAGAACTGTGGGTTGACTACCGTAACTACACACTCCCCCGCTGATTCGTTAACCAGGTCTCGCGAATTTCATCGAGCCGTGTTTTGTTGCTCCAAATGTCCCTTCTGAGCGTCTCGACCACAGTATTGAGCACTTAGAAGGGGCCATCCCAAAGCAATTCAAAGATGACGAGCTTGTTCGACAGAACACGAAGAATTGCAAAAGGCGGACGGCAACAATGATCAAACACACTTCGGAGGTCATAGACAAGCTCCTCACGATCGCCGATGACGAAGATACGCACTGGCGTTACGAGATAGTTGCTATACGCGCTCTACGAACCCTCATTCGACGGGACCAGCCCCCATCCGCACCTCAGCTCGAATTCTTTATGGATCAAGCTCTCGCAGATAACCCGTCTATGCGTTATGTAAGTCATTCGATCCATTTCGAGGGATCCTGCTTACCATCAACCTTAGTACGCTCAACGGGCAGTGATGAAGACATTGCGGTATATCAAACTCAGGACTTTCAGCGAGAGCAACGAGGATATCGGCATCCAAATGAACCGCAACCCCCTCCGAAAAACGCTTCCTGTCCAGGGTCTGACCCACGAAAAGACACAAATTTACCTTTCCCAATTCAAGGAGCCCGTTGATTGGAAACAGGCTTCGAAGCAACCGTATGCGACATCCTTATTCACTGTGATGGGCAACTGACTGGTGACCTAGACTCCTCCAGGAAAAGGCGACTAGCGGCTGGTTGGCTTGGTCTGAAACTACCGACTGGTACCTCGCCCCTGGTGAAGAGTCGCCTCTCGAGCCTTGGGAGGCAGCATCTCAAGGTGCTGTCGAAGCTCTTCGTGAAGTCCTTCGTGACCCAGAGTACTGGTCAAAGCTCAAGATTCACTACTCGGAGGAGAACAACTCCGAAATTATCAACCAGGACAATGTCTCATTCGTCAAGTCACTCTGTGCGCCGAACAAGATCCCAGTCGATTTCTTTTCACTCACTTCCCTTTTTTTGTAGTCCAAATGCTTGGAGAAGACCCCCTCGAGCATTTCAAACCAGTCTTCCTGGGACTCCTGGAGGATACCGATGAGAATAAGCAACGTGGCGCTGCTGAACTGCTCGCTGGTCTCATCGGAGGTACAGGACCATCTAATGGCATACGAGGATATAGTTGCTGACCTACTCGTAGGTTCAAAGCATTGGCCGATGCCAGCCCAACAGCGACTTTGGGCTTGGGTGACGCCGTTGATCCCAAAATTCCTTGGTTCAAACGTGAAGACTGACACCCTGATGATTTGGACGTCCTTCCTGGAGGTACGCTACCTGCCCCCGAGTTGAGATGAAGCCTTATTGGCCTTCTCAGTATATCCTGGGCAACAAGGACCCCCGAAGAGTTCAACCGATCATAGACTACTTGGTTAAGGAAGTCAAACAGGTAGACTTCAATGGCGAATCGTCTTTCGAACGTGCGTTACCCACCTTGTTTCTGTGGCGCCCTGCTAACGATATTTACTGAACCAGCCGTTCGAGTGTGTTGTTTCGTCCACACCCTTGCAGAGGCACTAGGGTGGCGGTTCTCTAGCTGGACTGATTCATTCTTGGACCGTGAGTCAATCAAGAGTCAAGATTAGCTTGGTGTTGAAGGTCTCCTTTAGGGTTCTGGGTTGAATTGGCCAGTGAGCACGACGAGGTACGTCTTTTCATCCGGCAAATAGTTGGTCTTCATATTTCTTCAGGTTCGAGCTTACATCGCAGACGCCTTGCAACTTTATGACAAGATACGAGTGAGGAAATGCCAACTCTCTCCATCTCTACATCCTACTTATCCAGTTGCAGTGGAAACCACACCCAACCGTTCCGACCGTTGAATGTGTCGTTCGCGAGTCCAAGGCTCAACCTTTGACCCTCGACCTCCTCGGTGTCCGCGACGTTTATCATAAGGAACAGTTCACGAAACTCATTCAACAGTTTGTTGGCTGGAGGGACCAGCGACTTCCGGGTGCTCGCGCCATTCACTCGACCTACGATCGTGCAGCCTCGACAGTCATGAAGTGGCTTTTCCTAGGTTTGCACGATGTTCAAGCAATATCAACTTACGAATACCTCCTACCGTTCATTGTGAGTTCCCTGTAAACAATATCAAAGGATCTTACTAAATGTCCTCCAGCCGGAACTCCTCCGTATCAGCGAGCTGAATGACAATCCCGAGCTATCTAATCGAGCCTCTTTCCTCCTGACACGGATGTGTGGCGTCAGTCCGCCAAGAGATCTCATCGGGCCGATCCTCAACGCGCTCTTCGAGGCGATCCAGCAATCACCGGTAAGTTTCATCTATTATCTAATGATTTGAACTCACACGGTGAATTTAGTCCTGGAGAATCCGGCTGAAGGCATTGCCCCTTGTTCAAGTTTTCTATTTCAGACAAATGCCCTTGATCAGTGAAATTCGAGTCGTTCAAATCCTCGAGGTGGTCTGCAAATGTCTCGATGATGAGATTATCTCTGTTCGCGAGATGGCAGCGACGTAGGTTTTCTTCCTCTGGCCCCTTATTGCGTTGAACCCGTCTATCAGGACTTTATCTGGCATCTTGCGCTGCTCTCCTCGACAAACCATCCTCACGTTGAAGGTTGGTGTTACCACTAGGTTCGGGACAATTTCCTTATAATTTTACAGGATCGGTTTGTTCGTCTGGCGCGTAAGACGAGGATCCCTCCACGTGGCGATCCTCTCTACGCAACCTCCATCCGAACCTTGCACAGTGCCATCCTCGGCATTGGGGCATTGCTGGATGCGTACCCGTACTCTGTCCCCCACTGGGCCCCCAAACTCATTACCGACGTGCTTTCTAAGCACACGCACTCACCACTCCCAATTTCCACGACCGTGCATCAGACAGCCATGAATTTCAAGAAGACGCACCAAGACACTTGGCATGAAGACCAGAAGAGATTTGATGAGGATGGATTATCGGCACTTAGTATTCTCCTGACAGGTAGCAGTTATTATGCTTGATATTGCGACATTTAAAGAATATTGGAGGGTAATTTGATTAGGTCGTGTAAGTCGAGTTATGGATGCGGATTTAAGCTCTCGTTGGAATAGCCAGTCGAGGAAATGCTCGTAATAGCTGTAGCTTTATCTCTACCACATCTTTGCTTTAAAATATACTATCCATTCATCTTTTGTCAGCGTTTCATGGAAAGTTCTCAGGTCGGACGACATCTACAAGACCCTTCATGAGAGCCGCATATGCTAACACGTCATTAACCTTGCTTTCCAGTACATTTGTGATCGGGACATTAAGTCCACCTGGCGGTGCTGGACCGGAAGGAACGGAGAAGCCTCCTAGAGTCGCAGATGATGGTTGTGGTTTGGGCTGTGGGATTGAAAGCATACTGCTGTTGATTATATGGAACTGCAGGATTTCAATGTTCCAGGGCGATGAAATGGGCTTGCTGGGAGGGTCAGTGGGTGGTGGTGGCGGCGGGACCCCTTGGGGATAGCCGTGGGGCTGATACTACAGAACAACTCAGGACTGAGAAGCGACAAACGGTTTTCTACGGTACCTCTTCAAATTGATATAGTGAGATCGTAACAGGGCCCTTGGAATAGGTGAAGCCTCTGCGGACCGAATGGCCATGAAAGCTATTCGGTAAATCTCAGTATCCGCACAAAAAGCCCCATGAGCACGGTGCTCACACGTATCCCATCGCAGAGGCAAACGCCAATGGGTCCCCGGTGGAGATGTCCGCTTTGGTGGCCGGCCGCACCATTGCCCTCGTATGGGCCTTGATAGGTTTCAAATGCGTGTGTAGTGCCCTTCTGATACTATCTAGTCCCTGAACCGCAGAAATTATGCATCCGCCTACCAGGCTCCTCGAGCACTGTCTCGCTGTTTGATTAGGTCGTGCTTGAGATACAACGAGCTAACATCCACCGCGGGCATCTGGGGCAGCGCAAGGGAGCCCATGTTATATTGCACGGTCGGCGCTAGGTGGAACTCAAGGTCGTGCCGATGCAGGATCTGGCTGGCATCTGTGTGTAGTGACAAGCGATTCTGAATGGCTTTCAATGTGTTGGGGTCGTCTGCAGGGAACGTTCCAGAGAGTATAATGTCGAAACTATAGGACATCGCGTGTCGACGTCGATGAGGTGGGGTCCAAATTGTGGAACCGGTCATAGGTCTTCATTTCAAGATTTACAGTTACATGCATGGAAATGGAAATCTTTCACAGACAGACATTGTTCTTACAGAAAACGTTTCTCCTCATCCTCGCTTCTTCCTGGTGTAAAATCTAAAGCTCGGCCCAAGCAGGGAGCCAATCCTCCCAATCAACCCACTCTTCATCTCCGAGTTCTTTGGGATCTGTGGGTGGCCCATGGTCGGGTTTCTTAAAGGGGCAGAGTAAACGACCGATGGAGTGAACCGCTCCGTTCCTTGCGATGGCCTCCAACCTTGTTTGCTGTCCATTCACGGTAATCGAGCTCTTTAAAACAGGGTAGGGCGGCGGTTTGGGGCCTTCATGCTCCGCAGGCGCACCAGGGGGAACACCCTCAGTGCTGTCTGTCGCCCACGGGAACTCAGGGTCTGGCGAGCCTTCGAACTCAGGGTGGCGACGATGCGGGAGGGGCTTGGTGATAGTCACATGAAGCAGGGCATCCTCGAGCACCGTTGGGAGCGCATAGCAGTACTTCGCGGGGGCAGGCCAACGAGGTGGCCAACGAGGCGGCCAGTGGGGCAACTCTTTTTCGT
>Ga0307513_10011074_pt1 | contig 11245 bp, 10 predicted proteins | sample 15_EM_MG_FD_202174 | JGI IMG/M metagenome (GOLD analysis project Ga0307513, IMG submission 202174) | Populus trichocarpa ectomycorrhiza microbial communities from riparian zone in the Pacific Northwest, United States - 15_EM | ecosystem: Host-associated > Plants > Roots > Unclassified | place... | reverse complement strand
GCCTGAAGTCAGACCAGGCGGGGCAGGTCCAACGACGTATAGTCTAGACAAGAATGGAGTGGCAGACCGTAGGCCGAGGCGCACTGGTCGACGAAGCAACGCATAGCTCGAGAGCATCCTTGCACTGTTTGGCTTCTGCCGCCTCAGGACTAGAAAAATGCTTCGGCGCGCTCCTGGTACCTTCGCCACTTTTCTGAGAGTCTCGACAACGATCCTCAGACCTAGTAACCATTTGCGAATATCTCTTGCCCGTGCTCTATCCTCTCCAACGGTCTCTTGTGGAGCCATCCATCCTTCGAAACCGTTGCCAATACCTTTATTTTTCCCTTCTTACCCTCTGCGAGATGCTGCGAGCAGCATTCCAAAGGAACTTTTCCTGTCCACCCTGTCCACAAGTGGGTCACCAAAGAGTGATTTTACCAAGGCCCCAGAAGTGGCTTCGAAAGGCGTCGGAAATTGGCTCATAGGGTGCGGTATCTTGGTTATTGGAGTTGTAGTTGTGGGTGGTGTCACACGTCTCACGGAATCGGGCCTAAGTATCACGGAGTGGCGACCCGTTACTGGAATCCTACCCCCACTCAACTCTCGAGAATGGGAGGAGGAATTTAACAAGTATAAGTTGACACCAGAGTTTAAGCTGTAAGCCTCTTATCGTCGTGCCTCCAAAGGCGACACTGAATTTGTTGTCCGCAGCTTGAACAGCAGAATGAACGTTGAAGATTTCAAGGCTATCTTCTACATGGAATGGGGCCACCGTATCCTAGGAAGGCTGATTGGTGTCGTCTTCGCGGTGCCTTATGTCTACCTCCTCGCTCGTCGACGACTGCCGGGTTCCCTGAAACATCAGCTGGGTGGACTTGGTATCCTCCTTGGTGCACAAGGAGCCTTAGGATGGTACATGGTTAAATCCGGTCTAGAAGAGCAAATCATCCATGACAACGCTGTTCCACGCGTAAGCCAGTACCGTCTGGCAGCTCATCTTGGAGCCGCGTTCCTTTTCTACATTGGATGTATGAAATTCGGCCTAGCAATACGGAGGGATGCCGCTTGGGCTAAAGGAGGTCTAGTTAGTGGGATGGGAGACGGTTTCTTGGCCGTTTTGAACAACCCTGCAGTTCGCAAGTTCAAGCGTGCGAGTGGATTGCTTTTCACCCTCGTGTTCCTGACGGCGATATCTGGTAAGCGATTCCTGTGGTTGGATTATGTGTTATTGACATGATTACAGGTGCATTCGTTGCAGGTTTAGATGCCGGACTCGTCTATAATGAATTCCCATATATGGGTGATGGCCTTGCACCACCCAAGGATGAACTTCTGTCTCCTTCATATGCCAAGAGGGCAGATAAATCGGACATATGGCGAAACTTCTTTGAAAATCCAACCACCGTCCAATTTGATCATCGTGTTCTGGTGAGAGGAATGGATGTCGCTCGTACGAACCGCTTCTTGACGCATTCTCCTAGGGTACGACCACTTACACGGCTACTGCCGCCTTATGCGCAGCAACATTTCTTCCAGCTCTCAAGTATGTATTACCCATCGTCACACGAAGATTAGCACTCGCGTCATTTGCTGTTGCCAACCTACAAGTTGTGCTAGGCATCACTACTCTCCTCTACCTCGTCCCGGTACCTCTCGCAGCCGCTCATCAGGCGGGGAGTGTCGCCTTACTCACAGTCGTACTCGCGTTGATGGGAAGCCTGCGAAGGCCGTCGGCTGCCGCGAGAGCATTGAGGCCAGCTCGCAAAATCCCAGTCACTCAATATGGCCGTCCCACGGCGAGGAACTGACAGTTGTGATTCTAGTTTATCACTATTCTCCCCACTCAATGAAATCTCCACGCCCTGTCCTTCCCCCGGAAGCAGCGCACTGTAGCCGTTATCTTCGGACTCGTTTCAGACGGAATGTAAACCTACGAAGCTTTCCTCCCTCATAGAAGCGACTGACCTACTTATTTGTTACTATTGTTATACCTCTGCGGTGACACCCGTATCCCTCAATTTCTCAGACAACGCTAAACGCCGACAGAGCCGCTCAACTTTCGAACCTCGCGTGGCACACCGTCAGACCGACTCTCTTTATGTCCCCCTCTGTGCCTCTTCGTCCCTACTATCTCCGCCTTGGCAACTGCGCCGGCTGTTCCCGCCACCGAGTGAGCCTCGCTATCCGGTACCCATCGGCGGCTAATGTCCCCGGGATTCGATTCCACAACCTTTCGGTGTTGCCGGTGGCGTATACCAGTTCCGAGAGCGAATCGATTGGTTTTAACTGTACGCGCTGTTGCTAACCTGTATAGCCGCAACAATATGTGAATCAATACCATATGCAAGTATTTAATTCTCTTACAGGCCTGTCTTGATGGGCAAGTTTTAGCTGCACAGGACGTGAAGAGACACCATATCATGTCGGGCGAAACCCTTGTCTCGCTTGTAGGCCAAGAATTCTAATTCAGCACAAGAAGCGGTTAACACCCTCCGCTAGCTCACCGTCCCACGATCGGAAGGACCCCTAATCTCTACTTAGAAGTCCTCCCCACTTGAGGTCCTATTGCCTTCTGGATTTTCCCTACAGTCGCCGATGCTCGAGCATAAATACATTGATCCCGTAGTACTCTTGGCACCCCGTTCAAGCAAGTGAAATAGGAGGGTTGGTGCAGTGGTTGGTGTTGCAGATCTCGTTCCTTCCACCCGGCGCTGCAGGTCGGCCCGCCGGTGGGTCATAGACGGCATGAGAAATCTTTTGTATTACACGTGTATCTACGCATCGCCCATAACGACGTCCTCGCCTCCAGCTGCAGGCTCGTCGTCTGTATCCTCTTCGGCAGGCGTGTCTGTTTGGGCTTTGGGAGGCAGTTTCGATAGGAAAGGACCCACTAAATCTCCTTCGATTATCCTAAATGACCCCTTCGCACTCACCCCCTCCTCTGACGCCGCTGGAGGGCCCACAATACCGATCGAAGTGTTGTGAATCGTCAGCTCTTTGTCTTGCTGGAGGGTCTCCCGCAATGCGTGTAAACCATGAGTTATGAGGTCTTCAAGGGATGCTGGATAGCAATCGATGTCAATTGTATGTCCCACTTCAACCCTGAAACCCACCGCACCATCCATGAATTCTTCATAATGTTTCTCAAGGTACGTTTTGGCGCTTTGTGAGCGTGCCCCAATCGACATAGCATAGTATTCGTATGCAGTTCCAGTTGGTGCAAACTCGTAAAGGTGGGGACCACTTTGGTCTTGACCGATGACCAGGAAGCCAACTCCGTACGGCCTGCGACCATACTCTTGTGTGTTGACTTGTGCCTCTACATGCCTTCGAGTCAGTGGAATGAGTTACTGGCACCTCTAAAACGACGTACTGTCTGCGATCGCAGAGACCAAGCGATTCACAGGGACCGGTCGGTTGAACATCATTCGTTCAGACATCGCTTGCTGGCGCATAAAGTTGCTAAAACAGTGATCTGGTCAGTATTAGGGAGCCAACTGCGACGCGACTATTCGATCTCACCCCAAGACGCGTGCGTCGGACGTTAGGCCGGCAATAGCAATGCCCACATGGTCATCAATTCTGAACATCTTCTGCTGATACGACGCGAGTTCTCCTGTTGACCGCTAGAGGCGCAAAATCTCAGCGTCAGCGTTCAGCCTTACGCGTCGTGTGTAGCCATAGGTAAGTCGCTCACCTTCAAGGCGAGGAGGATGGCATGCGTCTTGGATCGTAATCCAATAGCCGCAGAGCCCTGTTTGACGGCCTCGAGAGCATATTCTACTTGGTGCAGCCGACCTTGCGGAGAGAAGACGGTATTGTCGGAATCGTACGTGTTACGGAACTATAGGCATACAAGGTCTCAGTATCAGTCATGATAGAGCGCATCTCGAACCCCTAGCGGGCATTACGCGTACCATATTGGGGGAATCGAGATCAAGCCGGGATACAAAGGCGGGTGCAGGATGGACTCCAACCACGACGTTGTCGTGGACCAGATACTCAAGAAATACGAGTCATTCGGATACACCCCACCAAATAATGCGTTCTCGGTCTTGGCTGCATTTTATATCTTGGATGAACGGAATGGAAATACAATGATTATTTCGATCGCCACCGGATCGAAGTGTTTACCAACCGTAAAGTTCTCAAAAATTGGGGATACTGTACACGATTTCCATGCAGAAGTCCTAGCACGTAGGGGAGCTGTGCGCTGGCTGATGCAAGAAATGCTTTGCGGATCGGACTCTCAGTGGTTGCAGTGGGACGAATCGAAGCAATTGTGGAGGTTGGGAGATATGACCTTTATCCATATGTACGTTTCCACACTACCCTGTATGTCTATCCGGCGAACCACGCGGCTTTGGAGTTGAACGAACACACTTATCTTAGGCGGGGACGCCTCTACGCGCGCAGTGGCATTGGTACAGGATCCTAAGATGGCGGCACTGAAGAATGACAACGGAACGAGAGAACTTTTGCAGCGTGGTCTATCCCGCGGTCGCTCAGGTTATGCTCAGTTAGGCGTTATACGCACGAAACCCGGTGTGCAACCTCCTTACGAACCTCAAGCCGTGAATAATTTCATGAAATTAGGGAGAGCGGACGCTCCTGCTACTCTGTGCGTGTCATGTAGCGACAAGATTGCAATGTGGTCCTCAGTGGGCATGCAAGGTGCTCTGTTGGTTGATTTAGGACTGGAACCAGTCAGATTAAGGAGTATAGTAATTGGGGAAGTTTTTGGCCACGAGACGTCCTACGGAGACCTAGAATTAATCCGAGAAGACTGTCGACGGGCATTCGGCGAGAGGCTCCGAGGCGTCGCCGTCCCCGACGCGTGCGAGGCGAGAACACCTGAGGTGCACTGGACACCGCGGAGGTTCAGCGGGAGTAAACGTCGGCCCGCGGAGGAGAGAACGTCCAACAATGAATGTGAGGCGTTAGTAGTCACTGGTGACAACCTCGCTAACGATACACAGCGCTACTCTGGACATCGAAGTCCCACAAGCATGAGGTTTTGGCAAATGGCATTCGACGAGGGACGAGTCCCAAGAATCGCCATCTGGAACACCTCCGGTGGGCGGCATTTGGCAGGTGGAGGTTTGTGTGACATACTCACCACCCCTGCAATCATGCAGACCGTGGGCGTGCAAGGCGTCCCTCTTCGTGCTGTACCACCAGGTCGCAGCAAGTCAAGGTCGTCTGTCCGTGTACGGCAAGCCCCGCTTTTGCCAAAGGGTTCTTCTTGACGGATGACATCCTTCCCACCCCGCAGGCCGCAGATGTACTATGAAGCGAAGCACGGCTCACGCGCGTCAGGGTACCATTCGGCCAAGGCGACAATGAGGGAGAGTGACGGAGCACCGTTCGCGGGATGGCCGGTGAAGAAGCGCACTGGGTTGGAATTGTTTACGATCTCTCCAAAATAAAGTAGGACCGCTTATGCACAAAAGTCTGGATTCCATGTGGCGTACACCGCCCCGCGACCACGCGTGCCAGAAAGTGGGTCCATTTCCAACTACAGAACTACAATACGGGGACTGGTGGGGTAACAAATTTCAGCAATACTAGGGTATCAGCAGTCCTGCCAGACAATTGAAGCTGAGGTAGAAATTGTGATACAGGTCAAGGCGAGACAAGTAAGAGAGGGGGGTAGACGAGAAGTCGGAAACATCGGAGTTCAGGTACGAGTCATATCGTCGTGGGCGGAGTCGGGAACTGGTTTATCAGCTCGCGTTCGTAATCGACGACCATTGCAAGTATGCTGTCGACGGCCCGTCGGGACTTGTTAACTTCTGGTGGTTGTATAGATGCTATACGCGAGTTAATTTAGCACGCGGTTTGAGAGACTGTACGACAGTACCCACGAGCAGCGAGAAACCGGTCAGGAATGGCGGGCACTGGGGGAGCATCTGGGGAAGGCAAGAATGACACCATAACGGGTGATTCGGTCACTCCGACTTCCGCGTCGCCATCAATCCCCAACGCCTCTTCCAGCAGATGCCAATCCAGGAGATTGCCGTTTTCCCTGTCCCTGCCAACATCCGGGTGCGCGGAGGGCGGTGGCCGTCTTGATGCACTCGGGGTGGCCACCGACGCGTAATCGATTGTGGGAAAGTGGTCGAGCGAATGTGCTTGCGACTTTGTGGAACGTGAGCTCGAACTTTCGCCGTCGGAGGAAGAAGGCGGAGTGGGTCTGGGTTCTTGTTGCGGCAGGTGCCGGCCACGGTCGTCTACTTGAATCTTTGGGATCACGAGGGAGAGATTCGGTTTCCGGGATAGCGGTGGTGAGGTGGGATCGCTCATCGAGCGCTGAAGAGCGGTAAAGATACGCGGCGGTGCAGGCTGGGTTGGTGAAGAGGCCCGTTTCAATGTTGATCCATTGGGTCCCGTTGAAATTGCATACGTGCTTGGGTTAGTTCCCGGAAGAGGTGGAAGCGGCCGGGGTCCGTTTAGAGGGACCTTCTGTGCCCGACGGATATGGCGATTTCTTCGCAGTGCATTCGAGTCTAACTCTGAATGGTACCCATTCACCTGCGCACTATTGGAATGACCAATTTTATCACCAGGCTGAGGGCAGGGACTTTCGTCCTCGATCGACTTTGCTGTGGGCGGTCTCTGAGGCAGTGGCCGTACCCGAGGACCTGAAGAGGATGGTACTGGTGCGGCTTGGGGTAGTGGCAGACCCATTGCCACTACTTGGACAGGAACAGCTGGAGTGGCCATCGGCGGGGGCTGTGGCGGCTTCGGGAGCCTTGGACGAGTGAGGACCGCAGACACAGAGGAAAAAGGTGCAGGTATTTGAGGTTCAGAGTTGGGTGCAGTCGCAACGGAGCGAGGTGGGGTATGGAGGGGTAGGGGCAAGGTTTGTTGCCTAAGCATGGGTATAGGCGGCGGAGGGCTAACAGGACTGAATGGGAAGGCGACGTCAACGTCTGAAGGGAGCAGAAGCTTCGTTGGCTGCCGTGCCTTAGTACGTGCAGAGAAGAGGACGAAAGGGAGATGGGAGAGGGATAGAGTCGAAGCCCTACTCGGGGCCCCCGATACGTCCATCTTAGGTTCGTAGTCATAGGTAAAGAAAGATTCTTGGTCTTCCCAGGGAGGTGTCAACGCTGTCATGGCTGGCTGCTGGCTGGCACGTTCTGGCCCACGCTCTGGCCTGTAGCAATATTAAGGGAATAAAAACGGGTACAGGAGATCGAGGATGAAAGAAATTGTGCTCAGGAGCTTGACCTCAAATAAGCCGGTCATGAATGACAAATGACGGACACTGCTTCCCGCGGAGTGAGTGGTCAAAGTAGGTCACGCTGATGCGGTGCACTAGAGTGCTCTACAGTCACTGCCCGCGCGTTGTGCTTCGTCCGGTGACCCTCGTGTCCGACCCTTCCTCTCCAACTGAGTTCGATACTCAGCCTCAAATCTCGTAGGGCTGGACAGTTCCTGATGCGCCGAAAATACACAGTGAGCGCGGACCTAAATCCCGTGAGGCACATTCAGTCACACTCAATACGTTCGGTCTTTGCAACTCCGTGCAGTGCGGTGGCAGCTTGTCCATGCATGGCCGCTTGATGACACGCCTGACGAGCTGAAACGGGTTATATGTTCATATAGCACCATGCGCAATGGACGCTCCGGTGCCCCTTTCCTTTTAAGAGCAGCGAAGCGCCAGGAAAATCAGGAACACAGTATACATGTGTAGGACGGGCCATACATAGGCGATAAGATGACCATAGCACTAATCGAACAAGATAAAGCGGCCCTCTGACTATTTTTGGGTTAACAAGAAATTGTAATGGTAGTACGCTTAAACGAAAGATGGGAGTGGGACCAATCTAGACGCTCCACACACGACTCAGTGGTTCCGAAGATCCTGTCAAACAGGTTTGGGGAGAAGTCGTGAATTTATATGGTGGGAATAACAGCTCTAAGTTGTCTTTGATATCAATCATAGAGGGTATTTGCATGATTCTCGGTGAATGATAGTGGCTGAATGGCCGAGTACTCAAGGTGTTAGTCTATCGAAAATACGATCCCCTAGAGTTGCGTGGATGGAGCCCGTGACACAGGAGTTGATGGACCGAGCCTGACGGACGTCAAGTATCCGATGGATAATAGCGGGCATCCCTCATCTGACTGACCTTTGAAACACTAATAGAGCGGGCAGGTACTACGGCCCCATTCCCAGGAAGTGTTAGGGAAGGTGTATTGGGCGATGACCCGAAAGCCTCGGGAACGCGCTGCGCGGTCTAATCCCGTAGATGCAATAATGAAGATTCAGAAACGGCTACTCGCGAGAGGTTTACGGGCGGAGAATTTGACTTGGAATGCGATGGCAGGTGTTATAATAGCGGTTCAGACTCAGACTGAAGAAACCCTCTAGTACACCCCTGGTTATAAAGCAGCTATATCGGAGCGAGAACGAGGAGGGTAGCGTGAATCTTCGAATGGAAAGGGATCTACATGGGGGGAGGAAATTTAGACGGAGGACGACAAGAAACCGAAGCGTACAGGGTATTCGCGGCGGAGGGCAGAGGAAAATGGAATGGGAGGGGAGGATGGCCCAAGTCCGATTCTACCTAAATGGCAACATCAGAGAAGCAGTCCACATGCTGTCCTACAAGCAGCGCAATCAGATACCAAAGGAGCTGAGCAGAATCATGAAAGAGTCTAGCGTGCCGTTATATTTATCTTGTCAGTCCAGACAAATACACGAGCCCTACTTCAGCGCTTTAACGGCACAAGGGTCAGGGCTCAAGACACACACACATACACATACACACACACATATATATATGTATATAGGGATGTAGCGAGCGCGATTTCGCAAGCACCAGGTCATTTTCATCGAATCCGGTGACTCCAATTATGATACCACAACTGAGCTGCGAGGTTGTGGTGCTCTTGATAACATGTCCTCCATGATGAGGTCGGTTGTGGTTGAGAACGACGCAACTTGCACTCTCCCACGATCCGTGCCACAATTCGTGGAGACATGACGACACCGGATTCTGAAGATTCACGACCGCAGTCAAATCCTCCGTCTCGGAATGCATCCTTTCCGAACATTGGATTATTTTCTAGCTCCTTCGAAAGATGGAAGGACGAGCAAATGGATTGGGCGGGTGCCTTCACGTTGCTGGGTACGGAACGACACGCGTTCTGTCGTTAAGCGCTATCTTATGCCCACTTATCTTCTATAAGACACGTTTGAAACATTCTGGGATGCGCGAGTCGACCTCTGGGAGCGTCGCCTGCGCAAGCACGGCAAGAAAGTCCTTCAGTCAACGCAGACCGCCCTTAGGAAGCGAGGCATTGAGGGGGATGCATTCGCCAAAGATTTAGATAAAGAACTGTCTAGGTATAAGGCTAAGGTAGGGCAAATGTTCGTTGTCACCAGAGGCGAATGGCTCATAGGAAACCCAATGTAGCTGGCCATCCGAATGCAAGCGGTTAATACTGGTACACCCTTCACTCATCTCCTTCAATGGAACGGGTCCTTATCGATGTGTTTCTGCAGCATGGAGCAGCACGAAAGTCGTTCGCACACGTGAAAAGGCATGGTTGTTGACAACGCCTAATGATATGTCACAACTCACAGTGCATCTGATCTAGATGTCTTTCTTCTTCGGGGTCCATGCCGTCCTGGGTTCTGCTCTTCTTGTTTGCCTCTATCCGGAGTGGCTTCATGTCGTATACACTCTCGTATCGGCCTATAGTGCGTTGATACTCACCACTATGATTCCACCGTCTCATCAAAATTTCGTAGTGCTTACCGCACGGCTTATCAGCTACCACCGTCGATCGTGGCATTACTTCCTATTTGATCTCTGCTACTACGCGAATATCCTCAACTTCATTTTCTTGTGGATAGCACCTGGATCACCAGCGCTATTTGTTGCTTGCTACTGCCTCTCTCACGGTTCGTTGGCGATCGCAGTCCCACTTTGGAGAAATTCTCTCGTCTTTCACGACGCCGATAAAGTATGTCAGTTTTCACCTCCTATGCATTTAACACTCATACCTCCATCAGGTCACTTCTTTGTGGATTCACATTTACCCACCTCTCGTTTTTACCACCATTCGGCACTTCTACCCTGGGGCGGAGACTCGGTTCCCAGCGTTAAAGCAGCTACATCACATGCAGCCTCTCCGGGCTTTGGCCTTCAGCTGTACGATCTACTTGCTCTGGCAAGGTCAGTTTTCTTCGTTGCCGCAGGGCTATCTCGCTTATGGGTCCTTTATAGCTCTCTACTGGAAATTCGTTTATGTAGACAGGAAGGAGAAAGTTGAAAGTGGCGAACGCACGACTTCCCTCTCTTACCTGCTCGCGGATCAACGCGGTGCAATTGGTAAAGCTCTAGCGTCCGTTGCCCCAGAGCGGCGAGTTCCGTACTTCATGCTTAGCCAATTCCGTGTGTCATCTTTCATCCATCTCTCTGTCATTTGACTGACATTGGAACTTCGAGTGTTCACAATCCTCACGGAGATCCCACCGGTCTACTTCCTTTATGACAGCCCAAGACTAAGTGTAGCATTTCTCTTCTTTATCTTTGCAGTCTCCGTCTGGAACGGAGGTCGGTTCTATGTCGAGGTCTTCGGCCGCAAGTTCGAGAAAGGTAGGCGATTTACTTCGTTCAGCTGGCAGAGTGGCCGTTGACCCATGCGATCAGAGCTCGAAGCTTTGCGCAAAGAGCTGGCGGAAATGTCCGCCAGTCAAGCGGTCACTCCATCGGGCGAGCGCAAGAGCATGCCCCTGGATGGGTTAACATCGAGTTCGGAAGATGAAAGTGAGGAGGTGGTGACGATGGCCTCCCACGACGGTACTGGAGCGACGAACGGTGTTTATAAGAAAAACGGGTAACCTCGCTCCTCGCTTGACACGTTTATGATGACCTACACTTTGTACTGACGGAGGTTTCCCGTCCATATGTAGTACTGTATTTCTGAATATGACATCCTCTAATACTGTACAGGCCGCTCGCCATTAAGTTCGACTCCAAATCCATATCCCTAGCACTTTGTGAGTATAAGAACTTATTAAATGTCTGCACACGCACCAAATTGCAAACCTCTGAGTTCCACTACTGGTGGTATTTCTGGACGCACTCTTCCTTTTGTATCTTCGACTCGGATTCCGCACCCTTGACACATGTCCGCAAGCTGGATGATCTTAACTTTATCCTCAGGATCCGTAATATTCTCGGGTTCACCTTCGTTTCCCCATATTAGATTAGTAATATGTATTCTTCGTAGGTTGAAATCT
>Ga0307513_10011073_pt1 | contig 11245 bp, 7 predicted proteins | sample 15_EM_MG_FD_202174 | JGI IMG/M metagenome (GOLD analysis project Ga0307513, IMG submission 202174) | Populus trichocarpa ectomycorrhiza microbial communities from riparian zone in the Pacific Northwest, United States - 15_EM | ecosystem: Host-associated > Plants > Roots > Unclassified | place... | reverse complement strand
ATCACAATCCACACGAACATGCTTCTAGTCAATAATTGAAAACCTAAAAAACCCATATATCCATGTTAACAAACAACAGTTAGGACCTGTGCTCATGTTAGTGCAGGCTCTCTTTTTTAGTAATATAAGAATTAAGTTCATACTTTAAAAAGAAATAAGATTTTTATGCAATGGAAAGTGGAAACAACTAATACGTACCAAAGGATTGCATGTTACTTTGAACATGTAGAAAAATCAAAGAAAGGAAAAGACAGCAGAAATTAAAAAAAGAAAAGAAAAAAGCCTTTTTCTTCCATAAAATATACGTATAGAAACCGAAGAAAGTACCTTAATTAGCTTCAATGGCAACTCACAAGACAGCTCCAAAAACCCACTGCACTACCGCACTCAATGCATATTTGGATAGCTATTCATAAATAAACTTTATTGAATAGGAAATTTATGGGATCTCCATGATTATAAGTATATACTTTGTTTCCTTTCCTGTTAAGGACACAAATTTTTCATTAAAATAATATTCCTCAGAGGGTCCGGACAATTGTTGAGAATTCATTAAATTTCCTAATCAAACCCCCTCCCCCTTTTTTTTTTTGAAGTTATTCAAAAGGATTGTTTTCCATTTAATTTAATGGTTTTTCATAAAATCTTTTATTTTTTTTTATTTCCTTTTCTTTTCTATAAGTTTTTTTAAAACGTGATTTATGTTTCATTATGCATGGATTTTTTTTTGTTGTAAATTTGTTTTAATTAAATAAATTATGGATGAATGAAAAATTAATCTCAAATAATCCTTCATTTTCCTACTAAAAAATACTCTTGATTATTCTAGATTTAATTCTTGATTTATAGTGGTTAATTAAATATTGATAATGCTGGGAATTAGTTCTTATTAATTCCTCAACTTTTTAGCTTCCAAGATTTACTATAAAAAAAAGAGACGAATGAAGCGTTTAATTCAAGAATCTTAAAAAAATTTACATACTTTTCCTCATCTTATATTTCAGTGTTTTTTATTTATTTTATGCTTTGATTTTCTTTTCAAATCTAGAACTTTCAGTCTGAGAAATATTTGAGTTTTATATTTTTTAGTTAAAAAACCTTGCTTTAAAAGTGATTATAAACCAAAGCACCTCCTGTAGCCAAAGAAGCATATTTAGAGTTCACGTTGATTGGTGGATTGAATGAGATTGATGGGCACTAGCACAAGAGCCATAGATAAATAGACAAAGAAGTTCAGCTGCTAGAGTCGATCCTATCCCGTATTTACCAGCAAAAAAATAGGGGAGTCATCTGTCTAACGAAAACCTTAAAAATTTAATTTTTAATTTTTTTTCACCTAAAAATACCTAAAATTGCATTATATAAATCTTAATAAGTTCATTTTCAATCTCAAACCACTCTCTAATCAATATAGATATAAAAAAATCCAACCGAATAAAAAATAACTATAGAGTTCCCGATCTACTTTTCCCTGCATGTTCGAAAAACAACCACCTACTCAATTAAACTCTATTATTTAAAATGATTTTATTAACATCAAGAACGGTCTTTTAATGATTGAATGGACCCTTTTTCACTCATTTTTCTTTTTCAATGACTTTCTGTCTCCTCTCTCAACAATTAGGGGATGAAACAAGAATAAAATAAAGTTTAGGATTGTAATACAAAATAAGGAATAGGGACTAAAATTACAAACAAAAAAAACAATTGAATGACCAAACTAAAGTTTTTTGCAACTTCTCAACAATGCAACAAAAAAATGGCCCTGGTATTTATTTATATTAATTTTGGTCCTTTCTCTTTTAATTTTTTAACAATAACATAAAACTTTTTTTTTCTGAAATCGATTTCTCATTTAACGTCATAATGTTCTCTAACATTTCACAAATGCAATAGCATGCAAATTAAAACAAATCTCAAAGTATAAAACCATGACAACATAGCTTTTGAGGATCAAATTAAAAAACAAAAAGTTGAATGATCAAAACAGAAGTAACCAAAAGTTTGCAGGATTTAAAAAGGAAAATGACCAATAAACAATGATATGGATAGTGAATTGTGAGAGAATGAACTATATTTTACTTATATATTTGTTAGTGCTTGGTTATTGCCTCGAAGCAAAAGAGATGTAGACAATAAAAACAGAGAAGACATGTCCCTCGTACCTATTATTTTGAAATGATAAAAATTTACTTAAAAATTATTTCAAATACTTTATCTTTCTCTCTCTAATTAGATATGTTTGTATCTTTTTTATATCTGTTTTTTTATTCTATTACCCTAACCAAACTCAACATTTTAGTTTATTAGGGAATAATGTCTTGTATCAAGTGAATGTATGATTGGAAAATGATGTATGGTATTGTTTATTAATTCATGCTTAATGTATTAAATCATCTAGTTAAATGTAAATGATGGACCAATCTCAATAGGTTACCTGATGGTTAAAAATATATGTTTATTTCTTAACTTTTTGGGTTTAAATCTCGAGAATTGCACTCATAAACACTTATTAAATTCTTTTGAATTCACCAAGCTGGTACGGGGGTGTGTCTTTAAGATCATTCAGGAAAGGAATTAATCTCGATTGGTTGGCTTGATGGTAATCTATGCTGAGGCTACTACGCAGATAAATTTATTAAATTCTTCTCAATATACTACTAGATTAATATGGGTATTTATTCTCGGTTAACATATAAGCTAAACAATATTTTTTTAAATGAACCAATTATGCTCCTGGTTTAGTGTAAATGATGGATTCCATGTATTCATTGGAAAAGTTACTAGAAAGAATTTTTTATTTAATTTTTTAACACATATCAATCTAAAAATTATTAATAAAATATAGTTAAGAAAAAGTTTTACATAATATATACTTCTGAAACACTAAGGGAAAGAATTTCATGAATCTTCATTGTTCATATAAACTGTGAAGCTTCTTTATTTTTTTTTTCTAATTTTTTTTTTCAATTTCATCTTTCAATAGCTTTTCTCCTTTTAACTCCAACATTCAATAGCCTAATTAGATATAATTAGGTTTATAATTATAATAGAACTACCAAAGTAAAAGTTTGAAGATTGCAAAGTAAAACATGAAGAAAATTATATGGCTAACCCTAGTTTTGTAATAATTTGTATTTTGGTACAAAAAATTATTTTATTTATTTATTAGTTTTTGGGTTAGAAAGATAGAGAAACTCGCTGAAAAACAACAAATGAGGGAGAAAATGAGTGGTTTTCACATTTCGGCAACCAAAATAACTAAGTTTGATGACAAAGAGTTTCATTCGATGAAAAAAGTTTGAGGGCAGTGGTTTTCCCCTCTAAACATGGTTGGACAAATAGATTGAGTTCGATTTTGATTTTTTTTTATTCATTTAATTTTTGTTTTTTAAGTTATTTTGGGGTTGTTAGGTGGTTTATATTGATTTTTATAGTGTTGTTAAGTTAAAATAGATTGAAAAATAGATTTTCAACCAAAAAAACAGTCTTGATTCTATAGCTACATAGTAGTGGTTCGGCACAATCAAGTGGCTCATCGTCTATCAAAGCAAATAATACATTGCATGTTTCCTTTTTGTTTTAAAAAATAATAATAAAAGGTGGTTAACAAGTGGTTTATCCTTTAAAAAAAATGGCCAAGACAAGAGGGCTTGTCCCATATTCATGTGCCTAGGTTTTTTTTTCAGACACATGTCTTAACCCATCCAGGTTTACGTGCCTAAGGTGACCTTTTTTATATTGGTTTTTTATTGAATTTTTTCTTGTTTTTTTCTTCAAATTTATCCTTAAATATTTGGTTGATTTTGAATTGATTTTTATTTTTTATTAGATAATTGAATAAAAAAATATGATGAAACCGAATAGAGTCCATAATTTATGCAACGAGTTTAAAAAATTAATCCAAAATACGTGATTCAATTCAATATATTATCATCTTGATATTTAAAAAGAACATATCAATTTGATTTTTTTTTTAAAAGCCATTTAACCTAAGGCAAAAAATTGACTACACTTTTCTACCTCGAATTTTATTGTCAAACACGAAGAGAAACAAGAGTTTCTATTTCATCCATCATATCAAATACAAATTAATCTTGTCTCCTACTGTATCATTCCGAGTTTTTGACTATCGCATCTCCAATATCTTATTTCCAAACCAAACCCAACCTATAATTACAGTTCTAGGTCGTGTGTAGGGACTTTGGTCCGAACTTGGACCCTATTTATTTGCTGGAAAGTAATTTTTTTTTTAAAAGTAAATTCTGGGAAAGTGAATTATTTTCCAATATTTGATAGTGTAATGAAAACTAAATTGAAAAACATTTTCCAGTGTTTGGTTATGTAATGGAAAATAAGCTGGAAAATGACTTATTAATCTTTTATTTTTTTCAAGTTTATTAAAATAATGAGAAACAAATATTACAAATTAAAAAGTTGAATGAGAATGAAATTGAAAAAAAATATAATTTTATAAATTATCTCAAATAAAATAAATAATAATCAAATCTAAAAAAATAAAAAAAAAATTGAAAGATGAAGAAATTAAAATAATAATAATTAACATTTCATAAATTATTTCAAATAAAATAAGTAATAATCAAAAGAATGAGGACCAAGTTTGATAGATAAAAAATTTCAATTAAAAAATGATAAGGAAAAAGCAAGTAACAATTATAAAAATAAGGACCAAAACTAATATAAAAATTAAATTCTAAATGATGAAATTGAAAAACAAATATTCAAAACAAAATATATATAGCAATCAAAAGTTTGAGGACCAAATTTGATATAATCAACAAATAATATGACATTTCTAAATTTTTCAAAACTTCCGGAAAGTGTTTTCCACTCAAAGTAAAAGAAAAACACTTTCCTGGAAACCAAACCAAATTTTTCTTTGACTGGAAAGTATTTTTGGTTGACCAACTTTTTTAATAATAAATAAACACAAGAAAGTTTGGAAAGTTGTTTTCCACAAACTAGTTTCTGGAAAACAAACACAGCCTTGAAAGCATTTCTTTTTCCAGGCAGAAAGCAAAATAAAACTTGTTTAAATTAAGAATTTTTTTCAGGATGGAAACATAAGTAAATCACAAGGAGGAATAATCGAGATAACTTTTTATTTGCTAAAAAAATTCAAGTTTTAATAATTTTAATTTATTTAATTATTATATAATGAAAGATAATACCGTTATATAGTTTTGCAAATCCACCCTTTCCCTTTCAAATCCCTGACATTCAATTTTAAACCATCTTTGTTATTTAATCTCCATTTTCATGAACCCCAAAAATAACAATTTCATTCTAGTTATGTGAATCTCACAATAATTTGCCCAAATACCCATTATACCCTTCATCATATCTGGATTTATTAGCAAAGTTATTAAATTTAAAAAATAATATATTTTTTATTTTTTTTTAATCAAATCAAGTTTTGACAAATTTATCCAATCTTGATTTAACTTATCTAATTCTAAAAATTTAACCAAATTAATTTTTAAAATTAGCACGGGTTAAATCTGATATTAAACCGGATCTAAATTGATCCGTTGAGCCAAGCCAAATTTCGTAATACGTGGCACCACAACTCGCAAGCAATTCACCAATAAAAAACGAAATCCCCCACCAACCCTACCCTCGAAATCTAAAATCATCCATTAAAATCCTGGACTTATCACAATATTCAAACCAGGCTACCAATTAAAACCTACCACGTCACCTATTCATTCTAATCCCAAAACTTGCCCTTTTTAGCCCCGGCCTCCAAGTTCATTCTCCCGCAAGCTTCTTATTAAAAGAAATAAAAAATTCAAAATCCCCGCTGCTCTCAAAATTTCAAAACCCTCCCTCGCTTTCTCCGTTCTCCTTTTTCCCCTATAAAAAACCACACCCGCACACCCACCTCTACTCACCACAAAAAACCCTAATTTATCTCTTTCGAACAAAAACAAAACAAGCCTCCAAAATGCCTGCAATCCCAGAAGAGCCCCTCCTCGCTGAAAACCCAGACCGCTTCTGTATGTTCCCAATTCAATATCCATCAATCTGGGAGATGTACAAGAAAGCTGAAGCCTCATTTTGGACGGCTGAAGAGGTCGATCTCTCTTCAGATGTCGGTCACTGGGAAAACCTGACTCCTGACGAGAAACACTTCATTTCTCACGTCCTTGCCTTCTTCGCCGCCTCTGATGGAATCGTCCTCGAGAATATCGCCGGGCGTTTCATGAAAGAAGTCCAAGTCTCGGAGGCGCGTGCTTTCTACGGGTTCCAGATCGCGATTGAGAATATCCACTCAGAGATGTACAGTCTTTTGTTGGAGACCTACATCAAGGATTCTACTGAGAAGAACCGCCTGTTTCATGCCATTGAGACGGTGCCGTGTGTGGCTAAGAAGGCGGAGTGGGCTTTACGGTGGATCGACGGAGGCGAGAGTTTTGCGGAGAGGTTAATTGCTTTTGCTTGCGTGGAAGGGATATTTTTCTCGGGGAGTTTTTGTGCGATATTTTGGTTAAAAAAACGTGGGCTAATGCCAGGCCTGACCTTCTCGAACGAGTTGATCTCGCGAGATGAAGGGCTTCATTGTGATTTCGCGTGTCTCCTTTACAGCCTGTTGAGGAAGAAGCTGAGTGAGGAGCGCGTGAAGGGGATAGTGAAGGAAGCTGTGGATATAGAGAGGGAGTTTGTGGTGGACTCGCTACCATGCGCGTTGGTGGGGATGAATGGGGAGTTGATGAGTCAGTATATTGAGTTTGTAGCTGATAGGCTGTTGGGTGCGCTTGGGTGCGGGAAGGTGTACAATGTGGCTAATCCATTTGATTGGATGGAGTTGATATCCTTGCAAGGGAAGACAAATTTCTTCGAGAAGAGAGTCGGAGAGTATCAAAAGGCTTCAGTTATGTCTAGTATTAATGGGAATGGTGACAATCATGTGTTCAAGATGGATGAGGATTTTTAGAGTCTTTGTGGGCTAATGTTTTTATCTAATTATATGCTCTACTTCTGCTTTGTTTAATTTTTTTTTTGTTTTTTGCTCGAGGAATAGTAAATGGCAAGTTCCCTTTTGATGTCTTTGTACATGCTCAATCCTTTTGTGTTAATTTAGACCTTAAATGTGTTTAATATTATGGTGCTTTGAGTTTTTTTATAATGTTTTTTTTTTTCAAGAAAATGTATTAAATTTTTTAATTCTTAACATGAATATATTAAAATAATTGAAAAACATTAATTTGATTTTTTTCATGTTAAGTGTATTTTTTAAATGTATTTAAATACAATTTTAAATAAAAAAACTAACTCAAAACCTGTGTAAAAAAACTGAAAAATCGAGAAATCGGAAAAAAAATAACCGAAAAAACTGAACTATAAAAAAAACCGATTAAATCAATTAAAATTTTGAAAAAACTGGCCGGTTTGGTTCGGTTTTGGTTTTATAAGTCTAAAACTGAACTGAAAAAAAACCTGAGTCAAACCAAAAAAACCCGAGCCAAACTGGTCTGAACTGGTTTTTATTCTAAAAAACCGAATCAAAATCGATCGGTTTGAAGTGGTTTTAATTTGATTTTGGATTTTTTTTTTTAAAAAAATTCAATTTAATTATTTATTTTTAATAAAAACCAAACCAAAAATCATTACCTTTACTCAAAACTATTATTAATTGCGTTGTGCTTTTTTTCAAAGTTCCATTTCCAGACTCAAATTTCAAAATCGCCCACCATAAAAACTGCCGCCAAATCATACAAATTCTTTCAAAAAAATTGGACCCATTCTATATGTATATGCAATGCTGTCCTAAATTGGTTAAAGGCTCGGGTTACGTGCTTGCAAGGTTAACCTTAAGATGATATCACTTGATTTTTTCAAGTTTTTTTCTATAAATATAACACCGATGTTATATATATATAAAAAAAATTAGAGTTGACTTGAATGAGTCAACTAGGTTATTTTGATTTGATTAATCTCAGGTTAGTAAATTAAAATGAGACTAGGTTTAGTTCAAGTTCTGAATTAGCAGATTATTGGTCAATTTTGAGAGTTGAGTTGTGTTTAATAATCATGAATCTCTCATCTCATATCTATTGGTTTGATGAATTTGAATCAAATTTCCAAAAACAATGTATTACTAGTGTTATTATTTTCACATCAAATACATAATACGAGACGGCATGCCCGCACGCTGCTGCGGGTTTATAAAATAAATGTATTTGATAATGTTATAATTGTGAACCAGTGCTAGATAAGTAATAGAAAATAAAGGTATGATGAAGCCAATATTTCATGAAAGAAAAAAATTTTGTGTTGGTGATTAAAAACTTAGAGACTGAACAAAATGATTTATAGCAATCCACAGTGTTTTGTGAGGAAAGATACCGTGCTTTTGCCACATGATTTAGCTTTTCTGTTAATAAAAAACTAAAAAAATTACAAAGCTAAATTCTCTACCAACTTAATATTAAAAAAAATCAACAAAGATAATTTTGCAAGGAAAAAAACCCATGAGGAAAAACGTTGTAGCAATTGACAATGTTTTGTGAGGAAAACTACAGTGTTTTCCTCAATACAATCAACAAAGATAATTTTAGAAAGAATCATAAAAAAATCATTTATAGAAATACTGTAGTAATTTACAGTGTTTTGTGAGGAAAACAACAACGCTTTTCCCATATGATTTAGTTTTATTGTAATTATAATTTTTAACCAACTCAATATTCAAAAACAAAATCAACAAAGATAATTTTGGAAAAAATCATGAAAAAAATCATGTGGGAAAACACTACAGCAATTCACAGTGTTTTAAAGAAAAACAATTACAAAGCTAAATTCTCAAGAAGCTTAATATTAAAAAAATAAAATCGACAGAGATAATTTTTGAAAAAAAAACACAAAAAAACAGGGACAAAAAAACCATGCTGGAAACACTGTATCAATTCACAGTGTTTTATGATGAAAGCTACAGTGCTTCCCCACATGATTTAGCCTTATTTGTAATGACTTATAATTGTAATTCTCAACCAGCTTAATATTAAAAAAATAAAATTGACAAAGATAATTTTGAAAAAAATCATAAGAAAAAAAAAACTATGTGGAGAAACACTGTAGCAACCATAATATTTTGTGAGGAAAGCTATAGTGTTTTCCCCACATGATTAAGCTTTATTACAAAGTTAAATTCTAACCAGCTCAATATTAAAAAAATAACATCGACAAAGATAATTTTTTTAAAAAAATATTATAAAAAAAAAGAAAAACACAAAAGAAACTGGAAAAAAACCAAGTGAGGAAAAACTGTATCAATCCATAGTGTTTTGTGAGGAAAGTTACAGTGTTTTCCCCACATGATTTAGCCTTACTTGTATTGACTTCTAATTGTAATTCTTAACCAGCTTAATATTAAAAAAATAAAATTGACAAGATAATTTTAGAAAAAAACAAAAAAAACTATGTGGGAAAAAACACTGTAGAAATCCACAGAAATTTGCGAGGAAAGGTACAGTGCTTCCCTCACATATTGTAACTGTAATTCTTAACCAGCTCAATATTAAAAAATAAAATCCAAAAAGATAATTTTAGAAAAAATCATAAAAAATCAAAAAACAAAAAAAAACTATGTGGAGAAACACTGTAGCAATCAACAATGTTTTAAAGAAAAAAATTACAAAACTAAATTTTCATTCTACTCTTACTTGTAATTGTAATTCTTACCAGCTTAATATTAAAAAAAAATTAACAAAGACAATTTTAGGAAAAAAAAAAAACAAAAAAAAACTATGTGAGAAAAAATATCGTAGCAATCCACAGTAATTTGCGAGGAAAGCTACAGTGCTTCCCTCACATATTGTAACTGCAATTCTTAATCAACTCAATATTAAAAAATAAAATTGAAAAAGATAATTTTGGAGAAAATCATAAAAAAACCACGTGGAGAAACACTGTAGCAATCAACAATGTTTTAAAGAAAAAAAATTACAAAAAAAAATTCTATATCAGCTCAATATTAAAAAACTAAAATAAAAAAAATATAATTTTGGAAAATAGAAAAATAAAATAGAAAAACCAAGTGGAAAAACACCGTAGCAATCCACAATATTTTAAAGAAAAAAAATTACAAAGCGAAATTTTTAACCATCTCAATATTAAAAAAGTAAAATTGACAAAGAGAATTTTAGAAAAAAAAACAAAAAAAGAAGAAAAAAGGGAAAAAAAACAAAAAGTGCAAAAAAAAAAAACAAAAAAGTAGAAAGGAAAGGGAATGCGTAGGTGTGGGTGAACAGTGAATTCCCCACACCCTTTAGCTTATTACTTAATTTGAAAAATACTATTAAAATCAAATAAAAATTTATAATATTATTTAAGAACCATGTCAAAAATAAAAAGTAAGTGAATCAACATAATAAACTTTTTTCTTATTGAAAAAAAAATATATAAAAATAAAAAAAAAGACATAAAAGGGTTAGACTTAACTCTTGGCCCTTAGTATCAGATCATATGCTTAACCTTACTTTAACTTTTTTTATTAAGGTGAAATTTTAGAAAAAAAATTTTAAAACGAATGACATATCATCTGTCATGATAGATGATACATTATCCGCTTACCTAATTTCTGGTAGCCAAAGTAGTTGAAAACACTCAACAAACCTCAATAAACTCATTTGTATCCTTAAAGTAGTGAAAAACTAGTTAAAATCCGAGAAATCAAACTAATATCACAAATCTTTTCAAGCTGCAATCTATCTTTTCCAGCAAGATGAGGACCCAAACTACCACTATCAAATACTTCTTGTTAAATGAAACATTCTAACACTAAACTTGATCATTTTGTTTACCGGAATTGCTACAACTAAATACTTCATTTCTCTAATACTATTTTCTAGCATGTCACTCTCTCTCTCATATTGGTAATGAAAAAATATAAAAATAAACTTTAGGATTAAAATAAAATTATGCAAATTTTGAATTTGACATATATTATTCTGATATATTACATTTGAGTTTTTTGTCTTTTAAATTTAAAAATCTATCATAATTTTAAGGCTAATTTCATTGATTAGACTAAAAAAAAATTAAATTAAACAAAATAAAAATAAAAAATCAAGAGATTTACTGTTATTTTAAACAATTAAGTTTTATATCAAACTCCATATGTTTTAGTTGTTTAGGTATTATTATGTTGAACTAGTAACTTTGTATCCTAAATTATAGTATTTAACTACTAACTTTGCATTTTGTTACAATTATAATCAAATCA
>Ga0307513_10011072_pt1 | contig 11246 bp, 9 predicted proteins | sample 15_EM_MG_FD_202174 | JGI IMG/M metagenome (GOLD analysis project Ga0307513, IMG submission 202174) | Populus trichocarpa ectomycorrhiza microbial communities from riparian zone in the Pacific Northwest, United States - 15_EM | ecosystem: Host-associated > Plants > Roots > Unclassified | place... | reverse complement strand
GCAATGAATTTGCGCGTGGATTGATGGAGTTCGCATGAGCAAGAAAGCCGCAAAACCCGATCTGCGCATGGTGGTGAACAACCCCGACGAGCCCGTGCCCGAGGCCCTGGTTGCCTCGCCCGAGCAGGTCGAGATGCCGTTCGCCATGGTGCACGGCGAGCCGGTGACGCAGCTCCCGAAGGACCTGTACATCCCGCCGCAGGCGCTGGAAGTTTTCCTCGAGGCTTTCGAGGGCCCGCTCGATCTGCTGCTCTACATGATCCGGCGGCAGAACCTCGACATCCTCGATATCCCGATCGCCGACATCACCAAGCAGTACATGGAGTACATCACTCTCATGGAAGGGCTGCAGCTCGAGCTCGCCGGGGAATACCTGGTCATGGCCGCGACGCTGGCGGAGATCAAGTCGCGCATGTTGCTGCCACGCGCGGTGGATCCGAATGCCGGGGAGGAGAGCGATCCGCGCGCGGACCTCGTGCGCCGCCTGCAGGAGTACGAGCGCTTCAAGAGCGCCGCGGAAAACATCGACCGCATCCCGCGCATCGAGCGCGACACCTGGGTCGGCAACGCCGAGCTCGGCGAGCGCAAGTCGTCGCGGCCGCTGCCGCAGGTCGCCATGCAGGAAATGATGTTGGCATTTCGCGACGTGGTGCAGCGCTCGGAAATGTTCGCCCACCATCACGTGCAGCGCGAGCGGCTGTCGGTGCGGGTACGCATGTCTGATATTCTCGCGACGCTCGAGCATTCGAGCTTCGTCGAGTTCGTGCACCTCTTCAAACCCGAAGAGGGCCGCATGGGTGTCACGGTCACTTTCGTCGCCATTCTCGAACTGGTGCGCGAGGGGCTGATCGACATCGTGCAGACCGAGGCGTATGCGCCCCTGCACGTTCGCGGCGCGCAAGGTGCGCGGGGCCTTCGGCTCGCGGTGGACAACGATTCAATGGGCGATGAGACAACGGCGAACGCGGACGAGTCGGCCCCTGAGGCTGAACAAGGGCCGGAGTCAGAGCAATCGGATGGAGAGCAGCATGAGTGATGCCTACTTCAAGAATGTCGTCGAAGCGGCGCTGCTGGCCGCGGCGCGCCCCGTTTCCATTGCCGAGCTGCAGCAGATATTCGACGAACAGTCGCGCCCTTCACCCAAGGAAATGCGCGCGGTCCTCGAGCGGCTCGCGGCCGACTTCGAAGGCCGCGGCGTTGCCATCAAGGAAACCGCCACCGGCTTCCGTTTCCAGGTGCGCACGGAATTTGCGCACGAAGTGGCGCGCCTGTGGCCCGATCGTCCGCGCAAGTATTCGCGCGCGTTGCTCGAGACGATCGCGCTCATCGCCTATCGCCAGCCCATCACGCGCGCCGAAATCGAAAACGTGCGCGGCGTGGCGGTGAACCCCGAAATCGTCAAGACGCTCATGGAGCGCAACTGGGTGCGCGTCGTCGGCCATCGCGACGTGCCCGGGCAGCCCGAGTTGTTAGGCACCACGGCCGAGTTCCTCGACTACTTCTCGCTCAAGTCCATCGAAGACCTGCCGCCGCTCGCCGATCTCAAGTCGCTCACCGACCTCAACCTGCAGCTGCCGCTGCCGGTGAATGCCGCCGGCGAAACCGGTGAAGCCCTCGCACCCGATTCCGACGCCAACACGGATTCGGGTGAAGTGGCGGTCGTGCCGGTGCTCGAGGCTGCGGAAGCAGAAGGCGGCGACCACGGGCTCGATGCCGCGTCCGACGACGACTCCGATGAAGAAGAACTCTCCGCGCCCGGCGATGCCGCCGCCGGACTCGTCGCGGCGCCGCCGTCCGACGAGTCTTAAGGCACGGGCGTAACTCATGGCACGCCCGCGCTCGACGCCGGCTGGCGTCGCCGAGCGGCTCCAGAAGTATCTCGCCCAGCGTGGCCTGGGCTCACGCCGCGCGGTCGAAGAATGGATCCGCGCCGGGCGCCTGTCCGTCAATGGCCGCATCGCCGAGCTCGGGCAGAAGGTCTCGCATGCCGATGACATCAGGCTCGATGGCCGCGTCATCAAGACGCGCGCAACCGAGGGCGCCCAGGTTTTCATGTTCAACCGTTCACCCGGCGATCCGTTGCGTGAGGCCGACGACGAACGCCCGGCGTTGATCGACCGGCTGCCGAAAACCGCGGGTCGGCGCTTCGTGGCCGTGAGCCCCATGCCGGGCATCGACGGCGGCCTGGAAATCGTCACCTCCGACGGTGCGTTGGCCGCCAAACTTCAGCGCACGAATCACATCCTGTTGTGCGAGTTCAGCGTGCGCATCAAGGGGCAGTTAGGCCCCGATCACATCGAAGCCGTGAAGAGCGGCAAGATCGACCGTGCGTCGCGCATGACGGTGGAGAGCGTCGGCACCAGCGAAGCGCAGCTCGAAGGTTCGAATCGCTGGTATTCGATCGTGGTGCGCGGCGCGAGCGGCAAGGACATCCGCCAACTCTTCGAAAGACAGGGCGCGCTGGTCAGCCGCGTCCTGCGCATCGCGGTGGGAACGCTGAAGCTCGACAAGGGCCTGTCGCGCGGCCAGCACCGGCAGTTGACCAATGAGGAGGTCTCGGCACTCCTCGGGCGCGTGAAGGACGCGGAGTCCGAAGACTGAACTTTCGCGTCGACCTCAGCCTTGCGCGGCGAACCTCTGTCCCGTGACGCCGAGGCTGGCGGGTCCCAACAACGCCAGGTAGGGCGCGGTCAGCGCTTCGGGCGTCGGCAGGGATTCGACGAGCTCCGAAGGGTAGGCCTGGCGGCGCATCGCGGTGCGCACCTTGCCGGGATCGATGATGTTCACGCGTACGGTCGTCGCGCCTTCGAGCTCGTGGGCCAGCACCTGCGTGAAACCCTCCACCGCGAACTTCGAAATGGAATACGCGCCCCAGTAGGCCCGCCCGCGTATGCCGACGCCGCTCGAGGTGAACAACACAGCGGCGTCTTTCGAAGCACGCATCATTGGCAGCAGATGCTGCGTGAGCACGAATGCCGCCGTGACGTTGACGTGCATGACGCGCATGAACATCGGTACGTCGTATTGTTCGATGGGAGTCAACGCACCTAACAAGGCGGCGTTGTGCAGGAGGCCATCGAGACGGCCATAACGTTTCTCGACGGCCGCGGCGACGGCTTCATAGTCCGCCGCCAGCGCGCGTTCGAGATCCAGCGGCACGATGCTGGCCTCGGGGCCTCCGAGCGCGCCGATTTCCGCATGCACGGCTTCGAGTTTACGCACCGTGCGGCCGAGCAGGATCACTTCGGCGCCGGCCCCCGCCAGCGCGAGCGCCACGGCACGGCCGATGCCGGAACCCGCGCCCGTGACCATGATGACGCGGCCGCGCAATTCGTGGAGCGCCGGTGAGTGCCGGCGCGGATCGAAGGTTTCGTTCATGAAGGTGTGCGCGTTGTGTCCGGCGCCTCGTCATCGTCGATGGACGGCGGCGCGAGCGTGGGTGCGCTGGCGGGCATGCGCACGAGTTGGTCGAGCGGCTCGACGGAGGGAAGTGTGTCGGGCGTAGCGCCGAGTTCGGTGAAGCGCCGTGCCTGCGGCGTGACATTGCGTTCGAACGAGCCGACCGCGGCGTTGTAGGAGTCGAGCGCGTTGCCCAGCGAGCGGCCCACCTTTTGCAGATGGCCGACGAAGGTTGTGAGGCGCTTGTGCAGCTCCGCGCCAAGCTCGCGGATTTCCGCCGCGTTTTCCGAGGCCGCAGCCTGTCGCCAGCCATAGGCCACGACCTTGAGCAGCGCCATGAGCGTGGAGGGCGTCGCGATGATGATGCTTTGCTTGAGCGCGTTCTCGAGCAGCTCCGGCCGTTCGGCGAGCGCCGCGGACAGGAACTGATCTCCCGGCAGGAACAGTACGGCGAACTCCGGGCTCTGCTCGAACTGTTCCCAGTAACTCTTCTGGCCGAGTTCGCGCACTCGCTGCTCCACCTGCATGGCGTGGCGCGCGAGCGCGGCACTGCGGGCGTCGTCGTCCTGCGCTTCGATCGCATCTAGATAGCCGTCGAGCGGCGTCTTGGCGTCGACCACGAGGTCGCGTGCTTCGGGCATGTGTACGATCAAGTCGGGGCGCAGGGCGCCGCGTTCGCCAGTGGCTGCGATGTGCTCTTGCTCGGTGAAATCGCAGTGTTCGGAGAGGCCGGCCAGTTCGACCACGCGCCGCAGAGTCAGCTCGCCCCAGCGGCCGCGGACTTCCGGGCGGCGCAAGGCCGTCACGAGGTTGCGGGTTTCGCGCTGCAGCTGCGCCTGTCCCGACGACATGGATTCGATCTGCGTGCGCATCACGCCAAAGGTTTCGCGCCGTTCGCGTTCGAGCGCCTGGGTCTGCTCGGCGTGCTTGAGCAGCGCCGCATTGATGGGTTCGACCATCTTCGCGATGGCAAGCTCGCGCTCCAGCATTGAAGCGTTGGCTGCCGCCTGGTCGCGCCCGAAGACTTCGCGCGCGAGTTTCAGAAAGGTTTCGCTGTTGGCCTCCAGGGCGGCGCGTGAGGCGTTCTCGACGGAGATGCGCACCTGCGCCTCGCTCTGCGCGAGAAGTTCGGCGGTGCGCGCCCGGAGGTCGGATTCTGAAGTGAGCTTCGCGCGCGTGGATTCGAGCTCGACGCGCAAGGCCTCGGCGCGTCTCGCCGCGCGCAGTGTGCCGATGAGGTAGCCGATGAGACCTGCGGCGAGCGCGGCAATCACCGCGATGAGCCATGGGGAGTTCATGCGCTGCCGTTTCCTTTTTTGGCGCGCGCTGGCGCGCGCGACGGCTTGTCGAGCCAGGCGAGCAGGTCGAGCGGTGTGTTCAGCCAGCCGTGCTGGAACCACTCGTCGGCGCGGTCTTCGTCGCCGATGTAGCCGAAGCCCGCGATCAATGAATACATGCCGGCGGCCTTGGCGGCCTGCGCATCTCGTTCAGCGTCGCCGACGAACACGCATTCGCCCGGTTCCACGCCGATGGTCTTCGCGGCATGCAGCAGTGGCATAGGGTGCGGCTTGCGTTCGGACAGCGTGTCCCCGCTGACCACGGCGCGCACGCGTGAAGCCAGCCTGACTTCGATCAGCAGCGGATCGGTGAGCCAACCGGGCTTGTTGGTCACGATGCCCCAGGCGAGCCCGCGCTGCTCCAGCGCATCGAGCATCTCGTCCCCGCCTTCGAAGAGGCGCGTGTGCCTGGCGAGCCGCATCCGGTAGATGTTCAACAGCCGCATGCGCATTGCTTCGTGCGGCTCGGGATCCAGCGAGCCGAAGCCGAGCCGTACCAGCGCATGGCCACCGTGTGATACCTGCGCGCGCACCGTTTCGAACGACAAGGGCGCGAGATTTTCCTCCACGCGCAGCTGGTTCAGCGATTCGTGGAAATCCTGCGCCGTGTCGAGCAGCGTGCCATCGAGATCGAACAGCACCCCTTTGATAGTGCCGTTCATGACGCGCCCTTGGCCGAAAGGCGCGTGATGTGCATGAGGTAGTTGACCGAGGGGTTCGAGTCGAGCGAGCACTGCTCGCGCAGCGGATCGTATTGCAGGCCGGCGATGTCAACGACCTCGAGGCCCGCGGCGCGCGCGAAGCGCGCGACTTCCGACGGTTTGAGCAGGCGATCGTATTCATGCGTGCCGCGCGGAACGAGGTTGGCGACATATTCGGCGGCGACGATGGCCAGCGCGAACGACCGGAAATTGCGGTTGATGGTGGAAATGAAGACATGGCCACCGGGCCGCACCAGCTTGCCGAGCACATCCACGGTCGCGGCCGGATCGGGCACGTGTTCGAGCATCTCCATGCACGTGACCACGTCGAATTTTGCGGGGCTCTTCAGCAGCTGGCTGGCGTCCTCGACGCGATAGTCGATGGTGAGTCCGGAATCGAGCGCGTGCAGGCGAGCGGTTTCCACCATGCTCGGGGCGAGGTCGATGGCCGTGACATGCGCGCCCGCGCGTGCGAGCGTCTCCGCGAGCAATCCGCCGCCGCAACCCACATCGAGAACACTGGCGCCCGCGAGAGTGCAACGCTCGGCGACGTAACGCGCACGCACGGGATTGAGCTTGTGCAGCGGCTTGAATTCACCGTCGACGTCCCAGAAGCGGTGAGCCGCGGCTTCGAATTTCGCGATTTCCGCGGCGTCGCTATTTGAAGTCGGATGGGCAGTCATGAGGGCTGCCAGTATAAACGCAGCGCTGCCAAAACAGGCCTTTTGGTTAGGGCAGCGTGATAGAATTCCGCACCTTTTTTCGGGCCTTCCACGAACCTTCCATGAACGAAATCGCGCGCGAAATTCTTCCCGTGAATCTCGAAGACGAGATGCGCCAGTCGTATCTCGACTACGCCATGAGCGTCATCGTCGGCCGCGCGCTGCCCGACGTGCGCGACGGTCTGAAGCCCGTGCATCGACGCATCCTGCACGCCATGCGCGAGCTCGGAAACGACTGGAACAAGGCCTACAAGAAATCGGCACGCGTCGTAGGCGACGTCATCGGCAAATACCACCCGCACGGCGACAACGCCGTGTACGACGCCCTGGTGCGCATGGCGCAACCGTTTTCCATGCGTTACCTCCTGGTCGATGGCCAGGGCAACTTCGGCTCGGTGGACGGCGACGCGCCGGCCGCCATGCGTTACACCGAGGTGCGCATGTCGCGCATCGCGAGCGAGCTGCTCGCCGACATCGAAAAAGAAACCGTCGATTTCCAGCCGAATTACGACGAAAGCGAGACGGAACCGACGGTCATGCCGGCGCGTTTCCCCAATCTTCTCGTCAACGGTTCGGCCGGCATCGCGGTGGGCATGGCCACCAACGTCCCGCCACACAACCTCATCGAAATCATCAACGCCTGTCTGGCGGTGCTCGACGACGGCGACGTCACGTTGGCCACGCTCATGCAGCACGTCCCGGGCCCTGATTTTCCGACCGCGGGAATCATCAACGGGGCGACCGAAATTGCCACCGCCTATCGCACCGGCCGTGGCCGCCTCTCGATCCGCGCGCGCACCAATTTCGAAGACATCGACAAGGTCGGCGGGCGCCAGGCCATCATCGTCACCGAGCTTCCTTACCAGGTGAACAAGGCGCGCCTGCTCGAGCGCATCGCCGAGCTGGTACGCAACAAGGAAATCGACGGCATCTCCGAGCTGCGCGACGAGTCCGACAAGGACGGCATGCGCGTGGTCATCGAATTGAAGCGCGGCGAAGTCTCCGAGGTGGTGCTCAACAATCTCTTCGCGCAGACGCCGCTCGAGACCGTGTTCGGCATCAACATGGTCGCGCTCATCGACGGCCGGCCCAGGCTTCTCGGCCTCAAGGAAATGCTCGAGGCATTCCTGCGCCACCGGCGCGAAATCGTCACGCGCCGCACGATTTTCGACCTGGCCAAGGCGCGCGATCGCGCCCACGTCCTCGAAGGCCTCGCGATCGCGCTCGCCAACATCGACGAGATCATCGCGCTCATCAAGGCTTCGCCCACGCCGGTCGAAGCGAAGGCCAAGCTGGCCGCACGCGAATGGAACTCGGGCGTGGTCCCGCAGCTGCTCGCACGTGCCGGTGACATCTCGACGCGCCCCCAGGGTCTCGCGGCGGAGTTCGGCATCACGGTTGCGGGCGGTGGCTACAAGCTCTCCGAGACGCAAGCCCAGGCCATTCTCGACATGCGCCTGCACCGCCTCACGGGCCTCGAGCAGGACAAGATCATCGGCGAATACCAGGAGCTGCTGGCGCTCATCGTCGATCTCACCGATATTCTTGCCCGTCCCGAGCGCCTCATGCAGGTGATCCGCGAAGAGCTGATTGCCATTCGCGAGCAATACGGCGACGCGCGCCGCACCGAGATCAACCGCGACCACCTCGATCTATCTACCGAAGATCTCATCGAGCCACAGGAAGTCGTGGTCACGCTGTCGCACGCCGGTTACGCCAAGAGCCAGCCGGTCACCGAATACCAGGTGCAGCGCCGCGGCGGCCGCGGCAAGGCGGCCACCTCGGTCAAAGACGAAGATTTCGTCGAGAAGCTCTTCGTCGCGCACACGCACGACACCATCCTGTGTTTCAGCAATCGCGGCAAGGTCTACTGGAAGCGCGTGTTCGAGCTGCCGCAGGCGGGCCGTGGCTCGCGCGGCAAACCCATGGTCAATCTGCTGCCGCTGGAAGAGGGCGAACGCATCAACGCCGTGCTGCCCATCAAGCAGTTCGACGACGACCACTTCGTGTTCATGGCCACCAGCCAGGGCACGGTCAAGAAAACTCCGCTATCGGCGTTCTCGCGGCCTCGCGCCAGCGGCATCATCGCGCTGGGGCTCGACACCGAAGACAGGCTGGTCGGAGTCGCGTTGACTGACGGTACGCGCGAAATCATTCTCTCGTCGAGCGGCGGCAAGTCCATCCGCTTCAACGAAGAAGAAGTGCGGCCCATGGGCCGGGAGGCCACCGGCGTGCGCGGCATCAAGCTCGCCGTGGGCCAGGAACTCATCTCGCTCATCGTGGTTGGAGATGGCCTCATTCTCACGGCCTCGGCCAATGGATACGGCAAGCTCACGCCGCTCGAAGACTTCCCGCAACACGGTCGCGGCGGGCAGGGCGTCATCGCGCTGCAAACCACCGACCGCAACGGCGAAATGGTCGCGGCGTTGCAAGTGAATTCTGAACATGAGCTCATGATGATTAGTTCTACCGGCACGCTGGTGCGTACTCCGGTCGGAGAAATCTCGATCGTGGGACGCAATACGCAGGGCGTTCGCCTCATCCGGCTGGGTGAAGGCGAGAGATTGACCGGCGTGGAGCGCATCGACAGCCTCGCTGAAGACGCGGCTGAATCGGAAACGCCGGCATCGGACCTGGCAGGTGGGGAAACCTCGACAAGCGGCCCTTCCGACACGCCAACGTCCTGATATATTCCGCGCCCCCGGGCAATAACGTCCGGGGAGCAAAACGGTCGGGCAATAAGGTCCGGCCAGAGGAAATGACCATGCGCGTATTTAACTTTGCTCCGGGGCCGGCAACCCTGCCCCTGGAAGTTCTTCAGCAGGCTCAGGCAGAAATGGTCGACTGGCGCGGAAGCGGCATGTCGGTCATGGAAGTGAGCCACCGCAGCAAGGCCTTCATCGGCGTTGCGCAGGAAGCTGAAGCCGACCTTCGCGAGTTGCTCGCGATCCCCGCTAACTACAAGGTCCTGTTCCTGCAGGGTGGCGCCACCGGCATGTTCTCGGCGATCCCGATGAACCTCGCCACGGCGGAATCCACCGTTGACTACGTGAACACCGGCGCCTGGTCGAAGAAGGCCATCGGCGAAGCCAAGCGATTTGCCAAGGTGAACGTCGCCGCCGACGAAGCGGCCACCAACTACTCGAGCGTGCCCGCGCAGGGCTCGCTCAAGCTCACGCCGAACGCCGCCTATTTCCACTACACGCCCAACGAGACCATCGGCGGCGTGGAGTTCGACTACGTGCCGCAAGTGGGCAATGTGCCGCTGGTGGCGGATTTCTCCTCCAGCATCCTGTCGCGGCCCATCGACGTGTCGAAGTACGGCCTCATCTACGCCGGTGCGCAGAAGAACATCGGCCCGTCTGGCATCTGCGTCGTCATCGTTCGCGACGACCTCATCGGCAAGGCTCGCCCGGGCACGCCCATGGTGTGGGACTTCAAGGCCATGGCCGACGAAGGCTCCATGCTCAACACGCCGCCGACCTTCGGCTGGTACTTCGCGGGCCTCGTGTTCAAGTGGCTCAAGAAGCAGGGTGGTTTGAAGGCGATGGAAGAGCGCAACCGCGCCAAGGCCGAAAAACTCTACGGCTTCATCGAGGCTTCGGGCTTCTACAAGAGTCCGGTGGCCGCGAATGCGCGGTCCTGGATGAACGTGCCCTTCACGCTCGCCAAGCCCGATCTCGACAAGGCGTTCTGCGCCGAGGCCGCGAAAGTGGGCCTCGTGAATCTCGAAGGGCATCGTTCGGTGGGCGGCATGCGCGCCTCCATCTACAACGCCATGTCCATCGAAGGCATCGACGCCCTGGTCAATTTCATGAAGGACTTCCAGGCAAAGAACGCCTGAAGTACCGTCTCTAACTATTTTTCGGACGCCGCCGCATCGGCGGCGTTTTCCGACGTGGGCGTTAGCCCTGGAGAATAAAATGCGTTTCAAGATCCAGACCCTCAACAACATCAGCATCAAGGGGCTCGAGCGGCTGCCGCGCGACCGCTTCGAAATCGCCTCGGAAATCGGCAATCCCGATGCCATCCTGGTGCGCTCGGCCGACATGCACAAAGTGGCGCTGCCCGACAGCCTGCGCGCCGTGGGCCGTGCCGGTGCGGGCACCAACAACATTCCGGTCGAGGCTCTTTCCAAGAAGGGCATCCCGGTGTTCAACGCTCCCGGCGCCAACGCCAATGCCGTGAAAGAGCTGGTGCTCGCCGGCATGTTCCTGGCGGCGCGCAACATCTGCCAGGCCTGGGCCTTCGCCAAGTCACAGCAGGGTGACGATCACGCCATCGACCTTGCGGTCGAGAAGGGCAAGAAGAACTTCGTCGGCTTCGAACTGCCCGGCCGTACGCTGGGGGTCATCGGCCTGGGCGCCATCGGCGTCGAAGTCGCGAACTCGGCGCTCAGCCTCGGCATGAAAGTGCTGGGCTACGACCCGCAGATCACCGTGCAACGCGCCTGGCAGCTGTCGTCGAGTGTGGAGCAGGCGCTGTCGCTGGACGACCTGTTCGTGCGTTCGGATGTCATCTCGGTGCACGTCCCGCTGACGCCGGAGACACGCGGCCTCGTCAATGAAGCGCGCCTGAAGCTCATGCGCAAGAACGGCGTCATCCTCAACTTCGCGCGCGCGCCCATCGTCGACGAGAAAGCGATCATCGCTGCGCTCGACGACGCGCGCCTGCAGGGCTACGTCTGCGACTTCCCGACCAACTCGCTCAAGGATCATGCCAGGGTCGTCACCCTCCCACACCTCGGCGCGTCGACCAACGAAGCCGAGGACAACTGCGCGGTCATGGTGGCCGACACGGTCAAGGACTACCTCGAGAACGGCAACATCAAGAACAGCGTCAACTTCCCGGAAGTGGTGCTGCCGCGCGCGCCAAAGACTGCGCGCATCTGCATCGCCAACAGCAACGTGCCTAACATGGTGGGCCAGATCTCGACGGTACTTGCCGGCGCGTCGCTCAACATCGCCGAGCTGCTCAACAAGTCCCGCGGCGAATATGCCTACACGCTCATCGATACCGATGGCGCGGTGGATGCCGGGGTGATCGACAAGGTACGCGCAATCGGCGGCGTGCTGGCTGCCCGGGTG
>Ga0307513_10011071_pt1 | contig 11246 bp, 4 predicted proteins | sample 15_EM_MG_FD_202174 | JGI IMG/M metagenome (GOLD analysis project Ga0307513, IMG submission 202174) | Populus trichocarpa ectomycorrhiza microbial communities from riparian zone in the Pacific Northwest, United States - 15_EM | ecosystem: Host-associated > Plants > Roots > Unclassified | place... | reverse complement strand
GTGAGTTCGAGGCAAGAAAAAAGCAAGGACATGGTCGGTTTGCTTGTGGTTCGGTAATTTGATTGTGAGAGAAATAGAATTCAATAAATTGCTTGTGGTGTTGCGCCAATCGTGCCCATACAGCTCCCCTGGGCCATCCTGAACCTGGACGCAGAGATCCAGGAGTTGAGGCATTTGGATACATCTCATGATGATGAGGTGGTCAAGTCCATCAGCTTTGATCTCAAGCGAGATCAGGTTAGGCAAGTTGATTAGGGACAATGAATTTGGTCGACTGAAACCGTGGAGGCAGAGTCTCCGTAAATGCTCTGGGAAGGTGCGAAGGAATTTTGAGGTGGTCAGATCCATCAACCGTGGTAGCATCAACAATAGCACCTCTACCATATCCCTAATAAAGCCTTCGTGCATTTGCGGTGGGAGTGTAACCTCCAGCGAGGTGTGTTGGACATTTTCTAGATGATATGGAAGATTAAGCCATTGGTGTAACCAATTTTGCATGGAAATCCGGTGTTGCTCCAGTTGCTTCGCCTGCTGCTCTAGCTGCTCCGGTTCCGCTAGTCGAGGAAGCCGCGCTTGCTGCCCCCGCTTTCTCAGCCGCAACTGCCGCTCTTGTAGCTCCAGGAGCTCCAGGAGCTCCAGCCTCTCCAGCTTCAGCCGCTCCTGCAGCGACAGCTGCGCCTGCAGCTCCAGCAGCTCAAGCCGCTCAAGCCGCGCGAGTCGCTCCTGCTGCGCTTCCCGCTCCTGCTGCCTCTGCCACTGGTATTGCAGCAGCCACTCGTCTGCCGGTGGATCAAGTTTGTTGACCACATCAATTTCCAGTTGGATCTGCAATTCTTGTAGCCCGTCGATCATATCGAACTTCATCCAGGTTGCGGGTTTGTCGAGAGGTTTCCCTAGATCGTATTCGAGGGCGTACCGGAGGCTCAGGACCTTTAGCTTTCGACAAATAATGAGAATTGGCCTGTCCACCTGCTGATCGGTCGCGACTTCCATCTGAAGTCTAAGTCTCTCAAGGTTCGGAAGTTCTAATCTAGGTTTATGCACCAGATATAAGCCGCTATCCAATCCGATTTTCACTGAAAGAGATGAAAGGCGTTGAAAATGCGAGAGTGTTAGAAGGTTGGGCAGGGGCAGGGCGAATAGCCTGTCCATCCATAGAACATGAATGGAGGTCGGAAAGGAGTAGGAATTAATATGTTGCTGTGGTTGCATCACAGACTGCACCTCTAGCTCGTACCACGGGCAAATTTGCTGAAGTTGAAAATCTGCTTCCTTCAGATAAACCCCAAATTTTGCAAGGGCAGAGCGAGATATATTCGACTCATATACAAGTCCATCTATGCGGTTGCCCACACGCAGCAAGTCCATTACTATGCCGTCGCTCACGACAGCCCTGCCATGGAGGACAATAAACAAAGGGCAATTGCGTGACAGGTGGAGGAAGAGTTGGAAATACTCTAGAACGTCCTCGTCGTCGGTATCGATAAGCAAGTACGACCAGAGCCGCGGGGATGAAATGACGAATTGGTACCATTGCTGACTGACATTCATGAGAACAAGAGGGTTACTTATATGGTATCTTGGAATATTTTTTGACTCCCACGCTCTGCTTTCTGCGATACCCCAGAGACTGACGACATATTGGAGGATCTCGGACATTATGTCATGACCCATATAGAGTAACGGGTCAAATGGACGTTCTTGCTGGCGTCGAAGATCCCATATATTGTCAATGAGGTTGTTGAGATCGATTTGGCCTTCGGTTGTATCGGATGGGAAAGAATTTGGGATTGCGCCCCGAGGGAAATTGAAACTCCGACCACTCGTGATCTGGGACACCCTTACTTCATATGGGTTGACAGACGGTGCACCTGGGCTGGACGAAGTGGTAGTCGCCTTCCGGGGTTGCTTCTTCAACTCTGCGAACCTCTCTTCGAGCGGTTGAATATTCATCGACGCTTCTCCTGCCTTGGTCTTGTCAGCTGGATGACGGAAGTTACGATCATCGTCCATTTCGTCAAGGCCAGGGGAATGCAACGCGAAACGAGAGCCGGAATGTAGATTGGTAGATGGCGTGAGGTTCGTATCGAGTCTGCTCGGAGTTGGCTACTAATGGCTGTTGGTGAAAATTAAGAACACAATAAATCGAAGTGGATCTGGCGCCTCTGGAGAGCGAACCGGAGCGGGCTAGCCGAGGGCAGGTCAAAGCGCGAGGGCAGGTCAAAGCGCTCGAGCGATGCGGTGCAAAGCGGCAGTGGCAAAATACGTACTGGAGAGAGGGTTGCTTGCATACGAGGAATGCGTGACGTAATATGTACATTGTGAGAACATTCGCACATGGCGTTGTGTTAGGAAACGAGTTGCGCCTCACCGGGTAAAGCCGACTCAGTGAGACACGGCGCAATAGGCTCACCGTCGTCGAGTCTCGGGAGGGAACTTAACGCCTCGGTGGTTTGTCCACCATTGAGGTGAGTTCCCTTGTTTGCCTGCTGAGCTTCGACTTAATGTACTTGTAGTGACACGTAAGAAGGTATTAAATACATATTGGTTTGTACACCCTTGAGCTGACACGTAAGAAGTCGCTTTTTGACACGTTGCACTGGTTTGAAGGAGATTGGGCTTGGCTGTCGGACTAGTCTGCTATGCATCAATTACTCATCAGCATCCCGGCCTACTAACGATCATTCTTACTAACTGTGCTGCGGGACATGCCTGAAACCTCCGGCCGTTCCATCCACTACAACGTCCTGCCTCACCGAATAAAGCTCAAGTCACCTTCGCAACGTTAACGGGCACTGACACTACCGCTCGCAACTCCAATGCAGAAAATGAGGACGGACGCCCTGGACTCAACTACACTATTAGAACGCTGGGACGCAAACGGATCATCTTCATTTGGTTCATCCGGCTATTTCTCGAAAGCGGCGTTCCTCTCCTGACGCTCTTCTTCTCACTCAGATGGGATGCCTGTCTGGATGCTCAGAGGAATCCTGCCATCGTCGCCTCATTGATTGGTGGAGTCTCTGGATTCACACTCGCCAGAAGAACATACTCCCTCCGGTTCAAGGCCGGAAACGAATCTAGGAGACAAATTGGAGTCGGTAGTTGGAGACTAGACTTCTTCTGGTGCGTTCCGTTTTCCCAAATCTGGATCATCAACCATTTCCCGCAGCATTCTTATCAATACCAGTATAGCCGCATTCTTCATCCTATTAATCATGGGCTCCACTGTGTACGTGTCAGCAATCGAAGCCCGTGTTAAGTAAAGCTCAGCGGTAAAACGACTGAGCTATCGAGACCCCAATACAGCGCGTTCTTATAGCATTCAGTCAACACACCTACGCAAGCCCATTACATGCCCAAAATAAAATGTCTATGGAGTGAACGTGCTGCGGGCCATGTCAACTGCCTTCCAACAATACCTATACCGCATTGCTGATAATCCATGCAAAACACCAGTGTAGACTTGACGACGATTATAGTTGCGTGATTGCTCCGCAATTAGCGATTATTGGTCACCACATTGATCGCCACCCAATATGGTAAATCCTAACACCCCACTTGTTGTCGACGTCCAACTACAAGCCAATTTCTTTTGTAAACGCCCATCATCTCTATGAATGCGATGTGCCCAGGAGGAGGAAGCGATTTGGTGAGCGCGTCAATTATCATTACTTTGTGGGGATGTACTTGACGGTGAGCTGACCCGTTTGGACAAGTTTCCGAGTGAAGTGGTTATGAATGGTGTTAGACTTGCGCGTCCTGGTTTCCTATAGTAGAACAATTATAGCGTTTGTTGCAAACACCTAAGGATACAAGACGAGCAAGCGAATCCTTATATAACTGAACTCTATGCAGTGCCTCAGATAGTCTCCGGGCTGCGCCTTCCGCTGGCAAGCGCTCTGTGCTCGATCCGACCCATGCTTCGACCGCGGATGGAAGGCTAGTTGTGCGCCTTGGCTGTCGCCGAAGATGATTGAAGGCGTGCGTAGGTCGGTGCTGAAGTCCTTGAGGAGACCTGTGAGCCTAACCTCCTCCTTCGCAGTCTGGCACATGGCCATAGGTTCCGCCTAGAGAGTCACGGAGGTCTGGTTCTTCGTCTTCGATGAGATAGCTCCGTCGCCCATTCGAAAGATGTACGCACTAATTGATTTTTGGTCATCGCGATCTCCACCCCAGTCAGAGTCCATACATTCTGCTAAATCGGCAACATCTCCTCCTAGATTGAGACTCCGGTTCTTCGTTCCTTTGATATACCGTAAGGCGCGTCGAGGTGCCTCCAGGCGGGCATGACCGGGGTCCTCGAGGAATTGTGTGAGCCTCCTGAGGGCGAAGCTGATGTCTGGTCGCGGAATGTACTGGAGAGAACCAACAAGTTCGCGATAGCTGTTGCCAGGCATGTCTTGCAATTCCTCAGTCGTCTTGGGGCACTGGTCTTTGGTGAGATTCGCACCAGAAACGAGCGGCGTGGTCACGGTGTTCGCGCTTTGGAGCCCATTGCGCTCCACTGAGTTATAGGTGTACGTTTCCGGTGAAACCGATATAGCGCGAGTTCTGTAATCCCGATTTACCCCTATTCCAAGGGTCCAAAGGAGCTCCACCTCGCCAGAGATGCCGCACTTCTCGCTAAACATTGCTGCCACTCGGCCTAGCCGGCAACAGGATCCTACTTCCGTCTCATCATCAACCCAACGGCGCAGAGAGCCCAGTCGTCAATCCTCCAAGTGCCAACGCGGAACACCGCACGCTCCATAAGACACTGCATGAATCCAAGTTCCTCCATATTGGCCTTAAGCCGCTCATGTCAGACCCTACCAGCTTGTTTTAGTCCGTAGAGGCCCCTTAAAAGGAGCTAACGATGCACCCCTTCCCATAGCCTGGGGGAGGTTCCATGTGCACCCCCATATCAATCCCCCATGTAGATAAGCAGTTGAGACGTCGAATTGGCGAGGTTCGAAGTCGAATAGGGCAGCTATCGAGATGAGATTGCGAAACGATATGGGGCGTACTGCTGGGGCATAGAGGCGAGCCTTGTGGTAATCGACACCAGATACTTGAGCGAATCCCCGTGCTACGAGCCGTGCCTTGTGCTTGACAAGTGTGCCGTTTTCGAATTTGCGGCGAAATACCAATCGCGGGGTGGTGATAGTCTTGCCGACCGGGTGAGGAACCTCTGTGAAAATGGTGTAAGGCACATACCTTCGATTTCAGCACCCATCGCTGTCCTCCAGTCACTCGCGTCAGGTGCACTAAGTGCTTCACGAATCGTTCGCGGGTCCGGGATTAACGGCGAGGGTGTAAATACCAGCTCTAGCTCTTCAAACGCTCCATAGGCGAGTAGAGCTCCTTCTCCTCTTGCGTCGCGCACCAGGCCTGAGTGAGTTGATCACGTTGAGAATTGATGCACACGGCCGACGCATTGAAGCGCCTCGTCGCTCTTGTCCGCCTGTAGATTGATGGGTATTGGTTCCTCGTAGTAATTCTGGGGCATGGCATGTTGATTTTGCGGTCGTGGCTGCGGCGCGTGAGGGTGATATCGGCCTGTGGTGCAGATAGCCACTCGTTCCTTCGGCGTTTCATTGTTCGGGAGACTGGCCAATTCATTAATCTCCTTTGTTGCCCCCGAGGTAAGTGTAGGAGTGGGCGAAGGGATAGATGGCGGCGCTGAGGTGTCTGGAGGCCTCGATCATCGATCGCCGCACCAGGTGATCCTTCACTCCTATCCTTAGGATCCAGATGCGTTATGCGCCATCGTACTTGTATCCCAACAGGTAACCCATTGCCTCAAGTCGCCATCCAGCCTCCTGCCTGGCGTCCAGCATAACCCCAACTCTTCCGTGCCCTGGTGTATCAAGCTCGGCGGCGAGGACAAAATCAGAGTCGCTTCATTGGGTGCAGACAACGTGTCTGAGCGTCTTTCCGGTATAATGGCCACATTGGCTGACGAATGACGATGGCGCTCGAGGCGGCGGCATTCTGAGCCCTCTCCCAAATTGTTAAATTGTTAAATTAAAGTGGAGTAATCATATATCTTCGCGACTCGTGATTCTCGATTTATCCTGTGACTAGCGTTCCGCTTAGCATGCACGTCAGGAACTCATGCTAGAATATCATATTGCCTACAGTTAAGTGCATACAATCGCCACCTAGAAGAACTCGTCCGGCAATGTACTTTCTGGACGAAGCATTCGTGCTCTCCGTTCTTGCACCTAAAACGACTTATCCTCATGTATCACCCACTGCCATGCTGGAATTGAGCGACACAAATCGAAGACCAACTCGACGCGTACACGCCCATGGCCATGCTGGAGGTGCTGGGACTTCTACACGCGGTCCTGGCGTAATCGAATCGCCTTGGAGAGAAAAGGACAGATGATACAGAGGGGCCTACGCCGCGTCATAGGCCTGCTGCTATGGATGCCGAGGCGTACCGTTCTGGAGGTGGCGATCGTCCAAGGGCCATTGCTCGCAAACCGTAAGCACCGTCCATGGCAGTTCTCACACAGTAGTTACTAACAGTCGAGTACAGGCGTGCCGACGCAACGCCTGCGGCTTCTCCGGCCACATCCGTTCAACCCCTCCCAGCCTTCCGTGGTCCAAATTCAGGTATAGGCCAGTCCCACCTCGCGAACCGCCCGATGGTCCACAGTCCGTTGATGAATGCACCCATACCGCCTGCACACGCACGGAAGCCCCCATGCCTTCGGCATCAGGCCGCATGCAGCAACCAGAGCCAAGCGCGTTTCCTTCGCCGGGCTCGCTCTTATTTCAGCAAGAACCGCAGCACTCGCTTGTCCCGATGTTGCCCTACCCTGGGAACCCTTACTCGCCACCCTTCGTACAGACTCCAATGGCTTTGACGGCGCCGCAGTACACTCCAGTCGGGGCTTCTGCACCAGGAGCGATGGTGTCTCCACAACCGAGCTTGGGCCACGCGAGTCTGGCTATCATGAGTAATTCGAGCGCACATCCCTCGCTCCATCAGCCCAACCCACCATTCGACAATCGCACTATTCCTCCACAAGCGGTACACCATCCGAATATCCGCATTGCGCCTATCATACCAACTAAAGTGGAAGTCACGGCCACTCCGCGAATCCGGGAAGCGATCATGCACTCGAACCCATCAACACCGCCCCCGCCAGTGCATCATCATCACCATCCCTCTCTCCCATCGACGCTCAAAGCCTCCCATTCTCATCCCCTAACAATAGCCAAAGATTCCTTGCCCGCAAATGTCTCGGCGACGACGAATATCATCGACCCAGACGATGATAAGCTGTACTACTTCTGCGAGAACGTCAACTTTGGCGAGATGATCGAGTGCGACGGACCGGATTGCGAGACCGAGTGGTTCCATTTTGCGTGTGTTGGAATTGATCCAAAGGCGAAACCCGAGGGCAGCTGGCTTTGCGAGAGTTGTCAGCTTGGAAAGGATCCGAGTGTTGGAAGGATGGGTGGTGGCGGTGCAGAAGGTGGTGGAAGTAATCGGGGACGTGGTGATAAGAAGAGCCGCGGGGACGAAATGACGAATTGCCTCTATCGCTGACTGACACTCATGAGAACAAGAACGCTACTTATATGGTATCTTGAAATAATTTTTTGGCTCCTGCGCTCTGCTTTCTGCGATATCCCATAGATTGATGACATATAGGAGGACCTCGTACATTATGTCATCCCCCAAATAGAGTAATGGATCAAATCGACGTTCTTGCTGGCGTCTAAGACCCCATATATTGTCAATGAGACTGTTGAGACCGATTAGGCCCCCGGTTGTATCGTATGGGGAATAATTTGGGAATGCGTTCGGAAAGGAAATTGAGATCGATCGCTTGTGATGAGGGACAACCTTACTTCATATGGGTTGACGGGTGATGCATTCGCGCTGAGAACGTGGTACTCGCTTTCCGGAAGTGCTCTTTCAAGTCTGCGAGCCTCTCTTCGAGCATTGAATATTCATCGACGCTTCTCCTGCCTTGGCCTTGTCAGCTGGTTCATTTGGTTCATGCTGCTATTCCTCAAAAGCGGCGTTCCTCCCCTGACCCTCTTCTTCTCACTCCGATGGACTGCCTACCTGGATGCTCAGAGGAATCCTTCCATCGTCACCTCGTTAATTGTTTGAGTCTCTGCATTCACACTCGCCAAATGAACATACCTCCTCTAGTCTAAGGCCGGAAACAATCTAGGAGACCAATTGAAGTCGGTAGATGGGGACTAGATTCCAATGTGTTTCCATTTCGCGAATCTGAATCGACAGACACACCAACCATTTCCCGCAGCATTCTTATCAATACCAGGATAGCCGCATTCTTCATCCCATTAATCATAGGCTCCTCTATGTACGTGTCAGCAATTGAAGCCTGCGTTAAGTAAAGCTCAGAGGGAATACAACAGAAAACCACTGAGCTATCGAGGCCCAATACAGCGCGTTATTATAACATTCAGTCAGCACAGCGACTCAAGCCCATTATATGCCCAAAAAAAAAGCCAAAAATTGTCTATGGAGCGAACGTGCTGATCGGAGACGCCGCATAAAATATTAGCTCCACAGTGCCAACTTGAGAATGCTGGAATGCAAAAGGTTGATAAAGAATCTATCACATGAAAGCGAGGTTTCACATACTCTCCAGCTTACAGAAGGAAGAAAGGACTGGAACTGCAATAATCAAAAGTAGCCTATACAGCATAATGCAGCCAAGAAGTCAAGAGCAGAGGAGGGCTAGGGCTGTGCATCTTTTACAATTTGGGTCCAGGAGGTTCCAAAGACAAAGTCATCGAACCCAAGAGCAACTGATCGAATATGAGATGTAAGAGGCATTGTCAAGAGCGCAGATGAATGCAGGCCTGTACGACAGTCTGGGGGAACCCAATAGAGTAAGCCACCTTCTAAGTCTCTGACCCATCCTTCTGAGTCCGGCTGTGTACAAAGATCAGCAGGGACTGGCTTGACCGTTGCACAAGTGTCAGAATTCCATAGTCGAATGGTCTTGTCATATGCCCCGGAGATGATGTACCGCCCATCGGGAGAGTATGCAACAGAGAACACACCGCCACTGGTATGCCCCTCTAAAGGCTTGCCAACTGCATTACCATTATCGGCATCCCATATTCTAATGGTCATGTCACTGGAGCCGGAGATAATATGCCGCCCATCGGGAGAGTAGGCCACAGATAGCACATCGCCAGTGTGCCCCTGTAGAGATTTTTCGATTGCAGCACCGGTCTCGGTATCCCAAAATAGAATGGTCTTGTCACTGGACCCGGAGATGATGTACCGCCCATTAGGAGAGTAAGTCACAGAAGGCATCTTGGACATGTGCCCTTCTAAAGGCTTGCCAAGTGCAGCACAAGTCTCGGCATCCCAGATTCGAATAGTATTGTCCCAGGATCCGGAGATGATGTGCCGCCCGTCGGGAGAGCAGGCGACGGAGACCACACTATCGGTATGCCCCACTAGAGGCTTTCCGAATGAAGCACCGGTCTCGGTATCCCAGATTCGAATGGTTCTATCAAGGGATCCTGAGATGATGTGCTGCCCAGTGGGAGAGCAAGCAACAGACGTCACCCAGTTATTGTGTCCTTCTAGAGGTTTGCCAACTGCGGCACCGGTATTGGCATCCCAAATTCGAATAGTCTTGTCATTGGATCCGGAGATGATGTGCCGCCCGTCGGGAGAGTAGGCAACGGAAGGCACACTGCCTGTATGCCCCTCCAGCTTACCAACTGCAGCACCGGTCTTGGCATCCCATATTCGGACGGTTTGGTCAAGAGATCCTGAGATGATGTGCCGCCCATTGGGAGAGTAGGCAACAGAGTACACACACCGGATGTGGCCCTCTGGAGGCTTTCCGATTGCGGCACCAGTCTCGGCGTTCCACATTTGGATGGTGCGGTCACTGGAACCGGAGATGATGTGCCGCCCATTAGGAGAGTAGGCAACAGAGCACACATTTCCGGTAATCCCCTCTAGAGGCTTGCCGACTGTACAACCTGTCTCAACATCCCAAATTCGAATGGACTTGTCACCGGATCCGGAGATAATATGCCGCCCATCGGGAGAGTACGCCACAGACAGCACATCATCAGTGTGTCCTTCTAGAGGTTTACCAACTGCGGCACCAGTATTGGCATCCCAAATTCGAATGCTCTTGTCATTGGATGCGGAGATGATGTGCCACCCGTCGGGAGAATAGGCAACGGAAGTCACCCACCCAGCGTGCCCCTGTAGCGGTGTTCCAACTGCGGCACCGGTCTCCACATCCCAAATTCGGATGGACTTGTCCCAAGATCCGGAGGCGAAGCGCCGCCCATCGGGAGAATAAGCCACAGAGAGTACCCTGGATGTGTGCCCCTCTAGAGCAGCACATACCTCGGGATCCCATATTCGAACGGTGTTGTCATCGGATCCGGAGATGATGTGTCGCCCATCAGGAGAACAGGCGACAGAGAACACCCCGTCAGTATGCCCCTCTAAAGGCTCGCCGACCACGGCACCAGTCTCGGCATCCCATATTCGAATTGTTTTGTCACGGGACCCGGAGATGATGTGCCGCCCATTTGGAGAGTAAGCAATGGACATCACCCAGCTATTGTGCCCCGCTAGAGGTTCGCCGACTGTAGCCCCAGTCTCGGCGTCCCAAATCCGAATGGTCTTGTCAAATGACCCAGTGGCAATGTAATAACCATTTGGGGAATAAGTCACGCAAGTGACAACGTCAGTGTGTCCAGTCCATTTCAATGGTGGTGCTGGCCATGACAATAATTTCCCTCTTTGCACCTTGATGGCGTTTGTGAACCATATGCCGAAGGTTGCCAATAACGATGACTGTGAGGGTAGGAAGGGCCGCGTTGAAATATATGTATGCGGAGTGCTGACGGAGAGGGGGGTGCGGAATGTGGTAATGAAACGACAAATGTCCTTAATTCTTTCAGTAAGGGCCGAATTGGTATCCTACAGCAATTTAGAATGACCGGAATGTAAATCAACGGCAGACTGGATTTATACGTACCTCGATCCATGTCACCCTCACCCTGCGTAGGCTTGGAAGACCAATCGGGACCATCCCCAAAATGCTCAATACTTCAATCCAAAATAAGGGGTAAGGTCCCTCACAGAATGCCTTCAGGCTTTCCCACACGCGTTGATCGCCATTGCCAGGAGCATAGCAAAGATGATTTGACCAATAGATAGAACTATACTGCAAAGGGTCGGAAATGTTCTGTTCAATTCGGGATTTGAGATCTTT